>ERZ773133.1430-NODE-1430-length-26970-cov-11.186476_pt1 | contig 26970 bp, 29 predicted proteins | sample MGYA00580861_ERZ773133 | MGnify/ENA primary metagenome ERZ773133 (study PRJEB29015, sample SAMEA2737844) | human gut metagenome | biome: human gut; feature: human-associated habitat; material: faeces | place: China | collected 2012 ...
GGTTTCATACCCGCCGCTATTCTGAATGGCGGGTTGAGGCAATACGTATTGGTAGGTTGTTTGGGGACTTACTGGGCATTGGTTGTAAGTGGCATTCTGCTGAGTCTGTTTATCCTGCTGATAACTTGGTTGCTTTTACCGCATATCGGGAAGTTGACTCGGAAAGAAAGTCTACAGATAGGTCTTTTATGGATGTTACTGACCATCGGCTTTGAATGTATCTTCGGACTGGCAGAAGGAATTTCTTTCAGCGAATTGTTATCGGCTTATAACCCGCTGACGGGAAATCTGTGGTTGTTGGTGGTGATGACTACGTGTTTGGCACCAACATTGGCTTGTAAGAGGAGATTCCATAATCAGGTTGAGAATTAGAAATATTGTTGTTGTGTAATTTTATATGCTGTTGCGCTTATGAAACAAGATGCTTTTGAAACTGAACGTCTTATCCTTCGGCCTTGGAATGAAGAGGATGCGTCATCACTTTATAGATATGCTTGTGATCCGGCAATCGGTCCGATTGCCGGATGGCCGCCTCATACGTCTGTTGAGAATAGTCTTGAGATTATTCGTACCATTCTTTCTGCACCAGAAACCTATGCTGTAGTATTGAAAACTACAGGTGAACCGGTAGGTAGTGTTGGTATCATGTTTGGTGATGGGTTGCACAGTGCTGATATGGAAGAAGGAGATGCCGAAATCGGTTATTGGATAGGTGTGCCTTATTGGGGGCAAGGCTTGATACCTGAAGCCGTTTGTCGCCTGTTACATCGTTGTTTTGAAGAATTGAATCTTCAGCATGTATGGTGCGGTTATTATGACGGTAATATGAAATCCCGTCGGGTGATGGAGAAGTGTGGTTTTGTTTTTCATCATACGGAAACCGGAAAGATTTCTCCGTTGGGTGATGTCCGTACAGAGCATTTCATGCGGATGACGAAAGAGGAATGGAAACATTTTAACAAATGAATTGATGGTAAACGAGAGGCCTCCTATTTTGCTGAAATTATCTGGCAGAACAGGAGGCCTGTTAATGACAGAAGATAATGAAGGTTTATCTGACTACTTCGGTAAATTCCGGTTTGATGTTCGGGTCATTGCTTACTATGACGTAGATGGTCGCTTCTACATCGTTACCTTTAGCGTCTTTGCTCTGTGCGGTGAAACAGTAATCTGTTCCTTGAGAAGTTGTACGTTTGCCTGCAGTAATCGGAATGCCGAGCGGATATTGGTAATCACCGCATGCCGCATCGAAGATGGCTTTTTCTTCCGGAGTTACGGGTTGTTGGGCCGAATATGCAGGCAACTGTTCAATTTCTCCTTCCAGATATCTATTCTCGATGAGGAAGTGTTTTACTTCAGTCGGTGCTTTGGTAATGCGGGCATTTCGTACACCGTAACCGGGTATTATTTCGGCTTTGGGAAGTGCTTTCTTCAAATCACTTATACTGGCGTTCAGACCACCGCTGCCGAAAGTACAGAACGGAACGATTTTTTTACCTGCAAAATCTACGTTCTTTATCAAAGAGGTTATTGGTAGGGCATATGTTCCGAACCAGATGGGGTAACCTAAAAAAACGACATCGTATTTCGTGAGGTCGATGTCACGTGTTTTCAAGGCAGGTACTTCGTTATTGGCCATTTCTTTCTGACAACGTTCGATGGTTTCTTGGTAAGTCCCATCGTAAGGTTGTTCCACCTCAATACGAAGGGTATCGGCATTGAGTAACTGAGCGAACTCCTGTGCTACTTTCTGTGTGGCTCCAGTTTGTGAATAGTAAATCACCAGACATTTCGGTGCTTTTGTTCCATTTCCTGTCTCAGACTTTTTTTGCGAAGTACAGCCTATCAAAGCCAGTAAGGCTGCAAACAGTGTCAATCCTTTTTTCATCTTGTATGGTTAGTTAAGGTTATGTTTGTTAGTGATACAAAAATAAGCTTCTGATTGGATAATTACCTGTTGTTTAATGTTTTTTTGTATAAATGATAGTGGGCGCTTGTGCTTGTAGTTGAAAAAACTTATTTTCGTGAGTCGTTCATTCGAGGTGTTGGAACGAATCATTCTGACAATCTAACATTAACTGACCGATAGATATGAAAGTTATTTCTACGATAAAATCTATTATTTCTGCCGATATTGAGACTGTATGGAAAGTGGTAACTTCCTTGGATGATTATGCATGGCGAAGCGATATTGTCCGTATCGAAAGACTACATGATGGTTCCTTCATGGAATATACTGCTGACGGCATTGCTACCAGGTTTATTGTTACGTCTTTTGAGCCGTGTAGCTGTTACGAGTTTGATTTGGAGAATGAGAACCTCCAGGGGCATTGGACAGGACGATTTCGTCAGACCGCCCATGGTACTGAAATCATGTTCACTGAAACAATCATGGTGAAGAGATGGTGGCTGATCCCAATGGTAAAATTGTTTCTGAAAAAACAGCAAAAACGTTATGTTGCTGACTTGAAACGGAAGTGTCAATACCATTAAGCCTATGGACATAAGAAGAGGGTGTGTCAAAATTCATTTTTTGAAAAAATGAACTTATAATTTGAAATTTGAGTACCCTTAAAGACTAAAAAAGGGCCGCATCATTACTCAATACAGAGTTTGATACGGCCCCTTTTAAATATTATAGTTATAATCTGTAACTTTAAAGAGCAGTCATTTTAGTTTTGACACACCCTCTTCTTATGTCAATTACCGGTTAACCGGTGATTGAAGAGTTATAAAGTTTTCCCTAATTTGTTCTCCACTTCTTCTTTGCTCAGTTGCTTAGTGCAGAAGGCCAGTCGTAACATTTCATTTCGCCTTCTTCTCCGTCCATGCGGGCTTTGGCTATACCACAGGAACCGGCTGTTGATATAATTACCTCATCACCTGGACGCCAATCTGTCGGCAATGCTACTCCAAAGTTATCGGCTGTCTGTAATCCGATGAGGAAGCGTTTGATTTCATCGAAATTACGTTTTAAAGAAAGTGGGTAGTAATGGATGGTACGAATCTTGTCTTCCAGGTCGATGAAGAATGCCGCATGTATGGACGATGTCTGGCTTTCGCCTGTCTGAATCATGCCGTAGAGTTTCGCTACTTCCATGGTGATGTCTTCGATGAGCGGGAATTTTACTTCCACATCTTTCATTCCTTTGTAATCAATCATATCCTTGATGGTACGGAGTTAGGCAATGTGGCTGTAGAGTCCGTCTACCGAAAGACTTACCAGTTGGCAGTTGAGTGCTTCAAAGTCGGCTGCCATGGTGGCAAAGGTCATGAATTCCGAGGTATACACTGGAGTGAAGTCTGCCGGGGCTGAAAAGGATTTTCCACTTTCCCTTGTAATCGCTTGGGAAATTGATGGTACCCTGGGTTGTTTTCGCAGTGAAGGCAGGAGCCTTATCGCCGATTCTAGGCATTACATTTACTTGAGTTGCTTCCATGATATTTGTTTTTTAAAGTTGTACTTAAATGTTTTGTTTCTTTGTTACATTGCAAAGCTAATGGAATCATTCTTGATTGAAAAATGCATGCATCTATCGGCTGATAGAAGAAATCTGTCAAGTTACCGTTAGCAGGTTTTGTAACAAAAGTAGGAAGCGACTTTTGTCTGGGAAATACCTAAAAAATGATTTTTCGAAGTCTATGGAAATTCAGGTTGAGATAGAAACTGTCTTGAAAAACAACGGAAGATATGTTATCTTATATACTGACATATCTTCCGTTGTTAGAATTAAAATATCTGTTATGAGCCTATACCGAGCATCGGCCCGACAAGTTCCCACAATCCCATATAGCGTAACATGAATTCAATGCCTCCCATGACATGCCCTGGCATGGATAAGTCGGTCAGTGTAGATGAACTCCAAAGGTTATGAGCATTTACAGCATTGTCATAGGGTACGAAATCATCCTGCGGAGAATGGTACAAGTATACGGGTACCTGTGGCTGGATGGATGAGTTGATTAATGAATTCTTTCGTAATGCTTCGATGACAGCAATGACATCGGCATTTCCATTGAATGTAGGTGCGGCGAAGAAATCTGGATGTATCACCTGGGTGATGTCGGTGCCCAGTGCTTCGTGCCATTCGAAAAGTGGTCGGGTAGAGAACATTTCATTCAGACCTTGCTCAATGACTTCCGGGGCATACAGGTTTTCATCGCTGACCTCTAGTTGTTCTCCGTACACCATGCCGCGAATCAGATACGGGGCATATCCGGTGCGTGCATAGGGTAAGGGATTGTCTTCGTAGGTTAGAAAGGTTTGTAAAATACTTTCCAGGTCGTAAGGACCTCCACCGGCATATACAGCCCGGACACTTTCAGTCAATCCTCTTCTTTCCAGTTCGAATAAAGTAGCCATGGAGGCCTGTCCTCCTTGGGAATAACCCATCAGTTCAATCGCATCGTCTGTCTCTGTCAGCGATTTCTTTTGCAGGTATTCCCGTGCAGCTTTAATCATGTCCGCACAAGTGGTACCGGTCAGTTGATTATGCAGATATGGATGCTGGCGGTCAGGAGTTTGGCTGGAACCATATCCCAGATAATCCGCCATGACAATGACGTGCCCGCAGATGACGGGTAGCATTTCGTAATAGAAAAGCTGTTTCGAGGGAGCTTCTTCCATGTTGAGCGTTCCGTGTTGGATACTTACCAGATGGTCGTAGGAAGTTGTTCCTTGGGGCATGGCTATGACTCCCGATGCGGTGATTGTCTCTCCGTTCACTCCGGTTGTGTTGTATTCGATGACTGCGACATCCACATCACGCATCAGCATAGTGACAAACTCAACAGGTAAAGTGATACCTTGGCCGGCTACAAAGTTGGCCACCATCTTAGCCAGGTCTTCTTTTGTGAGGCTGGTTTCTGTAATTACATTGGTCAGTCGTCCGGTTCCTGTGGAAGGTTCTTTCCAAGGAGTTTCCTCATTGCTACAGGCTACAAAAAAGAGTAGTAACAATAGAGTCAACAGTTTGCTGGTTAGATGTTTGTTCATATTTCAATGTGTTTTTCAGTAGTTTAAATTGCTGTAAAATTAATCATTTGTGCGAAAAACAGAAAAACTTTGCTATCTTTATCCCGATAGGTACGATTTTGTATGTATAGTGTTGATCTTTTATTCAAAATCTAATCACATTGTATGAAAAAGAACGAACAGAATGATACGTTAAGGAATATGTTGTTTTTCCGTTCCGCTACCATAGCCGATATTTCCGAATTGAAAGAACTTTTCCGCAGTACAGTGCTGACGGTAAATGCCCGCGACTATACTGCTGAAGAAGTTGCCGACTGGGCTTCGTGTGGTAATTTACCGGGGCATTGGGAAGAACTGCTCGCAACTTTGCACTTCATCACAGCCTGCGATGCCGAAGGTCGTATCGTTGGTTTTACTTCCATCCGTAATGACGGTTATCTGCACTCTATGTTCATTCATAAGGACCATCAGGGAGAGGGTATTGCCACCGCCCTGTTGCAACGGATTGAAGCATACGCCATGGAGCACGATATCCAAGATATTACTTCGGAAGTAAGTATCACGGCCCGTCCTTTCTTTGAAAGTCGGGGGTATGTTGTGGAACAGGAACAACGTGCGCAAGCTAACCGTTTGAAACTAACCAATTATAGAATGAGAAAGCAAATTGGAATATGAAAATAAGAAAACTGAAACAGGCAGAACAGAAGCTGGCTATTGCATTGGCATTGGATGTGTTTATAGCCTGTGGAAAAGCCGATTATGATGAGGAAGGACTAGGTGTATTCATGAGTTTTATCGGCGATGAAAGCCGCATCCTGGAATTGACTTTTTGGGGAGCATTCGATGAGGCCGGAACATTGGTAGGGATGTTGGCCATACGGGAGAAAGACCTTCATCTCTCGATGTTTTTTATCCATCCGAACTATCACCGGAAAGGTATCGGACGTGCCTTATTTGATTTTGCCATGCAGGAACATCCTTACTGGAATGTTACGGTGAACTCTTCTACATACGCTGTGCCTTTCTATCAAAGTCTGGGGTTTTCGCCTTTGGATGCTCCACGCAATTATCACGGATTGGTCAGCGTCCCGATGAAGAAATGCTCTTTCCGGCTTCGTACTTGGCAGGAATCGGACGTTTCCTCGTTAGCTCAATATCTGAACAACAGGAAGATTTGGGATAACTGTCGAGACCGTCTTCCGTACCCTTATACAGAAGAAGATGCACAATCCTTTATCGAATATGCCATGAGTCAACAGGAATCTTGTGAATATTGTATCGAGATAAACGGTGAAGCAGTCGGCAATATTGGTTTTATGCGGGGAACAGATGTGGAACGCTACAATGCCGAAACAGGTTATTGGCTGGCAGAGCCCTTCTGGAACCAAGGTATTGCCAGTGAAGCCCTCCGAGAAGCCTTACGACGTTATTGGGCAGCAACAGATGTCGTCCGTGTATTTGCCAATGTGTATGAAAGCAATATCGCTTCCATGCGGGTACTCGAAAAAGTAGGGTTCCGTAAGGCAGGTATTCTTCGTAAGGCTTGTTTCAAGAACAGTCGCTTCGTGGATGTCCACAGCTTTGAACTGTTGAAAGAAGACTTTATGAAGTCATAGACGGAAGTTTAAAATAAAACCTGTATTTTTGCGTTTAAAGCAAGGCGTGAATGCTTCTAAAAACAATAAAGTGATTTCTTTATGATTTTAAGCTTTATAATGGTATTGTCGTTTGGTTTCTGAAGAAGAAAATGAAACAGGCTGACAATCGGATTTGATACCTGCAAGAGTTTATTATGAGTATACAATTCATTACTAATGATAAAAAGCATTATCTACCTCTTCTTCTCCTTGCCGATGAACAGGAATCGATGATTGACCGTTACTTGGAGCGAGGTGATTTGTTTGTTATGTTTGATGGACAGAATCCTATTGCTGTAGCGGTTGTGACGGCTGAAGGGAATGGGGTATATGAGTTGAAAAATCTGGCTGTGACACCCGTTTACCAACGAAAAGGTTACGGACGGCAAATGATAGAGTTCCTTTGCCGACATTATTCCGGTGCGTGCCATACAATGCTTGTCGGTACCGGAGAAAGTAGGCAGACAGTTTCTTTTTACGAAAATTGCGGCTTCACTTACTCACATACGGTGCCTGATTTCTTCACCCGTAATTACGACCATCCGATTATAGAGGATGGAAGAGTATTGAAAGACATGATTTATTTTCAGCGAAAGCTGGTGCGCCTTTGTAGCCATTCTTTCTCTGAGCGAACTGATGATCTGGTCAATGCTTTGGTCGAATTATGGGAGGCATCGGTCCGGGCCAGCCATCATTTCCTGACGGAAGAAGATATCCGATGTCTGTTTCCGTTTGTCGGTGAGGCCATTCGGGGTGTTGAAACGCTGTTGGTGCTGTATCAAGGCAGTCGACCGGTGGCTTTCATGGGAGTTGAGAACCGGAAAATAGAAATGTTGTTTGTTGCGCCCGGTTGTTTTGGAAACGGATTCGGGAAGCAGCTTGTCCGGATAGCGATAGAGCAGTATGGTGTCTGTTATGTAGATGTAAACGAACAGAATCCGCAGGCGGAAGGCTTTTATCGTCACTTAGGTTTTCGTACCTTTGAGCGGACAGAAACGGACGGGCAGGGTAATCCGTTTCCGATATTGAAAATGAAACTTGAAAACTGATGTCAGATGGACAACGAAAAAGTATATCAGATACCTTTTGCGAAAGTTTATCCGTTGCTGGTGAACAAAGCAGTGCGGAAAGGTCGTACACAGGCCGAAGTGGATGAAATCATCACTTGGCTGACCGGTTATGAAGCCGTTCAATTGCAGGAGTTTCTGGAACAGCCGCTTACGTACGGCGATTTCTTCCGGAATGCTCCTTGTCCGAATCCGGACCGGATGAAAATCAAAGGCTCTGTCTGCGGAGTGAAAGTAGAAGAGATTCAAGAGCCTTTGATGCGAGAAATCCGCTATTTGGATAAGCTGGTAGACGAACTAGCCAAAGGAAAGCCGATGGACAAGATATTGAGAAAATAGGAGTCTTTACATTACCAATAAAACGTCCGTTTGTTTCAATCAAAATACGAGTTTGTTCTGATTGAAACAAACGGACGTTTTAAGTAAAATGAACTCACGTTTTTTAAAAGCAATTACAGTCGTTGTAATAGGCTGTTTTTCAATGGCTCTTTACTGGATTATTGAGCGCGAAATATACCCGAGTCCGTCTGCGGCCAAGGGCAATGAGGATGCAGACCATCGAGCAACATGCACAGATAACGAATACGATGCCTGTAGACGAAAGGATATTGCCGATACCTACCAACGGGGAAACGATCCCTCCGGCTGCAAAGCATACGGCACCCAGTAAAGCAGAGGCGGTTCCGGAGTTGGCCCGTTGGCTTTCCATGGCCAATGCCGTACTCGAGGTGAATGTCATACCCATGCAGAAAAGCAGGACCAGCATCAGGGCTTCGTATATCCAGAAGTTACACCCGGACATCAGGGCTATGCATAGCAGGACAGAGAGGACTGTCATGCCGCAACATCCGGCCAAGGTACTGCTTTCCGGGCGGTGGAATTTGACCGACAAGGCGGCTGCGATACCGATTGACAAGGCGTTGACCGCGAAACAGATGCTGAAAGCGAATGCGGAGAAGCCGTAATGCTGTTGGACGATAAAAGGAGAAGAGGCGATGTTGGCGAACAGCACTCCTTGGGCAAATGCCATCTGTAGTACATAACATACATAACGTTTGTCGTGCAATACGGTACCGAAGCTGCGGAATGTATCTTTCCATTTCTCGGCCGACCGTTGTTCGGATGGCAGTGATTCGCGGAAACGATAGCTACCGGCCAATAGAATGACACCCAGTCCGAGTAATATCCAGAAGATACCGTGCCAACCGATAACATCGGTCAGTAGTCCGCCGGCAATGGGAGCCGCTACCGGAGCTACTCCGTTGATGGCACCGATGACTGCCAGCATCTTGGCCAGTTCCCGTCCGGAAAACTTGTCGGTAGCTACCGACCGGGAGATGACGATACCTCCCGCACCGGCTATGCCTTGCAGCAAACGGAAGGCCACAAACTGTTCGATATTCTGAGCAAACAGGCATAAGAGGGTAGAGGCGATGAACAGCCACATGGCTACAAGCAGCGGTAGCCGGCGTCCGTAACGGTCACTCAACGGACCGAAGAAGATCTGTCCCACAGCCAGACCTATCATGCTGGTAGTGAGACCTAACTGTACCATAGAAGATGTTGTATGGAAATATTCGCCCATCGAAGGCAGGCTGGGTAGATACATGTCGGTAACGAACGGACCGAATGCGGTGAGCATACCCAGCAAAATTAACAGGAAGACTTTTGAATTTTCTTTTGTCATATTCTTTTTACCTTTTTAAGCGAGGCAAAGTTACTGACATTTTTAGGGAATACGGAAACTTTTATAGGGTGACTCTGACTATTTTTCGAAATTGTTTTCAAAACTTAACAGAAGCGTACGAGCTGGAGTAAAACTACTTTGTAGGGTACTTTGCCATCCATTCTTCATACTCTTTCATTGCGTTGTTCTGTTTCTCCCTATGCTTTTTATACCTTTACATTCGTTAAGAGTTATCCCAACAAGCAAAGTGATGCAGACCGTAGAAATTAGGACGGTTGCCAAGCTATTACCCAAAAACAGGGAAATTCTTCTAATTCGTTTAATTTCAAATAGCTATATTCCTTATACAGATTTATGAAAATAATTTTGTTTTCATTTGTTAGGGCTGTTCTTTTATTAAAGAAGGTCATGAGATAAGACTATTTTAGTAACTTATCCTGTTATTTGGATAGAAGAGATTAGATTGATGGAAAACTGTTATTCGGAACTTTTATGATTCAGTAGTCCCATCTTTTTCATTTGACTGACTGTCAGTTCAGGATCATAGATTACTTCGCATCCTACTGTCGTTTTGAGCATCTGAACATAAGTTTCAATATCACCTGCCCCAATTTCATTTCGAAGTGTATTCAACTTTCGGGCATCTTCTACTGGCCAAATGTAAATAACCTGTTTGCCTTCTGATGTCACAGTGTAGGATTGTGTTCCATACTTTTGTGGTTTACCTTCTTTCATGCAGATTCTGTCAGTCAGAACTGCAAAATCATTGGCACTGATTAGCTTTTTGCATGCTGCTTCTTCCATGATTGGCAGGTACTTTTTTTGTAGTTTCAAGTCGGCATGGTCTATAATCAACCATATAGCTTTATAAGATTGTGGAGACAATCCTTTTGGCAGGCCGTTCTTCAATATTGACGCTATCAGTAGCTGATTCTCTTTATCAATTATTTGAGTCTGTTCTTGCAGCATCATGAGAGAGTCGACTGTTTCTGCCGAAATGTTGTCTGCTCCAACATTGTTTAGTCTGTTCATTAAGTTTAAAGATTCGGCTCTTACTTTTTGGTCTTGCTTGTAAGCTTTTGTCAAGAGAGAATCAATTTCTTGAATGTCTTGTGCTTGCAGCGGTGCGTTGAATGCCAATAGAATTGATGCAAATAAAATTACGTTTTTCATTAAAGTTCTCATAATTGTAATGATTTTGAAGTCAGCAAAAGATTGAGTTTATCTCCAATTCCAGCATGGCTTTCGTTGACCAGGTTGATAAAATCGGTGTATTTTAAAGGATACTTTCCTGCGTATTCCCGATAGAATCTGGATATGATTGCTATCCATTCGTTGTAACCGATTTCCTTCGCAATGCGGTCCAGTACCAGTGGTCCTTTTTTGTAGACAACGGTATTATTGTTGTTTTCTACGACATCGATTATCGGAACGTCCTGATATGTTCCTTTGATTTTTTCATATTCTGACCTACACTTATCGAGTTGTGTTTCGTATGATTGGCGGCCATAGAAACGGCGGATAAATAGCAGCGTCATGAACTCATTCAATGATTCTTTCATGAAATAGGCACCCGGTTCTCCATCGTCAATGAGTAGTGTCCATTCGCCCAACCACCGATGTCCGATTTCATGTATTAGCGGATAGATGTCAGGATATGAAGAGAACTTCTTCTGAGAAGCTGAGATGAAACCGATATTGTATCTGTTGCTGAATCCTTTTCCGTTGTGAAACAGATAAATTGGAAATGTAGTTACATTTCGTGCATCGGAAATATAGTCTTCGCCATAGACTTTGCTAAAAAAACGATACTTGCTTTTGTCAGTTGAAGCAGTTCTTCATAGCGTTTTTTGCCGCATTGCATATCTTTTATCTGATAGACAGAAACTTTGTCGGGAAGGTAAGCAGTCGTCTGTTGGTAAGCGTTGTTGCGCATGAAAGCCAGTGTGATAGACTGGGATAAAATGTGCTTCAACTTGCCGCTGTAATTGGTAGTGTGGCTTGATTCCAAAGGATAGGAGCAAAGGAAAGAGAGTGAATCCGGCGTTTCCACATTTATGGCGACATTCATGTATTTATTGGGTATATATGGATAAAAGTGTTCGCCGAAGCTGGTCTCCCATAGTTCAGTATCTCCTTCTCCATAAATGAAGAAAGCGGACAGGTTTGTGTAGTTGTAATTTATGGTGACATGAACCGAACGTTTCGCTTTTTTGCGGATTACGATATTCTTTGCTTCCCGATTATATTCATATTCAAGTGTATCACCATCTACCTTTAGATTTTCAATAGAGAATTCCTGACCTCCACCCAAATTCATGGAGATACTGTCTTCATTTTGGAAATCCAGTGAGAAGGAACAAGTGATATGGAGATTGGCTGCTTCTTGATTTATTTTACTGATGTGGAGTGTGTAGTTCTTTATTTCTGCTGCCATTGCCACGTGCCCTGTCATCAATAGTAATATTGTGATGAAAATGATTGTTCTCATAGTAACTTCACATATATAGAATGTTTCATTGTTTCTTCTATTTCATTATTCATGGAGTCTATGGAATCCACAAAAAGAGTAATATACTTTTTTATTCGGTGTACTTTATACCATATGAACGTGCTATTTGAGAAAAGAAATGAAGAATCAATATTCAGACAACGGTCCAAACAGTATATACTTTTCTTTTTTAACTTTATATACAAAAATACAAAATATAGGATAGATAGTTGTATTTTCATATTTATATTTCTACGTTTTTTTGTACATTTAGAAATCAAGAATGTAAAATTCCATGAAAAGTTGGCTGATATTCATTTTCTGCTTGATGACTGTAGTGATTCTTTCTACTCAATCATCAAGAAAAGATATTGATTCTTCCGAAGAAATGCGGAAAAATGAGAGCCGGTTGGACAGCATCTGGCGTAAGGAAGATATTTGGAACACCAGTTATACAGGGACTGACAAGTCAAGGCAAAATGAACTTCCGGAAAAGACTGACTCCAAAGCTATCCGCGCTTTTGAGGAAACGAATGATACGCTTGTTGAGCAGAATGATGATATGACAAAGGATAGTGTATCTGTTGTGTCACAACCCCTAACGATGGTATTGAAACCTATCGTGCGGGATATTCCATCCGGTCATCCTATAGATGCGGATTCACTTTTTATGTATACGGAACATGATTCTTATCCGGTATCGGTAAGTGAGGTCAAGCTTTTTATTACCAATCATACGGAGCGTGAATTTGAGGGTGGAGAGGAGTACAGTCTGGTTTATTACAATGAGGTCAATCGGGAATGGGAATTGCAACCCACCGCTCCGATTATCAACAGTGTATTGTGGTTATTTTCTCCTGGGAGGGCTACTCACTCGCAGACTATCCGTTTCTATATGGACAAGAACCGTCCCGGCAAATACCGTATTTACAAATCATTCAATAGTGGCACGCGGACGGCTTATGCAGAGTTTGAATTGGTCTCAGAGAAGCAATATCAAAAGTAGATAGATACAATCAGTGCAACAGGAATTTTACAGAATGAATTAAATCGGTTAGGATATGGGAACTTTAGGATGTATAAATGACATGTTACGGAGGGACAAGGAAAACCGTGAACTGCGTAAACGTGGCCGTGAGAGAATGCAAGAAACACGAAAGGAACTGCTTGATACCCGGAAAATGCAGGCAAATTTACAACTGTCTGCAGAGGAGATTGACAGCATCAGAGGGAAAATTGTGGAAAAGGAAGAGCATGATAAGAATCAGGCTTTCAAGGTAAAAGTGAAGATGGTGGTTCTTTGTCTTTGTCTGTTTCTGATTATGTATTTGTTATTCTTACTATGTTAACACTGTTCTATTTTTTCTGAGATGTCGTAATCAAGCTTATGTATAAATGAGATTTGAAAGAGATGCTTCTTATACCTTTGGGAAACAGGTCGTATTTATGATATGTGATACAATATGGACTGAAGATGTTTATGATTAAGGTGATAGCTTCATTTCTTGGAGGTCGCTTTATAAATTTATCTGTACCGATACATATAAAGTGTTATTTCATTGATACATAAGTTTCGTTTATGCTAATTGGGATTTCCTTTTCCGCAAGTTTGAAAAACCGTTTCTTTTTTGTATCTTTCAAGACGAGATTTACCTTACAATCAGGTGCGTATGAAAAAGATGGTATTGTGTATCCTGCTGTGGATCGCCGTGCTGCCGCTCAAAGCCACAGGTCAATCGGGCGATGTGATTCGTCTGGAAGGAGAAGAATGGGTTTTGATGGCAAAGCCGATAGGGTACGACTCTCTGCTTTGTATGCGGATGGATGATTTTCTTCCGGAAAATGTCAGTCGGTCTACGGGCAATTATAGCGGCTATACCGCTTTCTGGGAGGTACGTGACGGGTATCTTTGCCTGCAACGGGTAGAAGCGGATGTCTACGATGAGGTCAGCAAGAAGGAATCTACACGGGTGTATGAGGTGAAAGACTTGCAGCCGATTTTTGCGGCCTATTGTCGGGCTGGAGAAATTCAAGCCCGCTGGTTCAGTGGGGAACTTCGGGCCGGAAAAGGAGATGTGGTGAGATACGTGCATGACGGGTTCGACCGCAACATGGAAACGGAACGGGTACTGACCGTTCGGAGCGGTAAAGTGCTGGAAACGCAGACTTATCATAATTACCGGAGAGCCGGATTGAATCTGATGAAGGCACAAGGGGAAATTGTGCGTCGGTTTCCTTGGAATCGGTTTTCTGAATATCAGGGAGAACGGATTATTTTTTCGATAAGTGATTTTCAGATGACGGAAGACGGTCACTTCGTAGACTGTGACGTACCTTTCATTTATCTGCGTTCTTCGCGGGAAAAAATAGACGGCAAAAATCATCCGCTGGCCCTCGCTTTTAAAGAAACGCTGAAATCCATTTATCCGTGGGAGGTGCTCTTTATCAATGGGAAGTACACGGGCGAATATCGGAATTTTACTATGCCTTTGAGGGGAGATATAACGCATAATAAGGGTGATTCTGCAAAATACACGATTGTGGGTCGGGTGTATGGTGAATCCGTCCGTCAACGTCCTCCTTATGATGTGGTACATGCTGTGCTGGTTGGTTCCAATTTGAGCATGGTTGAACAACCGTTTCAAGGATGGCTGACAGATTCCACCGGCTGCTTCCGGATAACGGGACTGGAGGCCGGAACTTATCATCTGAAAGCTGAATATGTGGGACTGGCTCCTTGTGATACGGTAATAACTCTCCCTTCGCAGCATAATGACACGCTGCGTATGGTGCTTCCTTTATGGTATGATTATATTTTGAAATATGACTGTTCGCCGGAGTTGTCGAAAGAAAACATCCTCAAGGGACATCCCAAGCTGCGCCGGGTAATACCGGAAGGGCAGGAACAGAAAATCTGCACACACTTTTTCTGGGAGAAGTATGGTGTGAGTTGTGACGTTTCTTATCCATTGAAGAAGGATGGAACACTGGACTGTTATCTGGGTGTTCCCAATCATCTGCTGACAGCTTATAATCAGGTGGTTTTTGATTATCTGGATAAGAAGTTTGGCACTTCATGGCGCAAGGAGGCTCCGAAAGGTATATTTGGTCTGGATAAATCTTTAGATGAATTTCGTGACTATAAATGGTTTATCAAGACTTTACATAAGGAAAGCAAGTATCCGGTAAAGTTGCTGAGCAAGAGAAAAGAGTGTCTGCTTCGCATTGAATATGCAGTGGACAGTAACGGATATATCGTGCAACCGAAAATCATTTCTTGCAGCAACCGCTCGTTTCGGAAAACAGCGTTGGATGCTTTTAAAAAGGTGATGAATGTCCCTACTTTATTGAAGGCAGGTAAAGATACACTTGTAGTTCAATATAAGCTGGATTCTTCTGCTACTGTTAATCCAGATACTGATGTGCTGGTTATCGGCTATACACCATGTGATAAACCGATACTGATGGAATAGATAAAAGGAATAATTGTTTTAATTAAAATGGAATGAATATTGCATTCCAAAAGGGAAATACCGTGTTCAGAAATCATTTAGTAGAGGTGATGAACACATTCTTTTGACAGACAGTTTTGAGGTTAAATAAAAAATGTGTGGAGTATGAAAAGCTGGTATATTTATTTCGTGGCGATGATGGCAATATGCGGACTGGGATGCAATCGCACAACATCAAAAAAACAGGTTATGCAGATTGGACCTGCCGATGCACAATGCCTGAACTGTGATACGTTAGGGAATACTATGCGGATGAATATGATACAGAACCATTATCCGCTTGATACGAAGAATGTGTATGCTATCCTATTGAATCCTAAGCGTAAGTCGCTGATTTTTGGTGGTGACTGGACATTGCAGAAATGGGAAAACGGCTCGTGGATGGGTTCAAAGATGAATGGAATGTATGGCTTTGGAGATGTAGGTATGCAGTTAAACTTTGCTCCTGATTATTATTGTTTTAGTTATCCTGTCAGTTGCTATAGAATTACATCCGGAAAATATCGGATTATTCAATCATTCCATGACGGGAGGAAAGAACTTACAGTAAGTGCCGAGTTTTGGATAGATAAATAACGGAAAATTGTTTTACGGAAAAATATTATGTTATGAGAACAAAATTATTGTTAGGAGTATTTGCTTGGTTTGCAGCGTGTACATTGCAAGCTCAGGAAGTGAATGACCGTTATATCGAGGTGACGGGTACCTCGGAAATAGAAATTGTGCCGGATAAGATTCATTATCTTATTGAAATCCGGGAGTATTTTGAAGAGGAGTTCGACGGTAAGTCCAAGTCGGAGGAATATCGTACAAAAGTACCTTTAGGGCAGATAGAGCAGCAGTTGTGGAAGGTATTGATCGATGTAGGGATTCCGAAAGAAGCGGTCCGTACACAAGAGGTGGGGGACTATTGGCGCAGACAGGGACAGGATTTTCTGGTTTCCAAGAAATACGACATTACATTAACCGATTTCAAGCAGATCGATGAAATCGTGAAACGTATTGATACCAGAGGTGTGAATACCATGCGTATCGGAGAACTGGAAAACAAGGATATGTTGGTTTATCATCAGAAAGGGAAAATAGAGGCCCTGAAAGCAGCACAACGGAAGGCTGCTTATCTGGTGGAGGCGCTGGGAAAGAAACTGGGGGAGGTAATTCGTATTGTAGAGGACGGCAATGTAGGAATGTTCTCGCTTTTCAGTGCGCAGAGTAATGTCCGTGCATCGGATGCTGCTTCGTTCGACGGTTTCCGCACGATAAAAAGGCATTATTCCATGCAAGTACGGTTTGAAATTACAGATTAAGTGTCATTTGAATATTGTTGAATACTCCAATTCACTAGTTTTATGGAAAAGAGAGATGTATTACGTGACTGGCAAGAACGATTCCCTGCTTTATCTCCCTATACTTCGTCCACTTTGTATATGAAGGCAGATATTGTTTTGATGGGACTACGATGCGAGAATGTCATGTCTGGTGTTTATAGAATTTTTTTTGAGTGTCTACCTTTATGGGAAAACGAGAAAAAGAAAATGATGATACCGGTCTTTTGTTCTGAACTTCTGGACGGGAAAGGGTTACAATTCTTCATTGATTATCGGTTGCATGACAGATTGTTTCCGATGGCTGTAGCTTGTGTAGAGAAACAATTTGGTATATTTTTAAATGAAAATATTTCTGTGGACGATGTCTGTAGTTGGCTTAAAAAGCTCTCTTCTTCATTTGTTCCGGAACATAATCCTATAAAACTGTATCGGATATTTGAATTTAAATTAGCTTTAGCTCTTTTCTTTGATGATAATAATCTTTTCGAAAAAATAGAGAAAGAAATAGATGCTGAAATCAGGTACTGGGACTCCCGGCTTTTCGAGAGATTATTCCATCAGACTGTACAGACCTGGAAAGCTGCTTTGTTCCTTAAAATGGAAGATCGGGAAGCATTTGTTAGGCAAGTTCATTTGAATATGGATAATAAAAAAATAATGCGGCTCAAAGAAATCCATTTTAGGCTTTAACTTATCATTCGAATGTAAACGGGCATGCGTTTCTTTCATTGTCGTTATTGTTTTACTCATTAGAAAAGGATGACTTTGAGTGCTGTTACAAGAAATTTGCTTGGCATTTTATGAAAGATTTAGATTTTATGATAAGGCTTAGGGATGATATGAAAATAAGGAAGCGACTCATATTACTGTTACCTGTTTTTCTTGTTGCAGGATGTATCTGGAAACCAGCACAAAAAGAGACGAAGGTCTCCGAACCGCCTTCTCAGGAGCAGATTCCTGACCAAAGTGAAGGTTGGAGAATTATCGAAGCGTTGACCAAGGCTTACGGTGATAATCCGAACATCATCGGAGATTTTATCGGGAGTTCCCGATGTCCGGATTTTTTAGAGGGAAGGTATTTTGACGGGAATACATTGGTCTTTCAGGTGCGGGGCGATACAACGTCGGCACGGCGGACGCTGGAAAAGGTATCGGGTAGTAAAGCTTTCCGGATAGAGCAGTTGACGGACAGTACTTTTTCAGAGAAACAGCTTCAATGTCTTTTAGATAAGCTGAACAGTCGTTTTAATTCATTGCCGGAAAGCAAACTGAAGGCCAATATGATAAGTTGGGGGAGTACGGCGCACTACATTGAAGTGACCTTTATCCGTAACACTCCGGAGGCCCGTGCGGAGTTCCGTAGGCTGTTGATGGATTCGCCTGCCATCCGTTTCTTCGGACCGGAGCAGCCTGTCCGAAACCATACGACCGGAGCATCGGAAGTATACGGCATTTGCTTGTATCCCGAATATACCGTTTATCCGGATACAGCTGATACCGCTTCATTCATTCTGTTGAACCGGAGTAATGGACAGATTACCTGTGGCGAACATTATTTTATCACTTACGAGGGAACAGATGGACAATGGTATGAATTGCCTATCAATACCTTTGCGAATGATATTGCTTATGTGCTGAAGCCGGATTCACAACATCGTTTTGTGGCTAGGTTATATCCTGCGGTCAATGACAATAAACCGGGGCGTTACCGTTTCTTCTATGAGGTGTCTTTGGAATCAGGAGAAAATATCCGGATGATGGCGGAATTCCGTCTGACAGATGATTACGAAGAAGCCCGACGGGCCGGGAAAACTCCGATTCCGAAAACTACTGGCAGGAATTATGTGGAAGTTCCTCAGACCGATGAGCAAATGGTTTATCAGGTGGTAGAAGAAATGCCGGAGTTCCCCGGTGGAATGCCTGCTTTGATGGAGTTCATCCGGAAGAACCTTCGGCATGATAAGGCAGAAACAAAGGTACGTGTCATTCTCCAGGTTGTAGTGGATAAGGAGGGGAATGTAACAAATCCTGTTGTACTGCGGAGCGTAAACTCGATATTGGATGAAGAAGCTTTACGTATGGTCAGTCTGATGCCGAAATGGAAACCGGGAAGACAGGCCGGAAAGAACCGGAATGTAAGGTTTACTTTTCCGGTAACTTTCGAACCTTCGGGTAAAGGACTTCAATGAACTGTATGGAAAATAAGTTGCAAGGTAGATATTTTTTCTTTCAAAAAGATGTTTATTTGTTCTTTTTATGTAACTTTACAACTGTAATTAAAATAAATGCCTATAAAAATGAAACCGTTGTTATGGAGCTTGGTAGTCAGTGCTGTAGTGTGCAGTCTCTGTCTGTTCGTCACACAATGGATGGGCCTTGTCGATGATTGGCGCATCTTTGTGAGCGTATTTCTGGGCGTACTATTGGGAAACGGTTGCAACCAGTGGTTGCAGCGTGTTTCCCATTGAACCGATTCTCAGGCAAGCGGTAGTACTTACCTGAGAATTTTTTTTCATCGGATGATTCCCGTATCACTGTCTTTCAGCTGGATGGTCTTGTTGATGGTACGGTATTTCCGTCCTTTGTTCAGGCGCCAGCTGATGTTGAGGCTGACCAGGTTGCAGCGGTCGGTGCTGTATAGGGCTATCTGCTTCTGTAGATTCCGGTTCAGGATTTCGGTTTCAAACATTTTGTATCGTTTCATCAGCGGCTGTTGCCAGATTAGGGCGAATTGCCAGTCCTTGTATCGGTAAGAGGTTTTTAGGGCAACATCAGAGCCGTTATAGCCTTTCGTTTCCCCTTCCAGAAAGCGCCATCCGTTGTCTGCGTATGCCTGTATGGAGAAATCGCCCAAGTAGGCATTGAGACTGCCTGTCACGAAATAAGAGGTATAGCAGTGAGTGTAATCGGTTCCGAAATTGAAGCAGCGGAACAGTCCTCCGTAGCCGGCCATGGACAGTTTCTCCGGCAGTAGCCAATAGTTTACATAGCCCGAAACTTGCAGGGCATCTATTTCTTTCTGATTGCGTTGTGTATAGATGAACTTGTCGTCGGCTGTCCGTTCGTATACGGCCATATTCGGGTGGCGACAAATCTTGTAGTACCCCTGAAGGTCTGCCTGTAGACGCGAATCGGCATAAGAGAGTCTGAGGGTTTGGTATGTGTCCCGGTTCGGTTTGAGTTCCGGACTTCCTACGGTCCATTCCATGCTGTTGGTACGGATGCTGGCATCGCTTATCATGGCTATCCGTGAAACCCGTTCGTTGGATTGGACGTTGTAACTGAGTTGCAGCCTGTCGGTAAAGTTGTAGCTTAATGAGGCTTTGGGGCAGAAAGTCCAATGGTTATAGGAATGTTCATCCTGACGGTAATACAGGTAACTTACTCCCACACCGGTCGCGTAGCGAAACTTGCCCCATGTACCTTTTATCTCGGAAAAGGCATATATCCGGCTGTTGTGCATGAGATTGAGCGAGGAAACATCTCCTGTATATTCATTGTCAGTGTATTTCTGGCTGTAGTTGAGTCCTGCGGAAAGGGTGAAGGGCTTCAGTCGGTTTTCATAGATGGCTTCGCTCAGAAAGGAGTAGGTCTTTCCTTCTACATTGTATACGTAGGGGGAGCCTTCATTGTAACTGCTGGATGAACGGGTGTCTATATAAGTACCTACAGCATTGAAGGTAAGCGATTGGTTGGGAGTAAGCTGTCGGAAATAGTAAAGGTCCAGTACCGGATTTTGGGACAGGCTGTTGTTCGTCTGGGTAGCCAGATAGTCATTCGTTCCGTCTTGAATCTCTTTCCGGTTGAAATTGCCCGGAATGTGGTTGAAGTTTCCGGTCAGCGAAGCTTGAAAGACATAGTCGGTAGAGTCCGCCAGGTTATAGGTCAGCTTGATATTGTTGTTGAAATACCGGCTACGTGACTCGGTGTCGTTACGGCGGATGGTATAGACAGAGCCGTCGTTCAGGTGATACCAGGCTGTTTCTTCCATCCGGTTGCCATTGTAATCCTGGTACCCGAATCCATAATTCAGCGAAAATTCACTCTTCCCGGTATTCCATTTTCCATATACCGAATAATTGCCGTTCCGGGCTGTAAGGGATTGGGTCATGTCGGTTCCTACAGTGTATCCGCTTTCGTTCCGGCGGGTTGTAATGTTGATGACGTAAGCGATTTCGTCGCCGTACCGCACCCCAGGTTGGTCAATGAAATCGATTTTGCTGATGGTTTTTGGGTCGAGTGCCAACATTTCTGCCTGGTCTACAATGATTCCGTTGATACGGAGTTGTACACTTCCTTTGTTGTCGATGGCGGTTACGCTATGTGAGACTTCATCGATGCGGATGTTCGGCAAAGTCAGTTGTTGAAGTACACTGTAACCTGAAGCGGATGAGGTCTTCTGTTCGTCGGTGGGGTAAAGCAGCAGGCCGTCTGTCTTATGGACGACACGGGCTGCCTTTACTTCTACCTCTTCCAGCTCTATTGTCTGCTCTGTTTCTTGTGCCGTTGCTGTGGCTGTATAGCCAATAAACATGGATAATATGAGAACGGTTCGTATCCGTTTGTCCAGGGTACCGTTCTGCGAAGTCTGTCTATGGCAGGCATCTTTTACTGTCAGATTGATGAGTGCTTTCATGTGTTCCTGTTTTGTTGTTCAGGAACAAAAGTAGGCTTCTGCGGTAAAGACGGCAAAATCGGGAGCTGACATTTGTCTGACAATCTCTTGTCAGTTTTCCTGTTCTTTGATTTCCAGGGAATAACTCTTCCCTCTGTCGGCTACGATTCTGAGATTCGTATGGCTCTCGATGATGGGCTTTACCCGTCGGATAAGGGTATAGAGTGTGTCGTTGGCGTCGTCTTTCTTGGGCCAGAGGGCTGTACAGATTTCTTCTTTTGTCAGCGCATGGGAAGGAGCGTTCCAGAACATCCGGATGAGCTGTTCCTGCATGGGAGTGAAATGGATGAGGTCGTGGCTGGCATTGTAGAAACGGTTGTCTGTTTCCGAGTAGACCAGTCCGCCGAACCCGATGCTTTCTACCTGCATTTTTACTTCTTCCTTTTTTCTTCTTATGTATAACCAGACGAATATCCCCCAAAGGAAGGCAGCTACCATCAGTCCGGCTGACAGGCGCTGGTCGGAAAGGCCGAATATGGCAGCAGCAGACAAGCGGGTGTATCCTTTCAATGCGAGGGTCTCTTGAAGGGCCGGGTCTGTAACAATCAAGGTATCGCTGCAGATGGCCGGTTCATCCGTAGCATGGCCGGTATACTGATTATCCACCACATCGAAAGTAAGAAACGCCGATTCTTTCAGCCGTTTGTTCTTCAGGTACCGGCAAAAGCGCTCGTCCGAAACGGCTATCAGGACTTTCCCGCCGGATGTCTTACGGAGTTGTTTGTACACTTTGATGGTATCTTGTGTAACAATAGGCTTTGTCTTTTCTTTGACAATCAGTGCCAGTGCCTGGTTCAGGTCGGCTGTCAGCTCTTCTTTGGCGGTGCAATAGCTGTGTCTTCCGGCCAATAGGGAACTTAGCATGAGAGTCAGAAATACAATGACAGGAAGTGGTTTGTGTTTCATAATCGTCAGGTTTGTTTCATGCAAATGTAATGAATTTTACAGTTCAGGATAGTCTGTCACAAAAAATAATTATCCCCTTTTTATGGCTCTCAATGTGTTGCCAGATACCATGAAGTCTGTGGATAGTCTATGGTCCTACTGTTCGAGCTGGGTTCGGAGGTCGTTATACCTGAATATTGCTCCACTGTAATCGGACCTCTTGAAGCGGTATAGAACCTTTCTGTATGTGCCTTATAAGGAATGACTTTTTCCATTAGGGCGGTGAAGTAACCATACAGCTCAGAATCGTTTCCGCACAGTGTACGCACATAATCACCGAAATCATAGAAAATGACAGGCGAATAACCGTCCATGCGTTGAATGTAAGTTATCTGTGAATTGTCTAAAGAATAGCTGGAATGGATAAGTTTCATCAGGTCTGCCAGTTCATCCAATTGGGAGCAGTCTGTAACGGCAATGGTCCCGTACGGATATTGGTAACTGGAATAGAACTGGTAGAAGGCATTGCAGATGGCGGCATAGTCCGGCTTTTCAGCCAGCAGGTATTCTCCCATGGTGGAGTAGGGCATGCCGTATACCATGATTTCGGTAGGACAGGCTATCAGATAGTCGGTCACATGACGTAAGTCGTAGGCTGCTTCCAGCGATGACATGTAGCAGTCATCAAACAGGATATAATCCATTTTCAGTCCGCTGTTTGATAGGCTTTGTGAAAGGGTGGTGACATCCGTCTGATATTCGGCTGTCAATCCGCCAAAGAAACGGGTCTGAGGTACATCGGTATATTCCCAATGGTAGACAAAGTCTGTGATAGCTCTGCCTCGGCTTTGTTCAACAGGTAGCCATCCCATGCCGTGGCAACCGATTATCATGGCATAGTTGGCTGCCGGAGCATAAGATTTCATGTCATTCAGGATGGCCGTCAATCCTGTTTCGGTTGTAAAGGCTGGCGTCGTATATTCCTTTAACATGTCCCTGCGGCAGTGACCGTTTTCATATACGATTTCGAACATTTCAGCTTCAGATGCACTGGTGGATAGGAAAACAATCACCCGCTCATTATGAAGCCCTCGTCGGGAAATGGCCTTTTCCATATCTGAAATGTTGTTATAAAAGTATTCGGTCAGATTGGTAGACCATGGCAGGTACATGAAGATAGTCCTTTCGTTTGTTGAGACAGGTGGTATATCTTCTTTTTGGCAACCGACCAAAGAGAAGATACTGATAATTACAATCAATATACGGGTTGCATGGGTGATTCTCATGAGATTTTTCTTGATGTTTTTCAGTGGTGTAAAAGTAGTATTTTTTTTTTGAGTTTTCTGTTTTTTGAGCTATTTTTGTTGTTAGATGATTTAAACTGAAACCTATGAAGAAATTTCTCGGCGTTTTATTTCTTGCGTCCGGACTGCTGTCTTTTACCGCTTGTTCCGGTGAAGAGTCGGATGGACCGGAGTCTGATGTGATATGGGATATCGCTCCTTTCGTGATTCATATAACTGTCTCTGATAAGGACGGAAATGATTTGTTGAATCCGGAAACATCGCAGTCCATTGCCGATAATGGGATAAAAGCCATTTGGACGGGAAGGACATTCGAAAAGGATTCCATATTTGTCCCCGATGGTCAGTCTCGGGCTGTTCTTGCTGTTTTCAGAGGCTTGTATGCCAATCAATGGCCTGACGGCCGTTACAGGCTTTCGTTCGGCGAATTTGCGGGGGACAGGAATTATGAACCTCAGGAACTGGTAATTGACTGGAACGACGGAACTCCGAATGATACCATTGTTTTCAGCCATTCTTTCTGGTGGGAGAATCACGAACCGAACCAGAAAACCATTGTTTATCTGAACGGGAAAGAAACAGACTCGCCTGTGCATATTGTCAAATGATGAGAAATCCTTTTATTTTATCTTGCCTGTTTGTGGCTCCGATTTCAGATGAAGAGATTTTCTTTTTCTGCTAGCATAGGCTGAAATTCAGTCGTTCAAAACGAACGTCCGTTTGATAGGAAGCGTGCGTTCGTTTTGGTTAAAGCGTGCGCATGTTTCAATTAAAACGTGCGCACGTTTTAATTGAAACGTCTAGACGTTTTTGGACCGGTCTTTTTGTGTCCGGAACCTGATGGGGGAAATGCCGGTTTTGCGGTGAAAGAATTTTCCGAAAACAGACTGGTCCGAGAATCCCAACTGGTCGGCTATCTCTTTGACGTCGAGGTCTGTGCATTCAAGCAGCTTTCGGGCATCGGCACATAACAGTTCCGAAATGTGGAAACAGACGGTGCGTCCTGTGATGTGTTTCACGATGCGTGACAGATAGGTGGTAGAGATGTTCAACTGGTCGGCATAGAACTGGATGGTGTGCTGCTCGCGGTAGTGGTGTACCAGTAACCGCTTGAAATTCCTGAAAATCTCGCTTGAGCGTTTTACACATCCCGAAGTGTCCCGGTTTTTCTTATACAGTATATCGGCTATCTGCAACAGCAGGAAACTGCACAGGTGTCGGATGGCTCCATCCTGATACAGTTGCATCTTTTCCAGTTGCGGGGTGAATAAAGCCATGGTCTTCTGCAGGTATTCCGTTTGTGCCTTGTCGAGTTGGAAGATGGGCAGGCGGAAATTCCCGATGTAGGAAGATACCTGATTGTAGGCCAGCTGGCCTACAGCCAGTGTGTCGAAGTAGTCGGGGACGATGTACAGACAAATGCAACGGAAATCTTCGCTCTTGCCGGTCAGCCGGACCTGCACGCTGGGAGTCACTACCAGTAACTGTCGGGCAGAGAGTGTGTAGGTATGGTAAATGTCATTGACGGAGGATGTTCCGTTAATGACGAGCAGGAAGAAGAATCCTTTTTCCAGTGTGACAGTGTCATAGGCTGAAAACGAGCTCTCTATCTGTAGACATCCGGTCTTTACAAGGCCTGGACTCAAGCTTTTCATCACTTCATTGAAAGAAACATCCATGGGTATCGGTTTTTACACGCAAAGGTAGGTGTTGTTTCGTTTCCGACCAAGATAAGTCGTTCTTTTTCGACCGAAGAAATGAAAAATAGTATGAACTTTGCGGCATGTTTAAAAAAGAGACTTATGAGTAAGTATATGTTCAGGCGTTATCTGCTGTTTGTCGTTTCGTTGTTCATCAATGCATTCGGTATCGCATTCATTACCAAAGCGTTGCTGGGAACTTCGCCCATTACCAGTGTCACTTATGTGCTAAGTATGTTTACTCCCTTTACGATGGGAGTTTGGACTATTCTGCTAAACCTTTTGTTTGTGGTGCTGGAATTGTTCTTGATGACACGGAAAGACTTGAAAGAGGATTTGCGCATGTATCTGCTTCAGATTCCCGTTTCGTTCTGTTTCGGACTGTTCATCGATTTTTCTATGATGATGCTTTTCTGGCTTACACCGGCATCGTATGCTTCGCAGGTGGTGGACTTGCTGATAGGTTGTACCATTCTGGCGTTGGGTATTGCTTTGGAGGTCAAGGCAAATGCTGCCATGATGGCGGGAGAGTATTTCGTGAAGGCTATTACCCGCAGATTCCGGGGCGATTTCGGCTATGTGAAACTGGGCTTTGACATTACGCTGCTGGGCATAGCGTGTACTTTGTCGCTTGTTTTCATGTCCGGCATTTACGGGGTGCGTGAAGGTACTGTAGTGGCGGCGTTGCTGGTCGGCCCGATTGTGCATTTCGTGAGCCCGTATTATCGTTTCCTGGACAAGTGGATTACAGACCCTCTCCGTAGTCGGGAAGAAGGTACGAAACGGAGTGAAAACATTGTCATCACCATTGCGCGGGAATATGGAAGTGGCGGGCACCAGTTGGGCGAAATGCTTGCCAAGGAGCTGGGCATCAAACTGTATGACAATGAATTTATTCGCCTGGCAGCCCAACGGAGTGGAATGGATGAGCAGTATATCGTGAAGAATGAACAGTCTATTCCTTCGTTCTGGTTGAAGTGTATCCTTTCCAAGAACAGCGAACAGCCTTTGGAAGGTAGTCTTTCGGCCGATGACGTGTTGTTTGTGGCCGAAAGCCGGATTGTGCAGGATTTGGCCGAGGAAGGTTCTTGTGTCATTGTGGGACGGTGCGCGGATTTTGTGCTGAAGGATTGTCCGAAAGTGTTGAAAGTGTTCTGTTATTCGGATTTGCAGAGTGCGGTGGAGCGTTGCATCACCCGCTACGGTATTTCTGCGGAAGATGCCGAAGCTGAAATCCGTCGGGTGAACCGGAACCGTATTCATCATTATGAATATTATACCGGTAGGAAATGGGGAAGTCCTCATCAATATCAGCTGATGTTGAATACGGGAAGTATCGGTCTGGATACGGCTTGCCGGTTGGTGAAGGATATTTATCGGGAAATGGAGAAGAAAAAAGTAGCGGCGAAGTAGGAAAATGCATTGTAGCGGGCTCGTTTTTTACGAGTATTTCAGTGCTTATTTTTATATATAGGTATAGGACTCCCTGTTCCCTGTACCTGCCTGAAACTTTTTGTGAGCTTGAAAATCAGTCGTTTGTAGAAAAAATGCGATTTTTCTGATAAAAAAGTGTCGCTATGTTTTGGAGGTTTCAGAAAAAGCTATACCTTTGCACTCGCAATCGGGAAACCAATCGCCGGTTGTTGCAGGATAAGCGGAAATAGCTCAGTTGGTAGAGCATAACCTTGCCAAGGTTAGGGTCGCGAGTT
>ERZ773133.1480-NODE-1480-length-26235-cov-9.138083_pt1 | contig 26235 bp, 24 predicted proteins | sample MGYA00580861_ERZ773133 | MGnify/ENA primary metagenome ERZ773133 (study PRJEB29015, sample SAMEA2737844) | human gut metagenome | biome: human gut; feature: human-associated habitat; material: faeces | place: China | collected 2012 ...
AAAGCTTGATACACTCATTTTGGGCGGAATACTTACCAACATATGAATATGATCTGGCATGATATGCCCCTCAATTATTTCTACTCCTTTGTATGAACATAACTGCTTCAGTATATCTCGAATGTCCATTTTTAATTGATTATAAATCATTTTTCGTCTATACTTAGGAGTGAATACGATATGATATTTACACATCCATTTTGTGTGAGCTAAATCGTTATTCTTTTTTGCCATAAAATCACCTTTCCTTTCTTACGATAGTGACTGAACAACTCTATTGTAACGGAAAGGTGATTTTTTGTATAACGATTTGACTCCACCCGCATAGCAGGTGGGTTTTTGTTTCGGACATCTCCATTTTTCGGATCACGAAAAACTCCGATGTCCTCAACAGGCTAAAGCCCATACAAAAAAGTGCCGGGAATCTGTCAGATCACTTTGATCTTTCCGATTTCCGGCACTTTTGTCTTATAACTGTTTCGTGCTGACACACGATCATGATTTCTGTATTCCTATTTCAGCACCATTCTCGCTGCGCCATAAATTCCTGCATCATTGCCCAGTGTCGCCAGACCGATCAGCGGATGATCAGCGGAGATCGTTATGTGCTCCTCATAGTGCTTCTTGATCATATCTACTAAGAACTGGCCTGCCTTGGATACGCCACCGCCGATGACGAAGATATCCGGGTCCACGATCAGAGCCGCCTGAGCCAGGGCAATCCCCAGATAATGGCATGCGGTCTCAGCCACCTCTAACGCCAGGGCATCGCCTGCTTTGGCTCCGTCTAAGACGTCTTTGGCGGTTACTTCATCACCAAACTGACGCAGAACAGATGGACGGTCATCAGCTGCCATCTTCCGGCGCGCCTCTCTGGCGATTCCGGTCGCGGACGCCACCTGCTCCAGACAGCCTCTGCCTCCACAGTTGCAGTACTCCTTCTCATCATCACGGGCATGGATATGGCCGATCTCACCGCCCAGACCATGTCTGCCTGCAATGATCTTCTCATTGATGATCACACCACCGCCAACGCCGGTTCCTAAGGTTACCATAACAATATCCGAGTAGCCCTCTCCGCCACCTTTCCACATCTCGCCAAGAGCAGCTGCATTAGCGTCATTGCCGCACTCTGCAGGGATTCCGTCTAAGCGGGCGCTTAACTCTTTTGCCGGATAGATATCTCTCCAGCCCAGGTTGACACAAACCTCCACATAACCGTTCTTCTTTACCGGACCAGGCACATCAATACCAACACCAACGACCTCTTCCATGGAGATGTTCTCGTCTTTTAAGGTCTCACGGATGCTTGCTGCGATATCATCCAGAACATACTTGCCCTGCTCTTCTTTTCTGGTCGGGATCTCCCACTTCTTTAACAGCACACCATCTACATCAAAAATACCCAGTTTCACGCTGGTTCCACCTACGTCAACTCCAATACATTTCTTCCCCATCACAATTCTCCTAAATCCTATCCAGATTTGTAACTGTTCACTAGCTTCGCAATTACAAAGATTTTACAGTTTCAACTACATGATCTACAGTAAATCCAAAATGCTCAAACAATACTGCAGCCGGACCGCTGGCACCAAAGCCCTTCATGGTCACATACGCACCGTCAAGGCCAACGTATCTGCCCCAGCCAAAGTCGCTTAATGCCTCGATGACAACACGCTTTCTCACTGCCTTCGGAAGAACGGACTCCTTGTACTCCTCAGACTGCTCCTCGAACAGATCCATACATGGCATGGAAACAACGCGGACTTTCTGTCCTTCTTTTTCTAACTCTGCCTTAGCCTTTACTGCCAGTTCTACTTCAGAACCGCTGGCCATCAGGATCACCTCCGGTGTTCCCTCGCAGTCATCGATCACGTAAGCACCCTTTAACGCATCACGGCTGGAGCCTGCCATCGGTGTCAGGTTCTGTCTGGTCAGTACCAGGGCAGTTGGTGTTCTCTGGCTGGTCACTGCGCTGTACCAGGCAGCTTCTGTCTCGGTCGCGTCACATGGACGGAATACATGGAAGTTTGGCATTGCGCGGAGCATCGCTAACTGCTCGATCGGCTCGTGGGTCGGACCGTCCTCGCCAACACCGATGCTGTCATGAGTCAGCACAAAGGTTAACGGTACCTGCATTAAAGCAGACAAACGCGCCATCGGCTTCACATAATCACTGAATACGAAGAAGGTTGCCACATAAGCCCGCAGACCACCGTGCAGCATCAGACCATTGCCAATCGCAGTCATGGCTAACTCGCGGACACCAAAATGTAAGTTTCTTCCCTCTGGTGTTGCCTTGGAGAAATCTCCTTCGCCGGACATATTGGTCTTATTCGATGGAGCTAAGTCCGCAGAACCGCCGATCAGGTTCGGCAGCTTGTCCTTCATGTAATTCAGGACTTTTCCGGATAACGCTCTGGTTGCCTCCGGCTTCTCGCCCTTTGCCCAGAAATCCGCATCATCCGCAAATTTCTCTGCTGCGTGCTCGTCGTGGTACTGGTTCCACAACGTTTCCATCTCCGGATATTCCTGGCAATAAGCAGCAAACATCACGTTCCATGCTGCTTCCACATCTGCCTTCTCCTCTGCGATCTTCGCAAAGTTCTCATACACCTCGTCCGGTACATAGAATGGCTCTTTGGAAGGCCACTGTAAGAACTCTTTCATGGCAGCCACATTTTCCTCTCCCAGAGGCTCTCCATGAGCGCTTGCGGAACCCTGTTTTGCAGGACAGCCATATCCGATCTGGGTTTTCACCGTAATGAAGGAAGGACGTGTGGTATCTGCCTTTGCCTCCTCGATGGCTGCACCGATGGCATCTAAGTCATTGCCATCTTCTACTGTGATTAACTGGAAGCCAAATGCCTCCATACGTTTCTGCACATTCTCGGTAAATGCGATATCGGTGCTTCCCTCGATGGAAATTCTGTTAGAATCATATAAAACGATCAATTTACCAAGTCCTAAGGTACCTGCCAGGGAAAATGCCTCAGAGGAAATGCCCTCCATCATACAGCCATCGCCACCTAATACATAGGTATAATGGTCTACTACCGGATAATTTTCTTTGTTGAATACCGCTGCCAGATGTGCTTCTGCCATCGCCATACCAACTGCCATACCCATACCTGCGCCCAAAGGACCTGTGGTTGCCTCAACGCCTACGGTGTGGCGGTACTCCGGATGACCTGGTGTCAGAGAACCAAGCTGACGGAAATTCATCAGATCTTCTTTCTTTAAATCTCCGTATCCAAACAGATGAAGCAAAGAGTATAACAGCATGGAACCGTGTCCGCCGGATAAGATGAAACGGTCGCGGTTTGGCCACTGTGGATCTGCCGGGTTGTGGTTCATATGTCTGGTCCAAAGCTCATAAGCCATTGGAGCGGCTCCCAGTGGAAGTCCCGGATGTCCAGATTTTGCTTTCTGGATCGCGTCTGCTGAAAGCACACGGATCGCATTGACTGACATGGTATCAATCTTGTTCATTAGTAGTACCTCCCTAGTGTAATTTGATCTCTTTGATTGCCTGAGGCCCCGCCGCCAGAAACTGGTTCGGAAGACTTCCTTTAATCATCTTCGAAACCGAAAAATCAAGGGGTCCCTCATATTTTAGATTCCCATAACGGTTATAAACTCTACATGAATCTTCATTATACAGAAAGATCGTATCTCCGTCAATATCCGCATATGTATAGTCATAGGTAAATTCCTGGCTGAAAACCGCATCTCCATTGGGCTTATATACATCCATGCGCTGGCGGTACTCTCCGCCCTCCTGGGCTACGATCACTCCCACATAATCCTTACTATAGAACACACTCTGGATCTCCTCTGTCACCTGCACCTGCTTTAACAGGGCCGGAGACATCACATCCCTGGAAGAAAAGAAGGATATGCTGTCTTGGGCAAATGCTACCGAATATACATCGTCCAGATACTGGACCCGCGGCACAATGCTTTCTTTGTAAATATCATGAAAACCGCCGACAAAACGGTTTAAAGCATTTTTACCCACCTCGGAGAAATTATAAAATGCCACACGGCTCCGCAGTGTTCCATCTTCAATATACATATAGGAACCCGTCAGCATGGTTCCATCCGGTGACAGACTGATATCCAGTGGATAGCCGATCTCACCGCTTAACACACCCTTCATGGATATCTGCATCTCCGTTCCATCCTTGCGGAAGAAATAAATGTAGCTGGCCGTCTGGTCCTCCAGAATCGCCGCCACCACGCCCTTGGCGGAAATGGTGATCTTCACGATGGGAAGCACCGTAGTCGCAATGCCAAGGCAGCCGCTCTGGTCGCAGATATAGATGGAATTGCCCTGCTGGTCCGCAATGGCCGCATACCCATCATTGACTGCAGCAATCGGAGATTTCATCTCATAGCTCTGGATCCAGATATCCTTGCCATCACTTCCGATGTTGGACGCGCCATCTTTTGTATATTTTAAAAATCCATTGCCAAATTTTTTATAGCCTGTGAAGCTTCCATCTCCACGATCCAGGACACGTTCCCAGCCCACAGTCTGGTTCTCAAACTGAAAATACCGGTTATACCAGTACACACCGCCTGCCGCTCCGCCGATCAGGATCAAAAGCAGGATCAGAAAGACCAGATGACGTCGCCTTACCTTTTTATGGGCTTTTCTGACGATTTCTTCGCTGTCCTCTTCCGGTGTCCAGACGCTGGAGAAACCGGCATTTCCGGCATTTCTGATGTTTCCGGCATTTCTGGTATTTCTCCCATTTTCTCCAGAAATAACCCGTTTTCTCAGCTGGTCTTTCTTCGATTCACGGCTCATGGAATCCATATCATTCATCCTCTGTTCTCCCAAACTCAATCGCAACTGTTCCGCGCTATGCACCAAACAGCTGCTCTGATGATTTCGGTACCAGTATAGCACAGAACCTCTCATTGCGGAAGAATCAAATTCTGTCCGGCCATGATCTTATTTTCATCCTCCAGACCATTTAAACGGCAGATTTCCTCCAGACGGCTGCCATTTCCATATAGCTTCAAACAGATGCCATAAAGGGTCTCTCCAGGCTGGATCTGATAGGTGCCGGAGGCCAGGGCAGCGGAAATGGCAGCACGATCAGACTCTGCGGCAGTCTGGGATGGCGCGGTCTTTGTACCTGCAGAACCATGACTGGAGGGCTGGTCCGTGCCTGTCTGATTTTCGGCCTCTGCCGGCCTTTCCCCGTCTGACTGGTCATCCCCACTGACCCTGTTCTGCTCTTCAGTCTCCACCTCCGTTTCATTTTGGCTCTGCCCGGCGGTTTCCGGATAAGTCTCCGACATGGTCTCATGAGCCGGTGTCGGATTCACTCCGCCAGATGCATGTTCTACCAGAAGGTTGTCCCCACCATTCTCCGTTCCACTCATCCGTCCCATCTGGCTGTTTTGCAACGAACCTCCCTTTTTCTGGCTGTTCTCCACAGCAGACAGGCTGTTCTGCCAGGAGATTCCCTCCGGCAAAACGGAAGTCAGCACCGATTCCATTTTCTGCATCTTGTCATAATTGTTGACCATCACCACTCCTCCGGCCAGCACCACCATGGCAAGAGCACTGCACAGGCTTCCCAGCACCCTGATGCTGCCGCGTCTGGAGGTGATCTGACTCTTATTTTCCTCCATCCGCTGTCGGAAATCCCGCACCACCGGTTCTCCGGTGCCTGTTTCCACCCGGCGGACATCCTTACGCATGATCATATAATCCTGCATCATCTGGTTCCGCTCATAGTATATGTGATAACCTCTCAGCTTATAGAATCCGTCCTCTGATGTTATGTAAACTGCTTCCTCTCCCTCCAATCCGGAGTTCAGATACATCAGCTGGTTTTTCCCTGCAAAATACTGTCCATGCTGTTTCCAGTAATTTAAGGGACTTAAAGCCGCACCCGGCGCACCGCATAAAAACCAGCCAAGCACCGACCGTTTCGGAAACAGACGATCCATGTCCTGATACACCTTCTTCCAGGCACTTTCTGTCAGCTCCACCTTCTCGCCCTGCTCCGCCACGTCCTCCATTTCCAGAGCGCCGTCCACAAACAGATACGGAACGCCGTCATGCTCCTCTGATGTTCCTAAGAGAACGCCAACCCGCAGATCTTGTCCGCCCTTTGGAAACAGGCGTTTCAGATACGTGTTCACATAGTCCTCTAAATACAGTCTGACTGACTGGTCTCTCTCCCCGATCTGCCGTGTATTCTTCGGCAGTTTTGGATATGGATTATATAATTCTCCCATCTGGTTCACCCCACTGTCATTTTCGTGCAGTCCACGCGCTCGCGCTAAGACTGCCAGGCACATGCTCGCAGCTGTGATCTATCCGTTCCAGCTGCCTTCTTTCATGCTACTGCCCATCTTACCATGACAGGACTGCGAAATTTGTCAAACCAGGGACAGAGATTCCCATAACTTTTCGACAAGACAGATGCTGTCGCTGATGCACTCCGCCATATGCATCACCATCCCTAAGCGGATGCTCTGCAGCATCATGGGATCACGGCTGGAGCCGCCGCTGACCACACCAGTGATGAAGAGATCCCCTACTGCCTGCAGATTTTTACTGACTCCCAGACCTGGTCTTAAAGCGCCTCTTCCCAGGGTTACACACCCCACATGGCAGGTTTTTCCCACAGACGCGTCCACTGCTACCACCAAATGATCTGGATACTGCTCCCGTACCAGGTATAAGGTATCCTCTAAATTCATGGCATGAACCGGGTACTCCAGCGTCCCTACCACCGTGATATGGCGCAGGCCTTTCCGGTAAAGCTGATGGCCGATCAGCGGTCCCAGGCTGTCTCCCGTAGACCGATCCGTGCCAATGCATAAAAACAGCACCTTCTCCTTCTGTGCCCTCTGCAGTTCTTCCTTTAACATGGAATAAAGCCGCGCCGCCAGTCTGGCCGCCTCAAATCCATCGGACGTATCATAATAATAAAGCTCCCGTCTGACGGCGGGAGCCTTCTGTTTCCATAACTCCATATCGTCTCACCTGTCTCGCCAGGCATTGCTCCATTTTCCTGCAATGCCCCCTTTGTTACTGCTAGTATAGACCGATGTCTATGGAATTATGCGTTATTCATTTTCTTATAACGATTCAGTACCTTCTAGCCTGCTTTCTTTTACAGTCAGCACAGCAGGTGCGCAGGCCTACTGCGCAGTTCCCATTTTTTTATACTCTTGCATAGCCTCGCTTAAATTAGCGGCAGTTCCATTGGTCATGATCCCCGCCAATGCGTCTAATTTATCCGGTTCCAGGAACTCTCTGGACAAATATGCCCCGTAATGATCCGTAATAAAGAGATTTTTCTTTTTCAGAGCACCCTGCAATTCCAAAAGCTCCCGCTCCTCATCACGACACTTCACTGCCTGCTGCGCGATCTTTTCCTGGGTTCCTGCATGGATCTCGTCGGCAATGATATTTTTCGTGACCGTCTCAAAGGCATTTAACGCCTCTTTTTTCTTTGATACCGTCTGCGACAGATCCTGCTCGATCTGGGCGATCTCATCATCATATTTCTGAAGATCATAAATGGTCTCATTGCGGTCCCGGCGGATGTTGCGGGTGATCACCTTGATCTTGCGGGTGTTGGCATGGATCTCATCCCTCAGAAGCCTTCCCTCTTTCAGAACCTTCCCGTAACGGTCCCTGGTCTTATTGCCCCAGAGCACATAAGCACCACCAAACACCAGAATAAATGCAAAATAAATGCCCACCAGATAGATCACATCCGGTTTCTTTAAGACCCAGTAAATTCCATAGGGAAGAAGGAGAAATACCAGCACAATCGCTGCAAACAGCTTCAGGATCTCTCCAAAATGTCTTGGAAAATACAGGGTATAATAAAGATTCGTATCGCAGATCCCCGGCACGTGGTTCTGCTGGAAAATAGTCTTGATCTGAAGGCGGATTCTCCGGTTGTCATCCCGCAGATCCGATGTTTCATCGATGATCCGCTCCTTCACCCCCTGGTTTTTCGCCTTCTCCCGCTTGCTCCGCACTTTTTTTAACTGATCCTGGCCCTTGCCCAGTTCTTTATCGTAGCTGGCTGTGATCTCGCCCAGACGTTTTTTCGTGGTCTGGCTGATCCTGTCTTCCACTGCTTTTTTATCGGTTTCCAGCTGCTTCTGATCCTGTTTTAACCGTTTTAAAAGCTGCTGTTCCTGCTGCTGCATATCCCGAAGCTCTAAAACTGCCGTTTTGGCTTCTCTCAAAAATGTTCCGTAGTCTGCAATGACATCCATCAGCCATTTCCTCCTTCGCAAGGTCTCCTTTTATTATAACGCGGCTTCACAGGCATTACAAGGAAGTCATTTACATTTTCCCCAATGTCCGATATACTATGAGAAGATTTCGCGTTACTGTTCACGCGTTGCGCAAACAGCAACGGATTTTGCCGATGCTTCGCATTCTAAATCGGCAAAATCTGCTACCACCACTGTATCATACGGCATTTTCAGTTCAGAAAATGCCTACCCGTGTACAGTAACGATTTCGCTGCCCTCCATGGCATCTGTGATGGCAGCTGTTTTAGGAGGTGCATTTATTATGTTCCGTATGTGGGGAAAAATCATCAAAGACAACCATCTGGTCAAAGACACCACCATCTGCATCAGCGATTACAGTCTTTCCCGGACCCAGATGGTATTCCAGTCCCTTGATGATATCTGTTATGAATTTGATTTAAGCAAACCGATCTGGCTGGATTCTAATATCCACGATTTCCAGCTTCACGCCAAAACCCGTTTTGGACAGGATCAGTTTATTGAACATATCGAATTTGATTATCTGGAGATCCAGGTGATCGAAGAATGATCCTATTTTCCATCCTATGCAAATGATGTGAATTACCCACCACTTAATTTTGAAGAAATTTGAAGTGGGGGCTTCTGGGGAGTCCTTGGACTCCCGTTTAAGAAGTTTGATCTTTGAGTTTCCACCTGCGCTCAGGCGATCCTTATTCTTACAGGCGTATCCACATCGCCTCTAGCATATAGAGCCCTTAGGCTCACAATGTTACATTTACGCATGATATTTAAAGCACCGTTAACATCAGCGTTGATCCGCCTTCCAGAGCGGTCCTGATACAGGCCGCGGCAGATCCGGCGGCCGGAAAAGACCGGTGGCACAAGTCCTGCTTCTCCATATACAGGCATCTCATCCAGATCCCAGAAGGATGCCATGGAAGTATAGCTTTCCTCCTGTTCCACGTAGCGGATCCCATTCATTTCACACAGATATTTCAGTTTCCTGCGGAGTATTCCGAACGGGATTCCCACAAAGACCTGGTTCATCCGTCTGCCAAGGTCAGAGGAGCGCTGGAAGGTGGTGTTGTAACCCACGATCAGGGTTCCGATATCATTCCGGATGCAGTAGGTGACCACCTGTTTTGCTGCTTTACCCATGTAGTCACGGACCTGGTTGTTTCTCTTCCTCTGCAAAGCTGCCTGGCGTCTGGTTGTTTTCTTTCCGTAGTGCTTCTTGTCTTTGACGCTCTGCAGGCAGGCGTTCTGTTTATTGAACCACTGGTTGATGGATTTTAAACGTCTCCCATCGATGAGGAAGCTTTCCCCTCTGTTGGAGACGGCCGTCATGAGATTATCGATCCCGAAGTCGATCGCCAGTGCATGGGTTGGATTCAGATTTCTCTGAGCCGCTTCCACCTGATAGGTGTACTGGATCTCAAAGAACCTGGCGTCTGCTTTTGGGATGATACGGATCTCCTTAATGGTTTTATCTGCCAGGACCGACGGGATGGTAATGGTGACCGGTTTATGATACTTCTTATACGCTGCTGAGTACGGAAGGACAAACTGGTTCCCATTCAGTCTTACAAACCCAACGATCAGGGATGCGTAGCCATCTTTTGGAAGGTATTTGGGCAGCCTGCAGGATGAAAATGGATACTTCCCCTGCTTTGCCAGTTTCAACAAACCGAAGAAAGACTTAAAAGGTCCGTCCACTTCCTTAAGGATCTGCTGGGCCATGTTGGAATTCAGCAGCCGATAGTTTTCGGAAGTCTTTAAGATGGCGTAGTTTTTCTCATATGGGAGATACTGGCTATGTTCAAAGTAATGCTGCCGTACCTGGTAGATGGCCTGGTTGGTCAGGTTTTTGGCTGTACGGCATAATTCCCGTAGAACGAGGAATTCGTCTTTGGACAGATGCTTTAGCTGCTGGCATACGGTCAAATACAAAGCGGTTTCTCCTTTCCTAATTGGTGCAGAACATATGTTCTATGTTGATTATAGCACATGGTTCCACAAAAGGGAAGAGAAAGAATCGTAATTGCTTACCATTTTACAGCTGTCTATATATCGTTATAGCGGCATTCATCCCACCACCTAAGAGGAAGGGGGTATTCTGCCGATTTTATGATAAAAAAACCGCCCGCAGCCTTTTGAAGTGTCTTACTTCCATCAGCCACGGACGGTTTTGTGATTTACAGAATCCATTTAAAATACTACGTTTGGTGCCTTTGGATCGTCACCGTAACGGTTACTGCCTGCAGTACCTTCTTGACAGAAGAATACGATCAGAATGATAGAACCGATACATGGAATACAGTTTAACAGATACCACCAGCCGGATTTCTCGATATCATGAAGTCTGCGGACTGCCAGAGAAATCATCGGAATCAACGTTGCCAGACCATAGACAGAGATAACCACATTGGCCACAGCCCCAAGTACAGAATCTCCTGCTGCCATGTTAATCAGGCTGAATGCGGTAGAAATCAAAGTCTGCGCCAGGATTACCCACCAATACTCTGATCTTCTGGCTCTTCCTGAAAATTTTGCATAGTTCTTCCACATTGCTTTATAAGCATCGACCATACTCATAGCTTCTCCCTCCTAAGTTTTTGTAGGATCAAAATTTTCTTTTATTATAGCCCTTATTATCCATTCTGTCCATGCTTTTTTTTGAGAATTTTGTTAATTTCAAAAAATTCACCCATTTATTACTCATTTATAGATTGGTGACGATCAATGAGATTCCAGAAACAATCAGCAGAATGACGATCAGCCGCTTAATAATCCGGTCATCCATCTTTGAACTGCACTTCATTCCAATCCACAGACCCAGAAGGGAAAACGGAAACAGCATCAGTGTATGGCAGAGAATTTCCATCGTCAGGATCTTTAAAGCAATATAGAGACCGATCCGGAAGGTACTTTCCACCAGAAATACCATGCTGATATTGGCCTTAAATCCACTACCGTTATCCGTCACACGGCTTACATACGCCGCCAGCAGCGCACCAACACCAAACAATCCGCATAAAACACCTGCGATCACACCAATGACCACCAAAACGATTTTAGAATTTTTCATCTTGCCCGGATGGCGTTCCCGCAGGTACATCTCGCTTCCCAGAAGAATGATCATAACTCCAAACACCACCTTGATGGCGCTGGCATTCACATTTTTTAATAGGAAGGAGCCAGGAATACTTCCCGCAAGTACCATAGCTGACAATGGGATAAATACCTTCGGATCCAGGCTTTTCCGGTTCTTCCAGGTCAGAATGGCATTGGCCGGATAACCAAGCAGCAGATCCACCGGGGAAATGTTCGCATTAACCGAACCGAAACTCAACATGGCTGTAAAAACCATGGTATTGGCAAAGCCACATAATCCTTTGATGATGTACGACGTGAACGTCGCGAAAATCCATAAACCCATCGTGTTCCCCCCATTTTTCTTCTGAATATCAATCCATTCGTACCAGAAATACCCTCGTCCCGCACCCTGACACGGTAGTTCCAACACACACTCTCTGAACGAATTTTCATTTTCTGATATCCGTAAAATATAGGCGTTCCTAAAACACAGGAACGCCTATATTTATGCCTTATAATTGTTCACTACCATGATACCGTTCTATTGCATCCAGGTCAAACGTTCGTGAGACTTGACGCATGATTCTGATAAATGCTGTGGCTCATTGCACCTGAGACTGTCCGCCTGCTGCTTACAATCTCTTCATCAGCTCCTCGCGCTCTTTCTCATATCCCGGTTTGCCAAGCAGAGCAAACATATTTCTCTTGTAGCTCTCAACACCTGGCTGGTTGAATGGGTTGACACCCAGCAGATAACCGCTGATGCCGCATGCAAACTCGAAGAAATAGAACAGTTCGCCTAAGTAGAACTCGTTCTGCTCCGGAACATTGACCTTCAGGTTTGGTACCTGGCCGTCGGTGTGTGCCAGAATGGTTCCGTTCATAGCACTCTTGTTGACAAAATCTACATTCTTGCCAGCCAGATAGTTCATACCATCGGTATCGATCTCTTCCTCTTTCAGAACTACTTCTTCCGGAGACTCTTCTACATTGATCACTGTCTCAAACATGATCCGTGCGCCGTCCTGGATAAACTGGCCCATGGAGTGCAGATCCGTCGTCAGATCTACGGCAGCCGGGAAAATACCCTTCTGGTCTTTGCCCTCGCTCTCGCCGAATAACTGTTTCCACCACTCAGATACATAGTGAAGGCTTGGCTCATAGTTTGCCACGATCTCCACATGTTTGCCTTTTCTTAATAAGATGTTGCGGATTGATGCATACAGAAGCGCCGGGTTCTCTTCATATGGGGTCTCCAGGGCTTTCTTTCTTCCGGAAGCTGCACCCTCCATCAGCTTGTCAATGTCTGCGCCGCTGACTGCGATCGGCAGAAGACCCACTGCGGTTAATACGGAGAAACGTCCGCCTACATCATCCGGAACCACGAAGCTCTCGTAACCTTCCTGATTTGCCAGGTTCTTTAATGCGCCCTTTGCCTTGTCAGTGGTTGCGTAGATACGCTTGTTAGCCTCTCCCTTACCATACTTCTCAATCAGCATCTCCTTGAATACACGGAATGCGATCGCCGGCTCCGTTGTGGTACCAGACTTGGAAATGATGTTGATGGAGAAATCCTTGTCTCTTACTACATCCTGCAGATCCTTGATGTACTTGCTGCTGATGCTGTTGCCCACAAAGAAGATCTGCGGGGTCTTTCTTGTACCTTTATCCAATACATTATAGAAACTATGGGTCAGAAACTCGATGGCTGCTCTGGCGCCCAGGTAGGAACCGCCGATACCGATGACTAACAGTACATCAGAATCAGACTGGATCTTCGCTGCTGCCTTTTTGATGCGGGCAAACTCATCCTTATCATAATCCACTGGAAGATCGATCCATCCAAGGAAATCATTACCAGCTCCGGTTCTGGAGGTCAGCACCTCTTTTGCGCACTCCACACCAGCCTTCATATTTTTCACTTCTTCTGCGGAAATAAATCCGGCAGTCTTAGAATAATCAAATGTAACTTCTTTTCCCATGATCATATTCTCCTTTATCATATAGTTTCTGCGATAATTGCCACAAAGCCTTACGCTTAGTATAGCACAGATTTGTCCGGTTTGCGATCCCTTATTTTTAAGTCTATGCCAGATACTGCTTCAGAATCTCTCCCACCAGTTCCAGTTCATCTGGAGACAGATCCCGAATCCAGTCATTTTCACTGCGACCTCGCTCTCTGCTGGCGGCAATCTGTTCCAGGCTGTGTTTTAAATAATCCACATCCCGGCGCACCGGTTCCTGACCGTCTGGATTCTGACTTCCCGGTGTCTGGCTTCCTGAATTCTGGCTTCCCGGGTTCTGACCTCCCAGGGTCCGGCTCTCTGAGTTCTGGTTCCCTGGGTTCTGGTTCCCCGGATTCTGGTTCCCCGGATTCTGGTTCCCTGGATTCTGGTTCTCCGGATTCTGGTTCCCCAGGGGCTGGCTTCCCGGATTCCGGCTTCCTAAGCTCCGCCCCCGGAGGCTGGTCTGACTATTTCCGGTCTGCTCTCCTCCGGACATCATGGTTTCCCGGAGATCACGGTCAGGCTCTGACACTGCATTTTCCCGGTTTCCAAGGCTGGTAAAACGGCCTTTCTGGTCCCTGGCTACCGTTTTCCGCTCCTCCACGAGCTGCGACTCTGTTCCTTCTCCTCTGGATTTTCTTAAAAAATGGACTCCTTTTTTGCTATTGATCTCCTTTACCGGAACGATATGGTCGGTTCCATTATCATCCGCACCACGGCTTCGCAGGTCACGGATATTCAAATCACGGACATTTAAATCACGGATGCTGCTGTTTTTTATGGCTGCATTCCGGAAACCTCCGCCCCGGGCGCCCCGGTAATCGTCCTCTGACGCTGAAGCAGCCTCACGGGCCAGACGGTTAAACAGCGAATTTTCCAGATAATCCTGTAGGCCATTCAGCAGCTGGTTTTTCCGCTCTGCCAGATTGATGCCACAGTCCAGAAACAAGGTCAGGAGGCCGCTGAGCAGACCAACCGTTCCATAAAGCACCACATAATAGCTGTCACAGCGATACCAATAAGCCCCAAAGGCCGCACTTCCTCCCAAAAGAAAGCAAAGGACAGTCAGCTGGGACGCCAGATTGCCCCACCCATTTAAGGTAAATCCCATAAAACGATAGCCAGCCAGCTGCTTTTCTAAATATGCTTTTGTATTGTGGATTCCAAGATTCAGACGGTATGTATTTTCGGCTTTCTGTTTCAGATCCCGCAGACAGCGGTTCTTGGTAAGAGTCATGTTGTCAGTTTCACGGATCAGTCTTTTGTAAAGGTTACGGGCTGTCAGTCTGCTTAAAAGTCCAAGAATGCAGACAGCCGTCAGAACGTATAATGCTTTTCCTGTTTCTAAAAATTCCAGCATCATAAAAAGCTCCCCTTTCTTCTCCAGATTCCTTCCAGATGCCATTTATTATAGCGGTGGAAGTTTCATTTGGGAAGATTGGGGAGCCTAGAATCGTTCGTCAAATTCTCCTATAAATCGATTCTGATACCTGGTTAAGGTAGTTGAAACAATGGTTGAGACTGCATCACACATGCCGCCTCCCAACGCTGGTTTCCAAAGCAATTGGCTATCTGTCGAATCCGACCAGTTCTTCTGCCATCGCCATGATCAGCTTCACGCTGTTGTCAATGGCCATTCTCTCGAACTCCGCATAATCCATCTCAGCACTGTCATCGGCCTTATCAGAAATGGCGCGGACGATCAGGAACGGAATGTTGTTCAGATATGCGGTCTGGGCAATGGAAGCGCCTTCCATCTCTGTACAGCAAGCCTGGAAATTCTTCACGATCCATGCTTTTTTCGCCTGATCAGAAACAAACTGGTCTCCACTGACGATGCGGCCTACATGAACACCTACCTGTGGGATCACCTTGCGGCAGCACATATCTGCCATGTAGATCATGTTGCGGTCGCCCTTGAACACGGACTCCTCCATCTGCGGGATCTGACCAACCTTATAACCAAATCCAGTTGCGTCCATGTCATGCTGCATAGCATCCCTGGATAATACGATATCACCGATATCAATGCTGCTTCTCAAAGAACCTGCAATACCGGTATTGATAATGCGTCTTACATTGTACTGATCAATCAAAATCTGGGTACAGATCGCTGCATTTACCTTACCGATACCAGACCGTACCACGACCACGTCCAATCCTTTTAATCTTCCCTGGTAAAAATCCATGGTAGCAATGGTGCGGATCTCCACATCCTCCATCGCCTCTTTCAAATGAAGCACCTCTTCTGTCATGGCACCGATAATTCCTAACATGCAATTCCTCCTAGTGTATCTTATCAATCTCTCGAATTCTTTTTTGGACGCTCCCGTCCGTGCGATGACTTTCGGGAGCTTTTACTTTCATATTACAGGGGGTATTGTAACACGAAAAATGGGGTAAATGCAATACGTGGGCATGAAATCGTGGACATGAAATTTCCCACTTGTTACTGTTCATGCGTTGCGCAAACACTTTCATCTATGAAAATGAAAAGCAGCCACTCCCCGGTGTGCGGGATGGCACATGAGGGGGTGGCTGTTGGGAATGTGGGTAAATGTTGGTGTTAGTTATTACTTGATATTGGTTAATAAGACACCGTCAGTTTTAGTGGATTTGGCTTCGTACCAGCCGTTGTCGTATTCTAGCTCGTGGATGCAACGAATTCTATAATAATAACCTGCCGGCTGAGTTCCAACGGAAATAGATACAGCAGCTCTTGTTAACTTTCCATCCTCTGCATCTGCTGGAGTGAATTCTTTTTCAAGGGTTTCCACCACTGACCATTTTCCTGTTGTTTCATTTAACTTCTCCAAATATATAGTTAATGCTGCCCAATCCACTGGTTGAAACATTAATGTCTCTGCATAAATATTGATAATGCCTTTTTCTGTATCCGTAATAGAACACATTGCAGAAGCAAGTGCCTTACTTCTTTCCACTACATTTTCTTTTCCAATAGAAGTTTTTATCGTTTCTGGCAATAAAATTGATTCTTCCTCAACACCTCGTGATAACTCATATCTTCCCTTGGGAGTTGCCATAGCCGTAATCGGACATAATAAAGATACTACCAAAGACAACATCAACATCTTCTTTAAATATTTTTTCATTTTTTGTGACCTCCTATACCTTTATATTTAAAAAAGACGTTGATTACTTATTTTTTATAACGTACTGAATCTGTAAAACTTATATTTTTTACGAGTTTCTCCATAACATCCTCATCTATTACACCAACTAAATAATAAAACGTATCTTCTATCACATACTGTGCACTAATTTCAGTTTCACCAGTTTCAAGAATATTTTTGTATATCTCAATATCCTGATTTAAAAAACGATTATAAATAGTTTTATAGGGTTCTCTATCTGAATTATATCCTACAGAATTTGCCCTTCCTTTAGACATCTGCTGATAATACAAAGAATTATCTTCATAATCAAAATCAATACAAGACATACCATCTTTTATGATTACACGTTTATATTCTAATTCTTTAGGAACATAAAATAACTGCGGTACTTTTACTCCTGTCTGCACCTCAATTTCTTCATATGCCAATTCCAACGAGTCTGCCTCACTTATCGCATCCACATTATTAAAAATAATCTGTCCATTCCCCGCATCCCTTTCCCAAAACTTATAATACCTCCTCCCACTAGCCATCATCCCAGTCCCCAACAAGATCGCTCCCACTGTTGCCACCAGGATCATCGGCTTCATCACTTTCTTTAAACGGATTACCTTATGGCCATCTTCTTTCTTATCCTGTGTTTCGTCCTGTGCGGCCATTGCCAGAATCTTCTCAAATTCTCCTTTTGGTGGGGTAAAGTTTAATTCTGGGTGAGCGGCGTATTCGGCGGCGGCTTGATCCAGCTGGGCTGCCAGCTGCTCATCGGTGTATCCAAATGCTTCTTGTAATTTCTGCTGAATCAACTTATCTTCTTCCTGGCTGACCTTACTGTTTCTCACGTTTTCCACCCCATTTTCTTTCTTTGTGATTCCGTAACTATTCAGTACCTTCATCGTTACGTGATTCCTATTTATTCCTTGTTTTCCTCCTGGTTAAGGGTTGACTTTTCAGAACGTTCGTTTAGTATTATTACTATATCAACGATGGAGGCTCTTTTATGAAAAAGATCATTCTGACTGGCGGCGGAACTGCTGGCCATGTCACCCCGAACCTTGCCCTGATCCCATCTTTAAAGGATCGTGGATTTGAAATTCGTTATATTGGTTCCTATGAAGGGATAGAAAAGAAATTAATCACAGACGCCGGTATCCCTTATGACGGCATCTCTTCAGGAAAACTCCGCAGATACTTTGATCTGAAGAATTTTTCTGATCCTTTCCGCGTATTAAAAGGCTATGCGGAAGCCTGTAAACTGATCAAAAACTATAAACCGGACGTGGTATTTTCCAAAGGCGGCTTTGTGTCCGTTCCTGTGGTTCTGGCTGCAAAACGCTACCATGTTCCTACCATCATCCATGAGTCTGATATGACACCTGGCCTTGCCAATAAGATCTGTATCCCATCTGCTGCCAAGGTCTGCTGCAATTTCCCGGAAACTCTGCAGTATCTTCCGAAAGACAAAGCGGTTCTGACCGGTTCTCCGATCCGTCGGGAGCTTCTGACCGGAGATCGTCTCTCCGGCCTTCAGTATACCCATCTTTCCGCAGATAAACCAATTATTTTAGTGATCGGCGGCAGTCTTGGTTCCGTTACCGTCAACCAGGCTGTACGCAGTATCCTGCCACAGCTTCTTACGAATTTCCAGGTAATACATATCTGCGGCAAAGGCCATCTGGATGAATCCCTGATCGGCACACCGGGATATGTACAATACGAATATGTCAATGCTCCGCTCCGCCACTTATTTGCAGCTGCAGACCTGATCATTTCCAGAGCCGGAGCAAACTCAATCTGTGAAATCCTTGCTTTACGCAAGCCTAATATCCTGATCCCATTATCTGCCGCTGCCAGCAGAGGCGACCAGATTCTCAATGCCTCGTCCTTTGCGAAACAAGGCTTCAGTACTTTGTTAGAAGAAGAACAGTTAACAGAACATTCTCTGTTCCAGGCAATTACGGATACCTATCAAAAACGTGCTGACTTCATTCACACCATGGAACAAAGCCATTTAAGCAATGCAGTTGACACCATTATTTCTCTGATCGAAGAGTGTGCTTCCAAATAATTATGTAACAAAAACCAGGCTCCTTTAGATTTTGTAAGGAAAATTCTTTTTCAAATATCTTCGGAGTCTGGTAAGTCTCATTCTGCAGGATGCTTCTTTAATCCCCAGAATCTGACTGACTTCCGAGATCGGGCGTTCTTCAATAAAATGAAGAATCGCCACATCACGCCATTCTGGTTTCATATCCTGCAAATACTTTATTATGTAATTTACTTCATCGTCCTCTGCCATCTGGTCTAAAACATCTTTTCCGATCAACGATTCCGGAAGCGGTACTTCTTTGCCGTAATACCCTTCGTCAAGACTGATGCTCACACCTCTTCTGCTTTTGATTCTGAAATAATCCACACAACGATTTTTAAGAATTCTCATGATCGCGCCTTTTTGCCTTGCGATCTCCCACTGGTCTATCGTATCTCCATATGCTTTGATAAAAGCGCAGAAACTATCCTGGATTACATCATCCACATCGTCGCTATTCACACCTATCCTTGTTGCTGTATATCTGAGTGCACCCTGATATTCTTCATATAAAGTCTGCAGCAGTTCGACATTTTGCTGCTTCATAGACTAGGCTCCCCCTTATCTTATCCGCGCTATCAAAGCAGACAGCATCATCATTATTCTAATTCTTTTTTCACATTTTCGATGATTTCCGTCTTTTCAGTGTCATCCAGTTTTCCAGGATTCCATAAAACCATCTGCGGGCCATTGGCGTATCTGGGGATCATATGCATATGAAAATGCATCACAGTCTGTCCGGCTGCTTCTCCATTATTCTGTACCAGATTAAAACCGTCAAAATGTAAGGCTTTCTTCATAGCTCTTCCCATCTTGCCAGCCAGTGGAAGTACTTTCGCCGCAACTGCGTCATCCAGTTCACATAAATCTTTATAATGCTCTTTCGGTAAGATCAGGGCATGACCCTTTGATGCCGGTCCCAGATCCAAAATGACACGAAAATCTTCGTCTTCATAAAGTGTTGCAGATGGAATCTCTCCATTTGCGATTTTGCAGAAAATACAGTCGTCTCTCATGTTAAAAATCCTCCTTCATCCACCATTCAGACCTTTGTGGTCTGCGGTATAATATCCATGCCATGACAATTCCTGAAACCAGCCCGCCCACATGGGCCACGTTGTTCACGCCGGTACTGGTAAATCCAAAGTACAGGGAAAATAGAACCATGGTCGCCAGCTGTCTGCTGCTTAAATCCTCCAGACGCCCCCGGTTCACACCAACCACATACAAAAGTCCGCCGATCACTCCGAAAATCGCTCCAGACGCCCCGGCTGAGACCACCATACGGCTTCCCGGAAACCAGATCTCCCACAAAAGGGAAATGACATTGGCCAGCACCCCACAGGTCAGATAGAAAAACAAATACCTGATCTTTCCCAACGCCCGTTCCAGGTTGTCCCCCAGAACAAATAAGATCAGCATATTATTGACCAGGTGCCGGATACCAAAATGCATAAACATCGCGGTAAATAACCGCCAATACTGTTTTCCTTCCACAATGGCCGGTTTGAACATGGCTCCCCACTGTAACATGCATTCCACGTCCTCTGTTGACCCTTTCCATTCTACAAAAAGAAAATAGACCACATTGGCCGCGATCAGGTAAAAGTTTACATAAGACGGAGTTGTTGTTTTCCTATATTCCATATTTTTCTCCTTTATGCAACTTTATCTGCAGCCATTCAGCAGATCCCGCACTTGCTATGGGAAAGTAATGAATGGTTACCCCTCATTTTATCATAGCTCATGGTGTTTGTTAAGGCATTTTTAACCGCCTGCATGTCCTCCAATACATAATTAAGACGCTAGGGGATGTGAAAATGTAACGGATTTCGACAAATTTCGACAAATCTCTCACAAAAATTGAAAATGATACCCTGCAATATCCACCAGATCTCCAACCTGCAGCGGAACCATCTCATTCGCTTCCAGTTTGCGGTTATTGACGGTGGTTCCATTGGTGGAATTTAAGTCCGTCAGTGTATAACCCCCATCTTTCTGGTCGATGCGGACGTGGAGACGGCTGACGGTGTCATCAGGGATGGTAAAGTCCGCCAGACTTTCTTGTTTGCCGATCAAAAATGGGTAATAGCTCATCTGGGCAGTCAACTCCGGGTGATCGAGACAGGCCATCCGCCGGATATTTTCTTTTTTGTTCCGGTCCCATAGAAGAACCGTGTGACAATCATCGGATTCATTCTGGCTTCTCCCCGATTCAGATTTCTCATTCAGTTCAGATTTCTCATTCACATCTGATTTATATGCAGATTCCAGGTAGTGATCGGTGGCATTTTCTGGTATCTCCCGCTCCCCGTCTTCCTCTGCAAATATCATCTCCCATGATGGCTTTTCCCGCTGCCTTTCCTGTTGCTTTTTCCGCTGCCTTTGTTGCTGCCTTTCCCCCTGCTTTCCCCCCTGTCTTTCCTGCTGCCTTTCCTGCTGCTTTTCCCCCTGCTTTTTCATCTGGCACAGGGTTTGGTCACGCTTCTTATGCCGATGATTTTCCGACTCCTGTTTTTTTCTTTGTGTGACAATACCGTTCCCGATCACCAGAACACAACCAATCCCCTCGGCTGCCACAGCTCCAACCGTCAGCCAGATTCCATCACCTGTCAGATACGGCAGTGTACCGCTTCCTTTCCATAACCAGATGGCAGCCAAAAATACTGGAATCAATAGCAGACACTCCACAATTCTAAGAACTATGGTTTTTAAACTCCAGGCATTTCCCTGAATGACAGCTTCGCCTGTTCCCGATTCCGCCTCTGCCTCCGATCGTTTTTCCGGTCCCGGACTCATTCCTTTTTCTCCATCAAGTATCTCCGGCTGTGAATCCCATTTTCCCGGATAGCCATTCCGTCCTGATGATGATCGTGAGCGATATTCTTCTTTTTCTTCCAGCAGCTTTTCCGGTCCTTCTCCTGCTTTTCCTTCATCCCGCATCAGCCACCGGAGCAGATTGTCCAGCCCATAATTTTCCTTTAGGCTCTCCCGGTATAACCCATAGATCAATACCACTGCATCCTTATCCTGATGGTCTGCTTTCCCCAGTAAAAACTGTAAAAATTCGCTGAATTCGTCTGGAAAACTGCCATTCTTTCCAGGAAGCAGACACAGACCTGGTTGAAAGCTCTCTGGATCGATATAGATATAATCTGGATCTAATAGGATCTGATGTTCTGACAGCAGATAATCTTCCATGCGGATCAGCGTCTGGGCAATTCCCAGAAGGAGAGCACGGAGCTGCACCGCATTGATGGATTTCGTTTCCAAAAGACGCCCCAAAGGCTGTCTGGAGGTGATCTCATAACAAAACTGGCAGTGGTCATCGGTTCTGCGTATCCGGAATTTCAGCAACCCTTCAATCACATTGCCCACCAGCATTTTTGCCTCAAATGCCTGCATGCCCTCTTCATCGGCCTCAATCATCAGATAATTCTTCTTCATTTCTCTGTGGTAGCTGACCTCCATGGCTTTCTGCCTCCTTGTTTTTCTGAAAAATCGTCATCATCCACAACACCTCTTCCGGCTCATGTACACGCTTCTGGATCGATCTCATATGATCCTGACCGCAGATGGTCCCTGTCACCTGGGTCTTCGTCCGCACTGCATTTCCTGATACGGAACCATATTGCAAAGCTTCGCTCTTATTCTCCTCCTGTCCATACAGCCGCTCCACTGCATAATTCATCAAAAATAAGGATGTCTTGTCCAGATATTGACCATAAGCAGCACGGATCAAAACTGCCAGGGACAGAATCACCATGGACATGATATAGGACGCTTCCACCGTATAACTGGCCTGAATTTTCCAGATTTTTTCCTGCATTTTATGCAGCCCTCCTCCCCGTCACTTTGCCAATTCTCACTGCATCAGTACATTCCAGACCTGAAGAATGCCGGGGACCAGACAACAGGTTAAAAACGGAATTGTCTCCTTCCATCGAACCGAAGGAGTTCCAGCTCTGTTCCATTGTCTCTTCATCAACAGCGCCATTCCCCAGGCAGAAGAAATCGCAAGGGTCTCCAAAAACAGGACCAGCAGCTCCTTCCAATCCCAATAAAATGCAGACATAAGAAAAAACAAACCATCTCCACCACCCATGGCTCCCCTAGTCAATTTTGCAAGGATCAGCAGCGCAATTCCGATTCCTGCTGCTTTTCCGATTCTCACTATCTGGATCTTCACAATATTCATCAGCAGGCTCACACGTTCTGCATCGATCCCGGTCTCCAGCATATCTTGATATCTCTCTCCTGCCATCAGACAACATCCGATCATTCCCGCTGCTGCACCGCACACCATCCACATGACGCTCACCTGACGCTCTCTGAAATCCTGATACGCAGCCACAACCAGGAGCACCATCCACAATATTTTCATACTCCGCTCCGCCATCCACAGTTTCCTCCTTATTTTCCACCACCACAGTAGGAGCAGGGCCCCAGATATTCCACCTGTGACTTCGGCACTTCTCTCACATAGGCCGCCAGTGCACTGCATCCCTGATCACTGTGATATCGTTCTCCATAAGGCGTGATATACACCACAGCCCCATGTGACGCACCGCACCGGTCACAGGGCTTATAGCGTGCTCCATCCTTGCTTCGGTAAACTTCCAGATCCGCATAGAAAACCGCCTTTAATTCTGTACTCAGATAATGACAGGAACGGCTTACGTGGTACCGGGTACTGTCCCGGCCTACATAGACCACCGCCTCGTCTGCATCCTGTCTGCCACCGGCTCCATCAACCGGTCCGTCCAGCCCTGTCCAGGCGTAACGGAAGCTGCGGTTCATCTGTTCCACTGCTCTCACGCCCAACACCGGAAATGGCATCCGGACCTGATAATGAGCTATCAGATCGATGGTTTTTCCATCCTTCAATAACTGAGACTGCATCAGCGATAAATTCTGTATGGGCAAAGCTGCTGTCTTTTTCCGCACAAAAGCTTCCGCATAGGCCCAGGCGGCCACTTCCGTCATTGGCTCCGATATCTGACCTCCATTCCATGCCACACCTGCATTCTGACTGATATCTTCAGCAGCCACCTCCAGAATCTCCTGCACCTGTCTCTGGATATTTAAGATTGAAAATGGCTGCATCAGAATACACCCGGCAAATAAAAAGAGTGGCAGAACCAGCGCAGCTTCCACGGTCATACTGGCGGAGGCAGAAAAGGACACTCTTTTTCCGGATCTGGCTGTCATATTTTCAGGGAGTCGTACTTGGAGAGTTACGATTATTTTTTTTGGAAATTCACAAAAAACTTTGTTTATGCGTTTTGACTGCCGGTTGATCCAATTTTTCATTTCAAAAGGAATATCTATGTCCGAATCATGTTTCCGGAAAAAGAGCATCCCCTTCCACCTCCTTCCAATTTTCTTTTCTGACCTTAATAAGCCTTTGCCGCCTGCACCAGAAGCTCATAGCCCTCCTGGCCTCCCACTACCTTTTCCACAAATGGCAAGGCAAAAAGGACATGTTTTCCACAGCCCTTCACCTGAATATCCACATCACAAATGCAGTTTTCCAGACGAAATCCCGGCTCACCCTTCTGGATCACCGCCTGAACCACATCCATGATCCTGGTCTGCTTCTTCCCCTGGTCTACCGTAAATAACATCCATTTTAAATATTGCTCATAGTCCATTCCACGGCTATTTTTCGGTTGTCCGGGCGTATCACCGGCTATTCTGGCCGTTTTACCCGTTCCCATATTTAAAAGCCCTTCCAGTGACAATTTCCACTCATCCGCTGACTTCCAAAGCGGCACATTTCCCCCTGCCATAAGACAACGCACATCCTCCAGTGCCTCTCCCATGGCCCAGACAGTCATAATAAAACAGGTCATGACCTCCACAAGGGGTGCGATTCCTATGATTCCAGTAATCACTGCCGCCAGGCTTTGGGCTGCCTCCCGTTTCTCTGCATCTGATAAAATCTGGATCAGATTGATGCCTTGCCGGATCAGAAAAAGCTCACTGACTGTATTCTCCAGATTGGATCGGTCGTTATCCTTTCCGTGGAGCAGATATTCAATCTGATATCTGCCGCCGTCATTTCCCGAAGTCTGATCCAGAGAATGATCCAGAGAATGATCCAGCGCATGAGTCAGGAATTCTCCGCAGTATTCGTGGATCAGCACCCACTGGGCTCCATTTTTCCGTACCAGACTTTCCTGAGTCTGATTGGCATACCGTCCGGTGTTTCTGCCCCAGCTTCCCCCCGAAACAACCATTCCATCTGGAAGGACCAGCTCTAACAGGCTTCCCTTTACCATCCTGGATACCTGCTCCAAAGCCTGTTGTTTCTGTTCATCCTTTTTTCCCTTCTGGATGGTGAAAACTGCGCTTCCATAGCCATTCCAATGCTCCCATGCCTCTGAAAGAGACAGTTTTTCCTCTTCTTCGTCTTCCTCATCCCGCTCTTCATATTCCTGCTTCAGACGATCTACGATCTCCTCCGTTTCCCGTAACCGCACTCCATTGGCTGCTGATAGTTCCATCTGGCTCTGGATCTGGCGATACCGCTCTCCATCAGAATCCACATAAGACCGGAATGGGTCCATCTGCTGCCGGAAAAGCATCTCCCTGTTTTCCTGCATATCCTCCGCCGCCTGATCCAATTCCTGTTCTCCATGCTCCAGAACCTTTCTCAATTTCTGTGCGCTCTTTTCATAAGCCCGGAACAGACCATCCATTCTGCTGTTTTCTTTCTGGAAACGCTTCGCCGCCTTCTCAAAGCCCTCCACATCATCCTGATCTAAAGCCAGGGCGATTTCCCCAGCCAGCTTCTCCTGATCCTCCACACAATCCGCCAACCGTTCCACCGCACGTTCTACCTGTTTTACCTGGGCGGACTGCCCTTCATAGGTATCGGTCATCCCACCTGCGGCAGCAGCTTCTTTGATATCGTTCCAGAAATCCTCTCCTTTTTCCGGGGAGATCAGCAGCTGTTCCCAGATTCCGTATTTCATATAGTCCAGAATTTCCTCCATCATCCGGTCACCTCCCTGGCTTCCCAGGGTTTTCTGACTGGTTACTGTAAGTGTCTGCAGTCTTATGGGATACCAGTTTTCGATCTCCTGATATCGATTTACATAACTTTCAAGCTGTCTTTCCACGCCGGACATTTTCTGATATTCCACTCCAAACAATCGGTATTTTCTCCACAGTTCCCGATGGTACTGGCCAAACAAAGTATCTAAAGATCCATTTGCCGCAATCTGCAGATACACTCTGGAACCGGCGCTTCTTGCTCCCTCCACCATGACGCAGATCAGGGCAGCTACGCTCAATAAACACAGGCTTAAAAATACGGTGATCTCCCCTCGTTTTTTCAGCTTCCACACCTCCTTCCCATCCATGAAATCCATTCCAGTTTAGCTTCGCTGATGGGATTTTTGCTTTCTGGCCGGGGTGTTCTTACGGTCAGCACAGCATGTACACAGACCTACTAAAATAGTTACCTCAAATCAATAAACTTCCTTGGTCTGCTTATTGATCTCTTTAAAAATAGAATCCAACAATGTCCGGATCTGTTTCTTGAAAATGATCACCAATCCAATGAGCACCACCATAAATTTAGCCCCTGTCTTTTTCATGCCTCAAAAGCCTTATAAACACTGGATTT
>ERZ773133.1485-NODE-1485-length-26155-cov-15.589579_pt1 | contig 26155 bp, 18 predicted proteins | sample MGYA00580861_ERZ773133 | MGnify/ENA primary metagenome ERZ773133 (study PRJEB29015, sample SAMEA2737844) | human gut metagenome | biome: human gut; feature: human-associated habitat; material: faeces | place: China | collected 2012 ...
CATGCGGCCGATGCGGTAGTGATGATCCTGGTCGTCCAGGGTCAGGTAGCCGCGGTCCCGCAGGGTGTGCAGCAGGGGAGAGATGCTGCCTTTGGCAATGCCCAGCTGCTGCGACAGCTGGGTCAGGGTGTAACCGCTGCCGTTCAGGCTGCACAGCTCCAGAATATCCAGCGCGCGTGCTAGGGAACGGTGGGCATCTCCGGAAGGCATGGGTCTCACTTCCTTTCCTTATATATAGGGTGTCCGGTTATATAGGGTGTCCGGGGTGTCTGACCGGGCAGGCCGCACACCGGCGCAAAGAGTTCCGATGTGTTCCACAGGGGAACACCGGGAAGAGCAAGTGCGTTCGGATATCGGGCTGCACCACGCGATATGTTCTTATATCCGAACAAAACTGGCGCGGTTTTGGGTGCGGACAGCGCAGAATCACGGGCTGCCCGCCGATTTTTCTGCGGCGGATCGGGTGCCGATGGCCGCGTTTTGCACGTTCTACAGAGGTTTTTGAAGTGCCTGACGGTATTGTCGGACAACTCGATAATGCCAAAACAAGTAAAAAATAACAAACCAACATTATTTTTGAAGAAGCCTCGTGATTTCTCACACGAATCCTTGCTCCAATTTCAGTATACGACACCGGAAAATAGACTGCAAGGGGCAGTTTGTTTTTCGTGGAAATGACATAATTATGAACAGGAAAACTATAAAATACGCCAAAAATGGTTCTTTTTGAAGAAAATGTTAAAAATCTATTGACGGATGATGCAAAAATTGGTACATTTATTTCAGCAAGGTTGTTGTCGGACAACGACCCCACGGTGCCGGCCCGCAGCGGGGAAATGTCTGACAGCCACATCGGCCCGAGCGGACCCTGCGCTGGGCTGAGGAAAATGTTTCTAAGGAGGAAATGAAACTATGTTGGATCCCAAATACATCCCATTGTTTATCGGCGGCTTTATTGCATGGATCTGCTTTATGATCTTTGTGGGCTGGATCACCAGCCGTGGCAAAAATGAGGGCAGCAGCTTCCTGACCGGCGGCGGCAACCTCGGCTTCTTCCTGATCTTCTGCACCGTGGGTGCAACCATGATCGGCACCGGTTCTTCCATGGGCGCCATCGGCAACGGCTTCAACCACGGTTGGGGCGGCGCCATTTACGGCCTGGGCGCATCGGCAGGTATCCTTTCCATGCTGCTGTTCACCAAGGCAAAGAACAAGGGCTTCCTGACCATGTCTGAGGAAGCACAGTATTACTACGGCGGCAAAAAGATCATCCGCCAGGTCATGGGCTTTATGATGTTCGTCATCGAGATCATCTGGCTGGGCAACCACCTGAACGGCGGTGCCAAGTACCTGGCTTACGTCACCCAGCTGCCGGACGTTACCTGTAAGATCATCACCGTTCTGGGCTTCGGCATCTACGTGTTCATCGGCGGCTACATGGCCGTTGTTACCACCGACGCTGTCCAGTTCATCGCCATCCTCATCGGCTTCCTGACCATCGCTTTCCGTGCCATCCCCCTGGCAGGCGGCTATCAGAACGTGGTGGATACCTTCACCGCTGCTGGCAAGCCCGGCGCAATGACCTTCTACGGCCTGGGCTCCTACGGTGTCATGGCTGCCATAGCACTGGTGTTGTCCACAGCCATGGGCGTTATCGGTACGCCCACCCACCGTACCCGTATCTACACCTCCAAGGACGAAAAGACTGCTCGCAAGGCCTTCCTGGGCCAGGGCATCCTGCTGTTCGGCTGGAGCTTTGTTACCGCCATCATCGGCATGAGCTGCTTCACCATCGCCACCATGAATGGTGACACCTTGGCCAGCGGCGACTACGCCTTTGCTTACATGGCTACCAACGCACTGCCCCCGGTCATCGGCATGCTGTTCATGATCTGCGGCCTGTCTGCTACCATGTCCTCCGGTGACTCCGACGCCATCTCCGGCGTTACCATCCTGCTCACCGACGTGTACCCCAGCATCACCGGCAAGACCATCCAGGAAAAGGATTACGCCAAGGTCAGCCGTGTCGCTCTGATCTGCACCCTGGGCGCTGCCTTCTTCATCACCCTGTTCGTCAACGACGTTATCGGCTACATCTCCACCATCGTGGGCGCCTTCCTGCCCGGCGTCGCAGTCGCAATGCTGCTGGGCCGCTTCTGGAAGCGTGTCAACTGGCAGGGCGGTCTGGCCTGCATCGGCTCCGGCACTCTGCTGGGCGTGCTGATCCTGGTGCTGCCTTCCTTCAAGAACTGGATCAACGCCACCATGGGTGGTCCGGCTGTGCCTGCTACCATCATTTCTCTGGTGTTCGGCATTGTGGTCTCTCTCATGTTCCCTGCTGACACCACTCCCGACGATGTGCGCCTGAAGCACGTTATGGACGACCGCCGCGGCACTGTCGTGGAAAAGGTCGCTGCTGCTGAGGCTGCTGCTGAGGAAGAAGATCTGTAAGACCGATTGAGCCGGCAAACTGTAAATCTGTTTCTCCGAAAGGGGCGAGGGCATACGCCCTTGCCCCTTTCATCATTTGCGGCAGGGTCGCCTTGCCGCAGGGCAAATTCATAGCAAGAGGGAACTTATCATGAAACGTATTTTGATCCAGAACGGCACCATATACGACGGCCTGGGGGGCCAGCCCTACCAGGCAGACCTGCTGGTGCAGGACGACCGTATTGCTCAGATCGCTCCGGGCATCACGGAACCGGCAGACCAGGTCATCGACGCCACCGGCAAGGCGGTGACCCCGGGGTTTGTGGATATCCACCGTCACCACGACGCAAAGCCCCTCAACGACCCGCACTTTGGCGAGGTGGAGCTGGCCCAGGGCATTACCACGGCAGTGGCCGGCAACTGCGGCATCAGCATGACCCCCCGGCCGGAATCGGACGAGGCGGCAAAGGAGTATTATTCCTTTGAAGAAGCCGTCATGGGCCCCATCGGCCTGGACGGCCCCCACACCTACCGTGATTATCTGGCTGCCCTGCACAAGGCCGACCTGCCCCTGAACGTTGCCGCCATGATCGGCACCGGCACCGTCAAGATCTGCGTCAAGGGCTTTGCCGACACTCCCTACACCCAGCAGGAGCTGGACGACGCCCGTGCTCTGATCGAGGACGCCATGGCCGCCGGTGCTCCCGGTGTGTCGCTGGGCATCATGTATCTGCCGGAGTGCTACTCCTCCACCGATGAATTTGCCTACATTCTGGAGCCGGTGGGCCGCTATCACCGTGTGATCACCACCCACATCCGCGGTGAGGGCGACAGCATGGTGCAGAGCGTGCGCGAGGTGATCGAGATCGCCCGCCGCGTGGGCTGTGCCCTGGAGATCAGCCACTTCAAGAGCTGCGGCATGAAGAACTGGGGCAAGGACATCCACACCGCCATTGCCGACATCGAAGCCGCCCGGGCCCAGGGCATGGACGTGACCGTGGACTTCTACCCCTACGAGGGCGGCAGCACAGCCCTGACCACCATGCTGCCCCCGGTGTTCGTGGCCGGCAACATGACCCGTGCACTGGAAAAACTGGGCACCCCCGAAGGTGTGGAGGAGTTCCGCCGTACCAGCAGCGTGTTGTACGATGACTGGGACAACTTCTGCATCACGCTGGGCTGGGACCGCATCATCATCAGCGGCGTGGTCTGCCCCGAAAACGAGAAGTTCCTGGGCATGCGGGTGACGGAGGCTGCCGAGAAATTCGGCTTTGAGGACGCCGCTGCACTGGCCGCCTACCTGATGCACAGCGAGGACGGGAAGACTGCCATCATCAATATGTCCATGAGCCAGGATGATATTGATACGGTGGCACGTCTGCCCTGGTCCAATATCATCTCCGATGCCATCTATGCCAAGACCGACACGCCCCACCCCCGCATGTTCGGTGCCTTCCCCAAGGTGCTGCGGGAGTATGTGGCTGAGCGCGGCATCTACACGATGCAGGAGGCCATCCGCCGGATGACCAGCCAGCCCGCCGCAAGAATGGGATTGGTCGGACGAGGGAGCTTGCAGAAAGGCAATTATGCTGATATACTGGTATTCGATCCGAAGAAGTTCACGGATCATGCCACCTTCACGAATCCTGCCCAGAAGGCCACCGGTCTGGACTGGTGCATCGTCAACGGCCAGGTCGCCATTGACCACGACCGGCGCACCACGACCGGTGCCGGTATGGTGCTGACGGTGTAAGGAGCTGCCATGTCGATCGCGATTCTTCTGCAGCAGATCCTGATCATCTTTCTGGAGATCGGCACCGGTGCAGCCGTGACCAAACTGGGCATCATGGACGACAGGAACAGCAAGTTCCTGTCCAACCTGGTCATGTCGGTCACCCTGCCCTGCACCCTGCTGGCCAGTGCCAGCATCGACGGCGGCCGCGAGGCCGTGGCCGGCATGCTCAAGGGCTATGTGGTGCTGGAGATCTTCTACATCCTCACCATCGGCATCTGCCTTGTGCTGAGCAGGGCCATGCACCTGACCCGCGGCCAGAAGGCCGTGCTGGTGGGTGCCGCCGTCATGCCCAACAGCGCCTTCATCGGCATCCCACTCATCAGCGCCCTGCTGGGCAGCGAGGCGGGTGCCCTGTACGGTGCCGCCGGCATCATGGCCTACAACATCCTGTTCTTTACTTATGTACAGCACCTGTTCGACCCGGAAGCCAAGGTGAGCATCAAAGCATTCCTTACCCCCACCAACATCACCACCGCCATCATGGTGGTCATGCTGGTGACCGGCCTGCGGCTGCCCGCCATCCTGGAAAGTTTCTGCAAGGCGGTGGGCAACACCACCACGCCGCTGGCCCTCATGATCGCCGGCGGCATGCTGGCCCGCAGTGACCTGAAAAAACTGGTCACGAACCCCATGGTATGGCTCATCACGGCCCTGCGGTGCGTCGTGTTCCCGCTGGGCTTCCTGGCGGCGCTGTACTTCCTGCCGCTGGACCGCACCCTGTGCATGGCGATCCTGATTCTGGCATCCTGCCCGGCAGGCAGCCTGACGGCCGTGCTGGCAAAGCAGTACGACACCGAGGGCGAGCTGGCAAGCCAGGCCGTTGCACATTCCACCCTTAGTATCCTGATCAGCGTGCCCCTGGTGCTGAGCCTGGGCAGCACGCTGTTGGGAATATAAACAAGTCGCTTCACAGTCGGCGCACACCGGCTGCGGAACATCTTTCAACCGGCAGCAGCCCCCGTTTCGGCTGCGTCAGAGAAAAAGAAGAGAGGTTTTTTCTTATGGCAAATGTCTACGATAAGCTCAAGGAAATGAACATCACCCTGCCCGCACCCCCGCCGAAGGGCGGCGTCTACACTCCGGTCATGGAGTTCGGCGATCATTTGCTGTACTGCAGCGGCTGCGGCCCTGACATCGGCGACGGCCACAACATCGTGGGCAAGGTCGGCGGCGACCTGACCCTGGAGCAGGGCCAGAAGGCTGCTTACAACTGCATGCTGAACCTGCTGGCCAATCTGGACGCCAAGCTGGGCGACCTGAACCGCATCAAGCGCTGCGTCAAGGTCCTGGGCTTTGTCAACTGCACCGATGATTTTGCACAGCAGCCGCAGGTCATCAACGGCGGCTCCAACCTGCTGTTCGAGCTGTTCGGCGAGGAGAAGGGTCTGCCCGCCCGCACCGCCATGGGCACCAATTCCTGCCCGGGCAACATCGCGGTCGAGATCGAGATGCTGGTGGAGTATGAATAAGATCAACGACAACCTCTATACCTTTGAGGGTCAGCAGGACATCGTAAGCCCGCAGCTGGTCTATTACCCGGCGATCATCCGCGAGAATATCCGCAAGATGATCGACATTGCAGGCGGCGCTGCCCGCCTGTGGCCCCACATCAAGACCCACAAGATGGCCGAGGTGGTCCAAATGCAGATCGAGGCGGGCATCGACCGCTTCAAGTGCGCCACCATCGCCGAGGCCGAAATGGCCGCCAAGGCCGGTGCGAAGCACCTGACTCTGGCGTACCCGCTGGTGGGCCCCAACATCAAGCGCTTTGCCGCGCTGCAGGCCGCCTTCCCGGGGGTGGAGTTCTTTGCCATCGGCGATGACACGGAGCAGATCCGCAAGCTGGGCCAGACCTGCAAGGCCAATGTGCTGATGGATGTGGACATGGGCCAGCACCGCACCGGTGTGCCGCTGGATAAAGTGGAAGCGATGTACCGGGAGTGGAACACCCTGCCCGGCATCGTCATGCGCGGCATGCACTGCTACGACGGCCACCGCCACGAGAGCAGCGTGCAGGAGCGCGAGGTGGCTACCGCCCCTGTGGACAAGCAGATCGAGGAGATCAAGGCCCGCCTGAAGGCGGACGGCATCTGCTGCGAGATCCTGATCATGGGCGGCACCCCGTCCTTCCCGGTGCACGCAGAGATGACCGGCGAGTTTTTGAGCCCCGGCACCTGCGTGATCCAAGACGCAGGGTATCGCAAGGCCTACCCGGACCTGCAGTTTACCCCGGCTGCCGCCCTGCTCACCCGCGTGGTGAGCCGCCCCAGCCGCGACACCTTCACACTGGATCTGGGCTGCAAGGCCGTGGCCACAGACCCCACCCCGGAGCGCGCGGAGATCGTGGGTATGGAGTATGCCCGCACCGTGATCCAGAACGAGGAGCACTGGGTGGTGCGTGTGCCGGAAGAGCACATCGCCGACATCCCGCCCATCGGGACCGAGCTGTTTGCCATCCCGACTCACGTCTGCCCCACCAGCGCCCTGTACCCGGCGGTCCCGGTGGTGGAAAACGGCAAGGTCACAGGCTGGTGGAAGGTCGCTGCGCGTGACCGCCACCTGACCCTGTGAGAGAGTATCTGAGAGTTTTATAAGGAGTTGAATATAATGCTGAAAAGTCAGCAGGTCCGTTCCCTGTCCCCTGAGATGGATCCCCTGCGCATGGGCATGGGCTGGACGGTCGATGACCTGAGCAAGCCCCAGATCATGGTGGAGAGCACCTACGGCAACAGCCATCCGGGCTCCGGCCACCTGAATATCTTTGTGGAAGAGGCTGTCCGCGGCGTGAACGACCACGGCGGCAAGGCTGCCCGGTATTTTGCCACCGACATGTGCGACGGCATGGCACAGGGCCATGACGGCATCAACTACTCGCTGGCCCACCGCGAAGCCATCACCAACCTGGTGGAAGCACAGGCCAACGCCACCACCTTTGACGGCGGTGTGTTCATTTCCAGCTGCGACAAGGCCATGCCCGCCATGCTCATGAGCATCGGTCGTATGAAGGACATGATGGCAGCCATCGTGGTCACCGGCGGTGTCATGGAGGCGCACGACCTGCCCGCCAAGTACACCGAGAACGACCCCGGCTGTGCCATCAACGAGCTGCTCACCCTGGAGCAGATCGGCAAGTTCAGCGCACAGTACGAGCGCGGCGAGATCCCGGCCGAGCAGCTGACCTACTACAAGCAGCACGCCTGCCCCAGCTGCGGCGCCTGCTCCTTTATGGGCACTGCCTCCACCATGCAGGTCATGGCCGAGGCTCTGGGCCTGATGTTGCCCGGCACCGCTTTGATGCCGGCCACTGCCCCCGAGCTGAAGCAGGCTGCCTACGACGCCGGTGCACAGCTGATGAAGCTGGTGGAAGCCGGTGTCACCGCAGGCGATATCGTGGATATGCGCAGCTTTGAGAACGCCATCATGGTCCATGCGGCCATTTCCGGCTCCACCAATGCCCTGATGCACATCCCCGCCATTGCCCACGAGTTCGGCTTCGAGATCGACGCAGACACCTTTGACCGGATGCACCGCGGCGCACACTACCTGCTGAACATCCGTCCCGCAGGCGACTGGCCCGCACAGTATTTCTACTACGCAGGCGGCGTGCCCCGCATCATGGAAGAAATCAAGTCCATGCTGCATCTGGATGCCAAGACCGTTACCGGCAAGACCCTGGGCGAGAACCTGGAGGAGCTGAAGAAGAACGGCTTCTACGAGCACTGCGATGCCCTGCTGGCCGAGAAGAGCAAGAAGATCGGCCGCGAGATCAAGCGCACCGACATCATCCGCAGCTTCGACGAGCCCATCGGCACCAACGGTTCCATCGCCATCCTGCGCGGCAACCTGGCCCCGGAAGGTTGTGTCATCAAGCACACCGCCTGCCCCAAGGCCATGTTCAAGGCGACCCTGACCGCTCGCCCCTTCGACTGTGAAGAGGACGCCATCGACGCCATCCTCCACGGCCGCATCCACCCGGGCGATGCCGTGTTCATCCGCTACGAAGGTCCCCGCGGCAGCGGTATGCCGGAGATGTTCTACACCGGCGAAGCCATCTGCTCGGATCCGGCCCTGGCCTCCAGCGTGGCCCTCATTACCGACGGCCGCTTCTCCGGCGCAAGCCGCGGCCCCGTCATCGGCCATGTCAGCCCGGAAGCCGCTGCAGGCGGCCCCATCGCACTGGTGGAAGAGGGCGATATCATTGAACTGGACGTGGAGGCCCGCCGCCTGGAGATCACCGGTGTGAAGGGTGAGCACAAGACCCCCGAAGAAATGGACGCCATTCTGGCAGAACGCAAAGCCAACTGGAAAGGTTTTACAAGCAAATACACCCATGGCCTGCTGAAGCTGTACAGCCAGCACGCAGTCAGTGCCATGAAGGGTGCTTACATGGAGTAAGGAGTGTAAAAACTATGGCAGAAGCAAGAAGTCTGGCCGATATCAAACTGGATAACGCTTACAAGTTCGGCGCTGGCCGTTACCTGCAGGAAGCAGGGGCCCTGAACCTGCTGGGCGGCGAGGTGGCACGTCTGGGCAAAAAGGCCCTGGTCATTGCCGGCCCCCGCGCCTGGGCAGCCACCGAAGGCAAGGCAGAAAAGAGCCTGAAGGATGCCGGTGTGGAGTTTGAACTCTCCCTGTACCCGGATCAGAACACCTACGAGCGCGCCAAGGAGCACGCCCTGCAGGCCCTGACCACCGGCTGCCAGGTCATCGTGGGCATCGGCGGCGGCCGCATCATGGATCAGGCCAAGGCTACGGCACACTTTGCAGGCGACCTGCCCATCGTGGAGGTGCCTACCTCCATTGCCACCTGCGCGGCATTTGCCCCGCTGAGCGTCATGTACACTGCCGAGGGTGCCTCCCTGGGCAGCCTGCGCTATGACCACGAGGTCAACGCCATCGTCATGGACATGGACGTGATCTGCAAGGAGCCCCCGCGCTACGCAGCCAGCGGCATCATGGACGGCATGGCCAAGATGATCGAGATCCAGAACGGCCGCAGCGAGATCCTGCTGGACGATGTGAGCATCGGTCTGTTCACCGCTTACACCATCGCAGAGATGGCTTACCATGTTTACGAGAAGGAGGCCCATCAGGCCTGCCATGACATCGCCGAGGGCAAGCTGACCAAGGCCGTGGAGGATATCGCTTACCTGAACGTTGCCGTGGCCGGCATCGTCAGCGGCGTGAGCAAGGGCTTTGGCCAGACCGCTCTGGGCCACGAGACCTACGAGCTGGTGCGCACCCACTTCACCCAGGAGGCAAAGCCCTACCTGCACGGTGAGATCGTGGCCATCGGCGACTGCCTGCAGCTGGCCTTCAACGGCCATCCGGAGCAGGTGGCACCCTTCCGTGCCTTTATGCGGAGCATGAACATGCCCCTGACCCTGGAGGACATCGGCATCGACCCGAACTCCCCCAAGATGGAGAACCTGTTCCAGGATCTGTTCCACAGCCCCTTCATGGAGCCCACCGCAGAAAATGAGGCACGCCTGCGCAAGGCCATGCACTATCTGTCTGCAGACTGATCCCCGCAGCATTCTCTGAACCGCAATGACAGCGCCCCCTGAACCGTCTCGGACGGCGCAGGGAGCGCTGTTTTGTCTTTTTGGCACAAAGAAGCCCAAAAATCCTCTTTTCCATTTGTGATTTTTCCGCTATACTAGAGGTGCAGGAATTCCAATGGTACAAGAAGGTCATCGCATCCAACGGCGAGGATCTGGACTGAACCTGAAACTTCAAACACTGGCGGGCGTTCCCGGCGTGAGGGCTCCGCTTCGGCGGGGCCCTTTGCGTTCTGCCCGGCGGGTTTTGGACGAATCGGCTGAAAAACAGCAAAATTCGGTCAGAATGCGCTAGAATGCTGGACAGCATCCTGTGAATTGTGGTAGAATTGCAATAGAATGCGTGGAAGCGCAAAACCGATGCTGCGCGGTGAACGCAGCAAAGATGAAAGATGAAAGAGGTCGTTTGTGATGAAGATCATTCGTGCAAAGGATTACGCAGACATGTCCCGCAAGGCGGCAAACATTATTTCCGCACAGGTCATCATGAAGCCCAATTGCGTGCTGGGTCTGGCCACCGGCGGCACCCCGGTGGGGGCCTACCAGCAGCTGGTGGAGTGGTACAACAAGGGCGACATTGATTTCTCGGAGGTCACCACCGTGAACCTGGACGAGTACCGCGGCCTGCCCAAGGACCACCCGGAAAGCTACTGGAGCTTCATGCACCGCCACCTGTTCGACCACGTCAACATCAACCCCGCCCGCATCAACCTGCCGGACGGCACCAACCCCGATGCGGACGCAGCCTGCGCCCAGTACAACCAGATCATCCACAGCGTGGGCGGCATCGACCTGCAGCTGCTGGGCATCGGCCACGACGGCCACATCGGCTTCAACGAGCCGGGCGAGGCCTTTGAGCTGGAGACCCACTGTGTGGACCTGACCCAGGAGACCATCGAGGCCAACAAGCGCTTCTTTGACGGCAATGTAGACCTGGTGCCCAAGCAGGCCTACACCATGGGCATCAAGACCATCATGCAGGCCCGTAAGGTGCTGATGGTGGTCAACGGCACCGGCAAGGCCGAGATCGTGAAGAAAGCCTTCTTCGGCCCGGTCACCCCGGAAGTGCCCGCCAGCATCCTGCAGATGCACCCCGACTTCACCCTCGTGGGCGACGAAGAGGCCCTGAGCCTGATCTGATCGGTTCCCCAAAGCATGTTTCTGCCGCCGCACGGCCCTGCCACCGTGCGGCGGCTTTTTTCTGAGCAGGGGAATTGTAACGCGGCAAAATATACAGTATACTGGAACAAAAGCCACCACGAGGGAGGGGCGGCCGATGTTCAGCGAAGAGATGATCTGCAGCCTGAATGATCTGGAGCTGGAAGTTTATAAGTATGTTGTGCGGAACGCGGACAAGGTGTGCTATATGCGCATCCGGGAGTTTGCGGATGCCGCCCATGTGTCTACCTCCACCATCCTCCGGTTCTGCAAAAAGGCGGGCTGCGACGGCTACGCGGAGTTCAAGATCCGGCTGCGCCAGCATCTGGAACAGGCAAAGCAACCGCCGGTCAAGGACGATGTGTCGGAGGTCATCGACTTTTTGAAAAAGACCTGCTCGGCGGAGTTTGAGCAGAAGCTGGACATGCTGACCAGGGTCATCTTTCAGGCCCGGCACATCTTTTTTGCAGGCAGCGGAAGTTCCGGCCTGCGGGCAGTGCCAACATGTGCTCCTATGTGGCCGGTCAGCATGGCCGCAACAAGCCGTTTTATCAGGATTACTCCTTCCGCAAGGAGTACATGAGCGTGGGGAATCTGGTGCACAAGCACGCGTACCTGGATGCGGAAGCATAAGCCGAACACAACACGAAAGGGCCTCCCCGGAATGGGGAGGCCCTTTCTATGCGTTTACGACTTGACGTGGATCACGTTGGAAGGGAAAAGCATCAATGCTTTTCCTTGTACTTGAGGCTGGCGAATGCGCCTGCGATGGTCAGCAGCATGCCGCTGAATGCCATGCCCAGAGCGGCCATCCAGTTCACGCCGGTCTGCGGCAGTGCATCCTGCACAGCGGGCAGGACCGCGTCAGACGGCAGGACCGGAGCGTCCGGGGTGGCGTCCTGCACGGGCGGCAGCTCGGGGGTCTCCGGGGTCACGACTTCGTCCGGGGTCTCGTCCTCCACGGGCGTTTCCGGCGGGGTGACGGGCGGGACGATGACCGTCTCTTCGCCGTTCACGGTGACCGTGCGGGTCTCGATGGAGGTATAGTTGTAGCCCACATGGGCGTCGGTGGTGGTCACGGTCTCCTTGGACACTGGCGTGGTGTTCACCTTGTCCGTGGTGCGGTGGGTGTAGGAGACGCTGCCCTCGTCGTGCTCCTTGCTGCCGGAGCCGGAGAAGATCTTCTTCAGCACTTCGGTAAAGGTGGTGTAGTGGCCTTTGCCGGTACCGGATCCTTCGACCGTTTCGCTCTTCTTCTGCGTATAGGTACCGTCGAAGTCGCCGGAAGTATTTTCGCCGTAAGCCGTAGCACCCTCACCGGTTTTATGGGTGGTGGTGGTCTGCTTGTTCAGCTCCAGAAGGCGCTTGGCGAAGTCCTGCGAGCTGCGGATGCTCAGCGGGGCGGTGATGGTCTTGATGGTGGATTCGGTCTGACCGACGACCTTGCCCTCACGCACCTGGGTCAGCTCGGAGATCATCAGGTCATAGCCGCCGACGTAACCCCAGGTGCCGTCCTGGCGCTTGTAGGTGCTGTTGATGCAGGTGTTGGCATCGCGGGACATATAGCCGTAGGCGGTCAGCTCAGAGGACTTGAGATAGACCTGATAGCCGCTCTCACCGGTGCTGTTGGTGCCGGTGGTTCCGATCTTCACAACGTAGGTGCCGACGATGGCATTGCGCTCTTTCGTGGTCAAGTCCCTATAGGTCTTGCTGCTGCCGGTTGCCTTCAGGTAAGCGTTAATGGCCTCATCCTCTGCGCTGATGCCGGGGTTCCAATAGTCGCCCCACTGACCCTGATACAGCTTGATGCTGCCATCTTTATCTTTGATAGGATCATAGGCGACAGTGCCGGTTAGCTTGTAGTAGGCACTCTTGTCAGGGTTTTTATTGGGGTTGCCGCGGTCATACTCGTAGTGGCCGTCGCCCTCGCCGCCCTCGTCATCCCAGCTGATCTTGCTGTCCAGGCCGACCGTCTGGTTGTCCTTACCGTTGACCAGTTTTCCGGCATCGTAGTTCCACTCCAGCTTCAGATTCTTGCTCACCAGCACGCAGTCGGTCTGGTTGACCTTGCCGTCCTCATCCGGCAGCAGATCCAGCTTGGAGCCGGAAGCGAGGTCGAGGTGGCCGATGTCGTCGCGCTGCTCTTCGGAGTGCACAGTGTTACTATCAACACGAACTTCATGGCCGTTAGCGTCTGTATAGTAATAATAGCCGTTCCACCCCCAAGTCGATTTCCAATAGACCTCAATTTTGGAACCATCTGGTGCCTTGCTGAAGTATTTGAATTCACCCGTCTTTTCACCGGAGTAGTAGTTCTTCTTGGTCTCTTCGTAATCAGAACCCTTGTTGGCAACGTAAGTGGAGTTCTTGGCGATCCGCTCCTGCTCCTGCAGAGCCTTGATCAGCTCATCTTTGCTCATGTTATCGGGCGAGATGGCCTTGGTGAAATACTTGATGATATCTTCCTTTTTGGTGGTGGAATCGATCTTCGTTTCACCGATCCGGAGTTCCTCGCCGGGCTGAAGTTTGCTCTGGATCTCCTGGATCTGCTTCCACAGCTCGTCGTATGCCTTCTCAAGATCCTTATCGTCCTTGATGATGCCGGTGACACTGGAGGAGGTGTGTACATCCTTCCGGACGGTGAGGGTCTCGCTCAGGGTGCTGTAATCCACGGTGATGGTTTCGTCACCCTTCGTGAAGGTCGCGGTCTTGCCGTCGGCGTTCAGTCGGATGCTGTCAGCGGAAACACTGTATTGGCCTGCCAGTGCGGTCTGGATCTCTTCAGGGGTCAGCGGAGCACCGGCCTTTTTGGTGAAGGTGTAGGTGGTCTTTACGCCGTTTTTGTCCTCGACCGTGCAGGTGTAGCCGTCATTGGTTTTGGTCACATTGTCGTAGGTCTTTCCGTCCACCGTAATGGTGCGGGCCTTTTCGTCGATCGACCAGTTCTTGCCGCCGGGGATCACCAGCTTGTCGTTAAGATCCTTGGTGTCCGTCTTTGTGGATTCAGAAAGTGTGTCGATCGTCCATTCCACGCGCTTGATGCCGGAGAAGTCCATGCTGCCGATATCAATGCTGTAACCTTCCTGAAGCAGGGTAGCTTTGTCCTTGCCGCTCTTGTTCTGCAGCTCTTTCCAGGCGATCTCTTCCTTCTCCGCATCGGTGAGGGAAGCGGACGATTCCGTGATCGTGCAGGTACGGGTGATCTTGGTGCTGGTGCCGTCGGGCGAGGTCACGGTTTCTTCTTTTTTGTAGGTCGTGGTGCCCTTCTCCGGGTCTTTGCTGGCGATCGTCCAACCATCGAGAGAGGGAAGTTTACCGCTGCCGGGCTTGACGTAGGTGCCGTTGAGGGAACCGCTTTCGGTCCACGTATTCGAGCCGGTCACATAAGCGGTGCCGGTGATGACGTTGTCCGTAACATCCTTACGGGTCTCGGTGTCCTTGCTCGGATCAGAGCTGCCCGGCTGAGGCGCAGAAACCGTTGCACCGTCATAGCGGAGGGTGACAGTATGAACATTGCCGTCTGCATCGGTATAGCTGAGATTGAGCTGGCCTTTGCCGGTGGGATCGATCGTATTCAGCTGGTTCTTGAAATCCTCGCTGTCCACATTGATGCCGGTTTTCTTGGCGGCATCCGTCAGAGCGGCCTTGATGGCTTCCAGCTTGGCAGTTTCCTCGGCACTCTCGATGCTTTCCTGACCGCCTTCGACCTGGCCGGGGGTCTTGGTGACCTCGGTGACCTCCACGGTGTAACTCAAAGTCTTGCGGACGGCTTCCATCTGGTCAAGGTTCAGCTTTTCGCCCTTGTAGTAAACGCCGTTGTCATCGCCGGTGAAGCCCTCGCCCAGACGGTCGGCCAACTGCTTGTTGGTGAGCGGCTTGGTGTCTTCCGTTTTCTTGACTTTATAGGTATATTCCTTGCCGTTTGCATCGGTTTCCGTATAGACATACTCGCCGGTATCGTTGTTATAGTACTCGTCCTTGAGCATTTCGCCCAGCTTCTCCGAAGAAATCTCGATGACATCCGTCTTGGTCTCGTCGGTGTTCTTGGCAGTGATGCTTGGCAGTTCGATCTCAGTGGTCAGGTCCTTCTCATCAACATCCACAGTGCCCTTTTCCACCTTGAGCTTCAGCGTGGTCTCAGTGGTGGTCTCGACCGTATTGCCGGTGATCTTGTAGTAGGTGACGCGGGTGACGGTGTTGCCGTTCTCGTCGGTGGAGGTCTCTTCCTTTTTCAGGATATAGGTGGTTTTGCCCTCGTCGTCGGTCTTTTTCTCCACGCCGTCCTCGGGGACATCCAGCAGCTTGGCAACGTCCTCAGCGGACATTTCCTTCGTTTCGGGCTCGCTGGTCTTTTTCAGGGTCAGCTCCTTGGAGTTGCCGTCCTTAGAATTCTCGACCTTGTCCACGGTGTAGTCGCCCAGCTTGGCATCCTTATCGGTTTTCCAGTCCGGACGCACGCCCTTGCCAAGCTCGTCGTCGAGGTTGATCTCTTCGCCCTTCTTGGTGTCGGTGATAGTGGTGGAGGAATCGGCCTTGCCGGTGCCGGTGGTGGTCGTAGTCTCGGTGCCGGTGGTCTCGGTGGGAGTGGTGATGGTGGTGTTGCCGTCCTCATCCTTGCCCACTACGGGGTCGCCCTTCTTCACCTCGGCGTCAGGGTCCACGACGGTGGTGCTGGAAGAGCTGTCGGGGGTCTCTTCCTTGGTGGCGGTGCCGATCTTGCCGTCCTTGCCGGTGGCTTCGTCCTTCTTGCTGTTGTCAATCACGTCACCCTTCACATAGGTGCCGTCGGGGTTCTCAGTCTCGTCCGTCTCGCCGGAGCCCTCAGAGCCGTCGGCTTCACCGTCCTCACCGGATTTGCCGGGCTCTTCCGGCTTCTCAGCAGGTTTATAGTCAATGGTGATGTCATCGGTCTTGGTGCCGGGGCCGAACGCAGGGGCCTGCTCTTCGCTCTTGGCCTCTTCGTTCACCCGGGGGGGTAAACTCCTCCTGCTTTTCCTCTTCGCCCTCGACCTCGCCTTCTGCGGTCTTACCTTCCACAGGGGCGGGTTCGGCCTGCGGGGCAGCGTTATCCTCGACAGAGTCGGGGCCTTCCACAGCATGGGCGGCCATGGGCTGTGCAGCGACACAGGCGGTCAGGGCTACGGACATGGCAGCGAGTTTCAGCTTTTTATTCGTCATGATTGATGGCTCCTTTCAAATGGTGTCAAGTCTTTTACGCATTACAACTGTCCCATATAATGGACATGTTTCGAGGCTTGCTATCCTGCTTCCTTTATACCATTTTCTGGTGCAGGTTGTCAAGAAAAAATGTGTAGAAACGCATGATTTGTGAAAATATTCCAAAGTCTAAATTGGATATTTTGCACAAATCACAAGAATTTGTTGCAGAAAAAAGAGAAACTGTTGCGGACGTGAAATGATGCAGTTACGGTACTGGTGCAGAGTGTGCGGATTGTTGCGGAAAACCACTTTTTGAGGGACGGAATTTCTGGCAAAGAACCGGCTGGAATTTCTCCTGCCGCTCTGCTGCAGACGAAAAAGGCCCCCGGAAACCTGCGTCTCCGGGGGCCTTGCCCTCTTACCTTATATAGGGCAGTCGGCGATCACTGCTTCTGCTTCAGCCGGGCCATGTAGCTGTCGGCGGCCACGGCGGCAGCGGTGAAGCTGTTGTTCTTCCACCAGTTGATGAGGGCGGCCACGGTGGTGATGCCGGCGGTGACCAGCTGCTCCACGGTGGTGCTCTCGATGGGCAGCACGGGCTTGCCCATTGCGCTCAGCACCTGATTGGTCAGGGCCAGCAGGAGCACAGCGGTGCGGGCCAGGGTAGCGGCGGAGATCTTGTTGCTCAGTTCCATAAATCAGTTCCTCTCTTTCATTCGTTCATGGTTCTCAAGGTCGGCGATGCGGTGGTTGGCCACCTTCATCTGCTCTTCCAGAATGGGCACGCGGCGGGCGAAATTGTTGTGCTCGCGCACCTCGCGGGTCAGCTCTTCGAGCTTGGTGTCGGTCACGGCCTGACTGCGGCTGTTGGCGATCAGCACCCCGATCAGGGTCACGGCACCGGCGATCAGGGCGGACAGGATGCTTTCCATTGGGTTCACCTCCTTCTTAACCTGTCCAGCGGCTTTTGGTGGGGCGGGTGTCCACATGGACCCAGCCCACAGCCCGTCCGGCCCGGGGCGGGTACCGGCCGATGCCGCCGGTGCCGGGCAGGCAGGTCTCTGCATAGGCGGCCAGCTGCTCCACCGGGATGCCCTGCACCCGGATGTCGGCAGCGCGCCCATACAGATGCTGGCTGTAGGCGGCCCCGCCCACGGATTTGTTGTGAGCGGCGGTGCGGTAGCCGCTGGTGATGACTACGGGGCGGCCGAAGTGGTCGCGGATCTTCTGCAGCAGGGCGGCAAGGCTGCTGTCCACGAACACAGGGTCCGAGCCATCTTTGCAGGCAAACTCGGCCACGGTGAAGTTTGCGCTCAGCTTCCGGGTGCCGTCCCGCGTGCGGGACCAGGCTTCAAGCATCGGCTTCCACCTCCGCCAGCAGGGCTTCCACGGTGCTGCGCAGACGGGCGGGCACCTCGTCCAGCGTCTTGATACCCTTGCGGATCAGGGCTGCATAAATTTTCGCCATCAATTTTCCTCCTTTTCTTCGTACAGCTCGCACAGGGCCACCTGAAGATCGGTGACACTGCTCTCCACGGCGGTCACCTGCGTCAGCAGGTCCGCAAGGGTGGGGTAGTGGTAGCCGTCAATCCAGAGTTCCAGAGGGTAAAGTGTTTTGTATGAATTAGCAACATGAAGGATGCCGTTTGTTTGGAATGTGATTGTAAAATCGTAGTTACAGTCATAAGTTGTCGTGCCACCGCGTGCAATGCTTTTTTCAGTGTTATTACCGCTGCTGCTACTCCTGCCTTTGGTAATGCATATCTTATCAACATTGCCTGGAATCTGAACATCCCAAGTTGTGAATTTGTTAGGAGACGTCGCATGGGTGTTCCACACCAGCCGGGGCTCCGACTTGACCGCCACGGCGGCAGCGATCTTGTCATTGAGCGTTTTGGCGCTGAGGGTGCCGTCCGGTGCGATGTCCAGCGCTTCGCCCACTTTCACGCCGCCCAGCTGGTCCGCCGTAGCGGGCGGCAGGCTGTAAGGCGTGCCGAATTTGGCGTCGGCCTCCAGCCGGGTATAGTAGGCGGTCAAGTCGGCACCCAGCGTGCGCAGGGCGGCCGTCTTTTCCGCACCGGTCCACCCGGCGGCAGTGCTGGCGGTGGTGAGCGCTTTTTTCACGCCGTAGGGCAGCAGGGCCGGGGTGAGCGGCGCAAAGCCGTCGGTCATGCTGTCCAGCTGCTCGGCGGAGGCAGGCACAAGGGTCAGGGTGGCGTCCTCCCGCACAGCCACGCCGTATTGCGGGTCGATGCGCACCGGGCCGGGGGTCTTTGCGTCCGGCAGGGTGCTGCTGCGCACATAGGGCGTCAGGTCGGGCGGGGGCGTAGTGTCGGTGAGCAGGGCACCGGTGTCGGGGTTCACGCTCAGAACCCGCAGCAGGGAGCCGGCTGCCGGCTGCGCAGGCCGGGGCAGGGCACCCACGTCCTGCGCACGCAGGACCACTACACCGCTTTTGCCGTTCACGCTCAGTACCTGACCGTCTGCCGGGGCCAGCTCTTCGGCGCGGGCGGCAGCAGCCTCGGCCCGGGATGCACACCCGGCCGCCGCGGTGCTGCTGGTGCTGGCCTGCCGGGCAGCAGTCTGTGCCTGTGCGGCACTGGAAGTGCAGCGTTCGGCGCTGGCCGAGGCGCTCTGGGCCGCCGTGGCGGCTGTGCTGGCACTTTCCAGCACGCGGGCCACGAACTGCTCGTACAGGGTGGGCGGCAGGTCCTCGGAGCCGCCGTCGGTGGGCAGGGTGGCATAGGTGCCGTACCGGCCGGGGCGGGTGTAGGCGGTGTAGCCGGAGCCGCTCACGGCGGCCAGCATCCACTGCCCACCGGTGCAGCCGGTGAGGCGGCGGTCCACCGTCACGCAGGCATCGCCGTCCAGCGGCACCGGGGCCAGCTGGGTGCCGTCGCTGCGGCGCAGGTACAGGGCAATGGCGCAGTCGGCCCAGCTTTCGGGCAGCTGGAACTGCAGCCGGTCCACGCCTTCCGCATTCTGTGCGCCCAGGTGCAGGCGGCTGGGCTGCGGCAGGAATTCGGTGCCGCCGCAGGCTCGATGAATGATTTGGATCTTCATGGTTTTGACCTTCCTTTCCGGTTTTTTATTTGATTGTACGCCGGGGCGCGCGGCAGCAGAAGTGTGTTCTTTTTCTCCGCAGATTTCTGGGCTTCGGCATTTTGCCGGAGGGGCGTTTTTGGGGGTAATTCGGGGGCAATTCCGGGTGCGGAAAATGCCCGGCGGCGGGCCTGGTTTTGTGCAGAAAACTGCGGTATTTGGCCGCTTGTTTCCGTGCGGGAGGGCCAGAAACGGGTCGTTCCGGGGCGTCCGGGACGGATGCAAATGTTAAAAATTCATGAACAGAACGTAGACGAAAAAGAGCGAAAAATCCGGAGGAAATAACTTAAAAAACAATATTTTGCAGGAAACACTGTTAAAATTGCACAAAAAAGAATGTCAAGTATCTAACAAAGTGGAGACGCCCGATTTGACAAATCGGCTCCGGTCTGGTAAGATAATACCGCGCAACGGAGCAACGGACGTTGCAGCGTTTAAATTTTATCTGGATGAAGTGAAATACCGTCTGAGCGGACGGTACGGTGCAGGCAATGGGGGCCTGTGCCGGGGGACGGAGCAATGTCCCGTTGGAACGGATTCCGACGCAATACGATGCTTGGCTTCCACAGCCGGAAAAGCATCGTATTTGATTGTGGAGCCCTTGGTGCTCCGCAGTCCCGGCGGCCGGGGTGCAATGCAGCATCCGCGGCCGCACCAAAAACAAACCAAAAACAAGAAGAGAGGAGTTGTCTCGTATCGCTTCCGTAAACTTGAAAAAAGCATCCTCGGGCTGCAGATCTGCAGTCTCTTCCCGCGTGCTGGCGTTTTGTGTCATGGTCGTGTGCCTTGTGGCTACCCTTGGTGTGACCGCTGCGAATCTGCGGCTGACCTACGTCACCGACTCCAATGGGGCCAAGCAGGTGATCCTCACCTCTGCCACCGACCCCGCTAAGGTCATGAGCCTCTCCGGCATCCAGTCCGAAGAGGGCGACCAGGTCTATTACACGGCGTTCAGCGGCAACCTTGCCACCCTGAACATTGAGCGCGCATTCTCGGTGAACGTCCAGGCCGACGGCCAGACCTACCCGGTGAAGATGGTGTACGGCACTGTGGCCGATGCCTTGCAGCGCGCCGGCATCACCCTGGAGGGCGATGACTACACCGAGCCTGCCCTGGACCGTCTGGTGACCGCAGGCACCCAGATCGTGGTGCACCGCGTGGACTATCAGGACCGCGTGGAAACGCAGGCCATCCCCTATGATACCGAGTATGTCTATACCAGCCTGTACTTCCGCAACACCGGGCGCACCACCACCGTGCAGCACGGTGCCGAGGGCCAGCAGACCGTGACCACCCGCGACCGCTATGTGGACGGTGAGCTGGAGAACAGCATCGTGGTGGATTCCACCACCACCGTGCAGCCCACGAACCATGTCATCAAGACTTACGGCGCGGGCGCACCCGTCTCGCCCCTGACCGGCCCGGACGGCACCACCAATGCCCCTGCTTCCTACAGCAAGGTGCTTACCGGTAAGGCCACCGGTTATTATTCTAAAACCGGCAAGGGCTCTTCCGGCCTTGGCCTTGGCTACGGCACCGTGGCCGTGGACCCGGATGTGATCCCCTACGGCACCAAGCTGTACATCACTTCTACGGACGGAAAGTTCGTGTACGGCTACGCGGTGGCCACCGACACCGGCATCGCGGTGCAGAAGGGCCAGATCCTGGTGGACCTGTTCTATGAGACCTACGCCGAGAGCGTGATCAACGGTGCCATTCAGGTGAATGTGTATGTGGTGGGCTGACCGGTCCGCCGCATGACCCCATAACAGAAAAGGACCCCGCAGAGCGGAGCATTTGTACGTTTCTCCCAAAAGAGAGAGGTGCAGAGGCTCCGCTTTTTTCATTGCATTGGTAAGATTCACGATAAATTTTGCAAAAAATTGGCGGGTGTGTATATAAGGGAGAAATATTGAAGAAAAGATTATGGGTATTTTTCCAGAAAAGGCCTTGAAAAACCGGTCGGAATTCTTTAATATAAAAGAGTAAAAAGCTACAGGTGCGCGTATGCGGACCTGTACGGGGAGGAGCAGTCTATGAAACCGACCGAAGAAAAGATTCAGGGCAATGCATCGGATCTGCCGGTGTATCTGTTCAAGCAGGGCAACAACTGCGAGGCCTATCGTTACTTCGGCGCACATCTGGAAACACGCGCAGGCGAGCCCGGCGTCGTGTTCCGCGTATGGGCACCGCACGCTGTGGCCATCAGCGTGGTAGGCGACTTCAACAGCTGGAAGCCCGGCAGCCACCCCATGCACAAGGTGGATGGGGATTCTGTGTGGGAATTGTTTATTCCTGGCATGAAGGAATTCGACGTTTACAAATACTGCGTGACTACGCGTGCAGGTGACCTTGTCTACAAGGCTGACCCCTATGCGTTCCACGCCGAGACCCGGCCGTCCAACGGCAGCAAGGTCTATGATATCTCCGGCTTTGCCTGGCACGATGAGGCCTGGCAGGCCGCCCAGAAGAAGGCCGATGTGATCAACGGCCCCATGAACATCTACGAGATGCACGTCGGCAGCTGGAAGATGAAGGAGGGCAACAAGCCCTACAACTACGCAGAGCTGGCCGACCAGCTGATCCCCTACATCACCGAGATGGGTTATACCCATGTGGAGCTGCTGCCCGTGATGGAATATCCCTTCGACGGCAGCTGGGGTTATCAGGTCACCGGCTATTTTGCCCCCACCAGCCGCTACGGCACCCCCAAGGACTTCATGTCCTTTGTGGATAAGCTACACGCAGCCGGCATCGGCGTGATCATGGACTGGGTGCCTGCCCACTTCCCCAAGGACCAGTTCGGCCTGTACAACTTTGACGGGGAGCCCTGTTATGAGGACCCCAATCCCAAGCGCGGTGAGCACAAGGAGTGGGGCACTATGGTGTTCGACTTCGGCCGCAACGAGGTGCAGAGCTTCCTGATCTCCAGCGCCCTGTACTGGCTGGAGCAGTACCACATCGACGGCCTGCGGGTGGACGCTGTGGCCTCCATGTTGTATCTGGATTACAACCGCAAGCAGGGCGAGTGGGAGCCCAACAAGGACGGCGGCAAGGAGAACCTGGAGGCCGTGGCCTTCCTGCGCAAGCTCAACAACACCGTGCTGGGCCGTCACCCCCACAAGTACATGATCGCGGAGGAGTCCACCGCATGGCCTATGGTCACAAAGCCCGCTTCGGACGGCGGCCTGGGCTTCAACTTCAAGTGGAACATGGGCTGGATGAACGACATGCTCAGCTACATGAAGACCGATCCGCTCTTCCGCGCAGGCAACCACAACAAGGTTACCTTCAGCTTCTTCTATGCGTTCAGCGAGAACTTTGTGCTGCCCATCAGCCACGACGAAGTGGTGCACGGCAAGGGCAGCCTGATCAACAAGATGCCCGGCGAGTATGAGGCAAAGTTTGCCAACCTGCGCACCTTCTTTGGCTACATGATGGCGCACCCGGGCAAGAAGCTGCTGTTCATGGGTCAGGAGTTCGGCCAGTTTGCCGAGTGGAACGAGGCCAAGCAGCTGGATTGGATGCTGCTGGGCTACGACAAGCACACCGAGCTGAAGAACTATGCCAAGACCCTCAACGCTTTCTACAAGGACCACCCCGCTTTCTGGCAGGTGGACTACAGCTGGGAGGGCTTCCAGTGGATCGTGCCGGACGACTCCCAGCAGAGCGTCATCGCCTTCCTGCGCAAGGACACTGCCGGCAAGCAGATCCTGGTGGTGTGCAACTTCAACCCCGTTCTGCGCGAGGGCTACACCCTGGGCGCACCGGTGGCCGGCACCTACAAGGAAGTGCTGAACAGCGATGACGCTGCCTTTGGCGGCTCCGGTGCGGTCCACAACAAGCCCGTGCGGACCCACAAAAAGCCCATGCACGGTTTTGAGCAGAGCATCACCATCACCCTGCCCCCCATGAGCACCCTGTACTTTGAGGTGCCTACAAAGCGCACCGCCAAAACTGCAGCGGACAAGGCGAAAAAGCCCGGCAAAAAGACCGCCGCCAAAAAGACCACCAAGGCAGCCCCGGCAGAAAAGGCCGTAAAAAAGCCTGGCCGCAAACCCAAGGCTGCCCCGGAGGCCCCCACGGAAAAGGATGCAAAAAAGCCCGGCCACAAGCCCAAGGCCGCCGAAGCTCCGGCCGAAAAGCCGGTGAAGAAACCCACCCGGAAGGCAAAGGCTGAGCCGGAACCGGCAGCAGAGGAAGCGCCCAAAAAGCGCGGCCGCAAACCCAAGGCAGCCAAAGAGTAACCCATCCGTTCTACACGATCATTTGTTGACGCTCATTTCCGAACAACGGAAATGTTAATGTTAAAGGGGAGAATAAAGCTATGGCAAAAGAAATTGTGGCAATGATCCTTGCCGGCGGACGTGGCTCGCGCTTGTACGCGCTGACACAGAAAACGGCAAAACCTGCGGTGTCCTTCGGCGGTAAGTACCGCATCGTGGACTTCCCGCTGTCCAACTGCGTGAACTCCAACATTGATACCGTTGGCATTGCGACTCAGTACCAGCCCCAGAAGCTGAACGAGTACATCGGCAACGGCCAGCCCTGGGATCTGGACCGTCTGCACGGCGGCGTGCACACCCTGCCCCCTTACGAGCAGGCTAAGGGCACCGACTGGTACAAGGGCACGGCAAACGCGATCTATCAGAACATCGGCTTCATCGACAGCTATGATCCCGAGTATGTGATCATCCTGTCCGGTGACCAGATCTGCAAGCAGGACTACGCAGACTTCCTGCGCTTCCACAAGGAGAAGGGCGCCGAGTTCTCTGTGGCCGTCATGGAAGTGGACTGGAAGGAAGCCTCCCGCTTCGGCCTGATGGTCGCTGACGAGAACGACCGCATCACCGAGTTCCAGGAGAAGCCCCCGGTACCCAAGTCCAACCTGGCTTCCATGGGCATTTACATCTTCAACTGGGATGTCCTGAAGAAGTATCTGGAAGAGGACGAGGCAGACCCCAACTCCAAGAACGACTTCGGCATGAACATCATCCCCGCCCTGCTGCGCGACGGCCGCAAGATGTACGCTTACCGCTTTGCCGGTTACTGGCGTGACGTGGGCACCATCGACAGCCTGTGGGAAGCCAACATGGAAGTGCTGGATCCCGAGAACTCCGGCATCGACATCTTCGACAAGACCTGGAAGATCTACAGCCGCAACCCCGTGCTGCCGGCTCAGAAGATCGGCCCCCGCGCCGTCGTGCAGGACTCTCTGGTCACCGAGGGCTGCAAGATCTACGGCACCGTCAAGCACTCTGTGCTGAGCGCAGGCGTCGTGGTGGAAGAGGGCGCTACCGTTGAGGACGCTGTCCTGATGGACGGCGTGGTCGTCAAGGCAGGTGCCGTGGTCAAGCGCTGCATCCTGGCAGAGGACGTTGTGGTCGGTGCCGGTGCAAAGGTCGGCGGCGACGGCCCCATCGCACATGTGGGCACCGGTCTGACGGTCGGTGCAGGCGCCACCGTCAAGGAGGGCGCAAAAGTGTTTGAATCCGTCAAGGAGGGCGTGGAAGTATGCTGAGACAGAACACCAATGCGTTGGGCATCATTTTCCCCAACAGCTATGACAATACCGTTCCGGAGCTGGTGACCGAGCGTGCAATGGCTTCGATCCCCTTTGCAGGCCGTTACCGCATGGTGGACTTTGTGCTGTCCAGCATGGCCAACTGCGGCATCTCCAACGTGTCCATCGTGGTGCGTAAGAACTACCACTCCCTGATGGATCACCTGGGCACCGGCCGTGAATGGGATATGGCCCGCCGTCACGGCGGCCTGAACATCGTGCCTCCCTTTGCAGAAAAGGGCGTGCGCATTTACTCCGGCCGTGTGGAGGCTCTGGGCTCCATCCTGAACTTCCTGGAAAATCAGAAGGAAAAGTATGTGGTCATGAGCGATGCCAACATCGCCGTCAACTACGACTTCAACGCTCTGCTGGCTGCCCATCAGGCAAGCGGTGCCGATGTGACCGTCGCTTACCAGAAGACCGAGATCCCCGAGGGCCGCAAGAACGACAACTATACCCTGACCGTCGATGCCGACGGCCGTGTGACCGAGCTGCTGTTCAATGACTACCGCCCCGGCGTGCAGAACCTGGACCTGAACATCTATGTGCTGGAGCGCGAGACCCTGATCAAGCTGGTCAAGGACGCAACTTCCCGCGGCCTGATCTACTTCGAGCGCGATATCCTGGCACACAATGTCAACATCCTGAACATCCATGCGCTGGAGTACACCGGCTATGTGGCTCATGTCTGCGACATGAAGAGCTACTTTGACGAGAACCTGAAGCTCATCGACGAGAAGAACCTGGATGCCCTGTTCCCGAAGAGCAGCCCGGTCTACACGAAGATCCGTGACGACAACCCCACCCGTTATGTCACCGGCTCCAAGGTGGAAAACTCCATCCTGGCCGACGGTTGCCTCATTGAGGGCACCGTGGAGAACTGTGTGCTGTTCCGCGGCGTCAAGATCAAGAAGGGTGCTGTGGTCAAGAACTGCGTGCTCATGCAGGATACCGTGGTGGAGCCCAACGTGGAGCTGGATTGTGTGGTCACCGACAAGAACGTGAAGATCACCGCCGGCAAAAAGCTGTCCGGCACCGAGAGCTTCCCGGTCTACGTCCAGAAGAACCACACCGTCTGATCGATGCAATATCCATAGGGGCGGCTTCCTCCCCGGTAGCCCCTCTTGAGAGGGGCGGGGGCACCTGTGTGCCCCCGCCTGCTCTTTTGTATGCAAGGTTCGCGCCGCTTTTCATGGCGGCGGGGAGCGCGAACATCTGCCTGTATCATGGAAGGAGCGAATCCTATGAAGATCCTGTATGCTGCTTCGGAAGCCAATCCCTTTGCCAAATCCGGCGGTCTGGCCGATGTGGCAGGTGCCCTGCCCAAAGCGCTGGTCAAGGACGGCGTGGACGCCCGCGTCATCATGCCCCTGTACGGCGATTTGA
>ERZ773133.1505-NODE-1505-length-25879-cov-9.128292_pt1 | contig 25879 bp, 39 predicted proteins | sample MGYA00580861_ERZ773133 | MGnify/ENA primary metagenome ERZ773133 (study PRJEB29015, sample SAMEA2737844) | human gut metagenome | biome: human gut; feature: human-associated habitat; material: faeces | place: China | collected 2012 ...
CCGTGTCGTGGAATTCGCACTCACAGTACACCGTGGGAGCCGCAGGGATACGCACCTCGTAAAGGTTGGGGTTCTTCTGCACGTTCTCGGACGTGCCGGGAGACAGCGGAGCCAGCTCCGCAAACACCGCCTTGCAGGCGTCATACCCCTTGCCGGGGATGGCGTAGCAGAACAGCCGGGTGCCCATGACCTTGCCGTTGCAGGCGTTGGTGTGGACGCAGTTGTGGATGTCCGCACCGAAGCTGTTGGACTGGGCGCAGCGCTGGGCCATGGTGGAACCCAGAGCCGCCACCTGCACCTCCACGCCGCTGCGGCGCAGGGCTGCCGCCTCCGCTTCGGCGATCTTCTGGCACTGGACGTGCTCGTTGGTGTTGCCCCAGGCGTAAGCGTTGCTCACCTGGTCGCTGGGGCTGATGTAGACCTTCTTACTCATCGCTATTCTCCTCTCCCGGCAGGTTCTCCTCTGCCGTGTCCTCAGTGTGTACCTTCAGCTTTTTTAGCAGGGCCTGCAAAAAGCCCGGCACCGGTGCGCCAATGGCCGAAACGTTCTCCAGGATGGACAGCAGCTCGTTGATCACCAGCCAGATGATGACGATGCTGGCAAACAGGAACTCCACCGGCCAGTCCCAGCCCAGGGTGTCGGCTCCGTAACGCAGCAGCCAGTCTACCACAGCGGCCACGGTGACGATGACCAAGTAGCCCACCTTCTTCAGGATGCCCCGCAGGCCCACCCGGGAGGACAGTTCCCCGGCGTTCCATGCCTTGGTCATGCCCGTGGCGTAGTCCAGCAGCATAACCACCACCAGCACCAGCACCGGCACCAGCAGCTGCACCCCGTAGGCACACAGTGCCCCCAGGGCGGCCGCCAGCACGGCCTTGATCGTGTTCTCTTTCATGTAAAATCTCCTTTCAATTTGTGATTTTTACTGTATTTTGTTCCGCATGTTTGGCTATTTTGCCGATTACGCCGCCCCGGGGGCCTTGATCGTGTTTTCTTTTATACCGCATACCTACTCGATTAAAAAATTTCCTCATTCACCGTAATAATGAGTCCATTTATATCGACAGTAGACGGAAACGAAATCCGGAACATATTCGGGTTTGGCGTTTTAAGGGTGAAAGAAATGATGTCATTTGCCGCATCGTAGGCATAATCGGTGGAGTTCTTGACATAAACCGCACCATACCAACTCGCCCCATTATCGGTACTATAAACAACGCGTCCATCGTTCGCTGTAGGACTTCCGATTCCCTTAATCCTGACTGTAGAAGTCGAACCTGCTACATAGCTAATATTGTTCGAGACATTCCACGCGCTGTTGGCCTCCAGTTGTCCGCTGGAATTGATTCTTTGCCCCGAATACATTTTGCTTGCGTCGAACAAGTTGGTATAATTGGGCGCTGTGGCCACGGCTGTTACGGTAATTGCAATATCCCCAGTCACGTTCGGGATAGCGATCTTTCCGTTAGAATAATATGTTGCTGACATATCTATACCTCCCATCATAATTTTCACTGCCGCTCCGTCCAAGGTGCATCCGGTGGCCGCCGTGATCGTTGCGCCATAGCCTTCGCCGTCGATCACAGCCTTTTTGCGGTTATTAGTGGCGCAGTTTGTCAGGCTTGCTGTGACCGCGTGCCGCATATTCGTCCGCTGCCCGGAGAATACGGCGGACGTGATGTCCACACCGCCCATGGTGACCTTTACGCTGCTGATAACCTTACCGTCCGCCGGTTCGATCTTCGTCTCATACGGCTGGTACTGTGTGGCCGACGCTGCACTGTTATCCGCAGTAGCCCCAGCAAGCGCCCGGGATACTGTATAACTGCTGACCGTTGGCGACAATGTTTCCGGCGTCCCGTCGATCATAGCGGCGCGGAATGCGTTTATCTGCTCTGCTGTGATTCCGCACGACAAGACAAAATTCACGCATTTATCCCGGAATGTGGCACCCGGCAATGCTGCGATGCCGGAGATAAACTGCTTGTATTCAGTTTCTGCGACAGTTCCTGTTTCTTCCGCTGTTCTTCCGCATCTTTTACGCAGGTAACTGTTATCTCCGCTGCCTGTGAAGGAGGTCATTTCGTAGTCCTTATCGCAATCAGATTGTGACACGCCGAGGATTCCCTCCAGAATACAAACGACCGTGCCCGTGCGATCTGCCCCGGCAGAACAGTGGACATAGACCGGTTTCCCATGGCAAGCGCAAGACATTGCGAATTCAAGCGCTTCCTTTGCCTGCGGTTTATTGTTAAGAATCGCAGAGTAATAAGCCCAGTAGGAGCCATTCAAAGGGCAGCAATAATCCACTTTCCCAGCAAGGACGTTAGAGTTGCCGCCTTCCGTTCCCTGTAGCTCCAACTCAGCTCTTATTCCGACTTCCTCAGTAAGCAAAGTTGCGTCTGCTTGATCGGGTTCAGCACCACGGAATATTTTCCCGTATTTGACAGTGCCACCGTCACAAGCCCAGCCGCCAATATCACGGACATTTTGTGTCTGCGAGGTGTTGACCCATCGGACCTGGTCTAAAGGCTTGAGTGTTCCTGCCTTATGAGTGGTGGCAAACGGGGTCAGGACATTCGGCGGCTCATTGTAAAAGGTTTTGCCGTCAACGACTTTCCCGATGGGCTTGGTGTTGCTCTGGACAGCCGCAGCAGGCGCATAGTCGGCAATCTGTGACGTGCTGTAGTCGCTTGGGTCATAGGTCACGTTGGCAAGGTAATTGCGTACCGCTTCCGGGCACTGATGCCACTGCACATCCTCCGCGCCGGTGAGGGCCTGGACGGCCCCGGCCATTTCGGCGATTTTATAGGTGGCCGTACTGCCGTTTTTGGCTCGGATGGCATTTGCGATGGCCTGGACGCTTGCCTCCTCATAGAGCTTCTTTGCCATCAGTAGCTCACCTCCGTCCCATCCGGCAGGGCCGCCAGCACATCAGCGACTATCTCCGCCTTGTCCGCTGCCGTCCAGTAGTCCGTCCCCTTCACCGGGGCGTGGCCAGCGGGGCCCCTGGGGCCGGTGTCGCCGGTGTCGCCTTTGGGGCCCTGCGGGCCGGTGCCGCCGGTGTCGCCTTTGGGACCTTGCGGACCGGTCGCGCCCGTGTCGCCCTTCGGTCCCTGCGGGCCGGTCGGGCCTACCAGCCCGCCGTCGTCCACCTCCGCCGCCACCCGGATAATCTCATCTTGGATGGCGTTCAGCTGGGCGGCTTCGATGATCGTTTCGCCGTCCACGTACACCACTTTTTCAAGTGCCATATTCTCCCCCCTTTAAGCCGTCCTGCGCCATGTGTACACGGCCAGGTACGGCGGCATATTGTTGTGGGCCTGGCCGCCGCAGTTGGACGTAGCCTTGCCCGTGTAAGCGTTGGCGGTGCCATTGGGAGACACGATCTTGATGGCCCCGGTGCCGGTGGCGTCGCTCTGGCCCGTGTAATCGTAGCCGTGGGTGTGGTTTGCCATCTCCGCCGCCGTCAAGATGTGCTCCTCCTCGCCGCCGGTGGAGCCCGCCGCATGAGAATTTCCAGCCGCCAAAAGGAACACGTCCTTGATCTGCTCCCAGGTGCCTCCAAACAGGTCCGCTGGGGATGTGGGGTCCGTGGACTGGTAGACGCTGCCGACGGGGTGGAGGTAGTCCAGGAGGGGCTTGCCTCCGAACAACACCGCCGCGGGACCGGGCAGCTTCAGGTGCTTGATGAGTCCGCCCACAATCAGCGTGGCCGCCTCGGTCAGATACTGGCCGATGGACAGACCGTCCACAGCCGGCGCCGTCCGGAACAGCACCTGCGCCGATGGCAGCACCACAATCAGGCTGGCCGTGCTACCCAGTGCGTCGGTGACGGCTATGCACACCTCATGGACGGTGTCCACCGCGGCCGGGATGACGCCATAGGCACTGGGTGTATACTGCCCGGCGGCGTCCGGCACGGCCTGGGAGCTCCAGGTGTCCGCCCCCTGGGCCCGGTAGCGGATGACATAAGCGGCCGTGTTCTGGGTGGCCAGCGGCGCCACCGCGCCCACAAAGGACACCTTGGCATGATCTCCGGCGGGGTTGTCCGTGCCGTCTGCATCGCAGCGGGCGGCGCTGATGGAGCGCACACCGGGCGCGGCGTAGGGCAGCACGGTGATGGTCCCTCGCAGGACGGTGGACAGCCCCCGGGAGTCTGTAACGGTGACGGCATAGGCCACCGTGCCGGACTCCGGCAGCACGCCAGTAGTGGCTGTAGCCCCGGTTGCCGTCAGGCCGGAAATGGCCAAAGTATAGCCCTTGATCGTCGCCCCGTATTTCCCGCTGGCCGTCGTGACGGCCTTCAAACGGCTCTTGGTCTGCACGTAAGCTCCATAGGTATCTGCATACCCGGCGGCGTCCGAAAGCGCCACAGAGGCCGCAGGGGCCGCGCTGGCAGGCACGGATGCCGTAAAGCTATAAGACTGGCTGCCCAAGGCCGTATCACCGCTGTATGTGGTGATGGTCAGGGTACCCACGCCGGCAGCAGCATTGGGGATATCGTTGGCCAGTTCCAGGGGCGGCGTCCAGGTAATGGACGTCGCGCCCGTCTCTGCTGACACCACGCCGGAGTGGGTGCCCCAGGCGTATGTGATCCGGTGCGTGTAGCTGCTGTCTGCCTTGGCGACGTCCAGCGTGGCGGGGCTGCCCAGCGTCATAGACGGGACCGCCAAAGAGGATGCCCGGGGGATGGTAGGCAGCGTGACCTTGCCGGATACAGACAGAGACGCTGGCGTCCATTGAGAGGTAAAGCCGCTGTGCCACTCAGCGGACAGTGTTACCGTGGCCTCGCCATTGGCATCGTGGTCCACGGTGATGGTCTTGGTGCCCAGATCGTACCAGCCCTTGGCGGTGTAGCTGTAGGGATGGTACACCTTGGTGCCCTGTAGGACGTAATAGCAGCTGTTGGCCGCCTGGTTATAGCTCTCGCCGGTGCCGTCGTAGATCTGCAGCGACAGGGCAATGGTGCTGCGGTTGTTGCTGCGGGATTGCTGGATGGTATACCCAAGCCACAGCTGCCAGCCGTATGTGGATTTGGAGCCGTACAGCTCACCCATTGGCATTCACCCCCCTCGCGCCTACCACGGAGCCGTCCGGGTTCACCCGGACCACCAGATTGCCCAGATACAGGCACCCGGCGGTGGGGTCGTCCGGATCCATGGGCCGGATGTACAGCGACGGCGTATATACGCCCCGCTGGTTGATGGACAGCAGAGCCAGGGTCTCCCGGATGATGTTTAGGCCCTGATTGTTGATCTGCACCTTTACGGGGTCGCCCTCGCTGCCCAGGAGCATGCCCATGGCCGCCGTGAAGCTCATGTACTGGTTCATGGTGCGAACGGTCTGGCGGATATCGCCGGTGGCGTCCTCCACCTGCTCTGTGATCTCCTCGGACACCTCCATGCGGATCTGATCCGGCAGGATGGCCAGAGTGGCGTCCACGACCTTCTTGTAGCTCTCGAAGTCCCCGATCTCCACATACTGTTCCAGCGCCTCCAGAAGGATCTGCCGGTCCGACTGGGAAATCTGCGTCATGCGCTCGGTGAGGATCTGCCTCACCGTGTTGATCCGCTCCTCGGTCTCCTGCCGCACCTGCTCCATGCCCTGGGATACGCGGTTGCGCTCGTCCTCCACGTCGCCGGTAAAGGTACGCCGCGTCCGGCCCATGGTGACGGTGGTCTGCGCCGGGTCCAAGAGATCAATGTGCATTTGCAGCAGAGGCATGGCCGCCCGGATGCCGTGAGGCGTGGTGGCCAGCATGGTATAGCGCCCTACCCGCCAGGCGGCCACGGCGGCATCCGTAACGTGCAGATCGATGGCCTTGCAGGTGATGGACTCCTCCAGCGCCCAGCCGGACGTGGCCAGCCGGGCCGCCGCATAAGACTGAAGATTCGCGGCAACGGTGACGTCCTGCCAGTCTGTGGGGCCGGGGCAGATCCAGCCGTACTTCTGGACGGCCGCCCGAGACCAGGCGTAAGGGCCTTCCTTGACCAGATCGTCCGTAATGTCGCCGTCCGGTAGCTCTGTGATGGTCAGGCCGTCATGGCCCACCGGCAGGATAGCCGTGTAGATATCGGCCCCGGCCAGCTGGCGCTCCAGGTCCAGGAGGTTCTCTCCAAAGGTAACGGCCTGGGCGTTGGTGAGAGGCAGATCTGCATAGTAGTCCAGGTAGTTGCCGTCGGCCTCGTACCGAATCAGCAGATACCCGCCCAGGGACGATCCGGAAAGCCTGGAGGTCAGGGCATCCATGGTGGTAAGATACTTGGTGGAACTGCGGGTGATGTAGTTGTTGGCATCCGTCACCGTACACACGCCGGGCTTGATCTGCTGTTCGGCTGAGGCCTTGGCATTGTGTTGCATCAGGAGCCAGCGGAACAGGTAATCCACCACGTTGCCGCTGTTGGCGGCTGCCTGATAGTCTGCCTCATCGGCGAAATCGTCCGGAAACGTGAACGGTGGCACTGTGGTATCGTTCAGCACTGCCATAATGCCCTCTGCCGATACCTTCAGGCTGTTGGTGAAGTCGCACACCTGGGATGTGATGCGGCCCCGCCACACCACATACCGGCCCTGCAGCAGCTCCAGACCGGGCCGCATATAGGGCAGCTTGTCCCGGTAGGGATGATCCGGTGGCAGAGAGAACGCCATACTCCCGGCCTTGCCGGCGGTAAGGTCCACCGACGCCGCCGAGGCGCACAGCCGGTCCGTCTCGTTGGCGCCGCGCGGATCGTACAGGATGTAATCCCCGTAACGCAGCTGATAGCCAGCAAAGTCCTGCGCAGTCTCCTGGGGATCCGTGCCACAGACGGCAAGCCCGGCAACAGCCTTGCCGCATACCGCGCCAGTGTAGCTCATAGCGATGCCTCCTGATAGGTGACGGACACTGTGGTCCCGGCTGCGGCCGTGATGGCAAGGGTGTTGCTGCCGGCCGCCAGGCGGATGTCCAGGCTACGATGGCTGCCGGCTGCCACCGCGATGTCCTTGCCGCCGAAGGTCAGCGTTGCAGCCGCCGACACCTCCACGGTTGGGACCACCGGCCGGCGCTCGTTGGCCAGTGTCAGGGACAGCGTGCCCGATTCGGGCACGGTCCCCGTGACCGTGGTTTTTGCGTTCTTGTATTTCCACGGGTCGCAGCTGACTGTGACCGGGATGGTCTGCATCATTTTGACAAGCTCCACCCTCCCAACGGAGCATCGCCCACTGTAATAATGGGCGGTGTCCTCGGGGAAGGTCACTTTCACGCGCTTGCCGTGGACTTTGTTGCAGAAGTCAGAAATCGTGGCAGGCCATTTCTTGCCGCTCACCGTGTCCACGCCGGTGAGCTTCAGTACAATGGTGCGGTTTTTGTAGGTCACTTCGCCGGTCAACACCTCGGAAGCGTCCAGCAGACCGTCCCGGCCCGGAACATCAATCATATTCGTGCGGACTTCCGGCAAAGAAATGGACTTGCTCGCAAGAAGCAGGCCGTATTCTGTGTAAGTGTCTTTTCCGTCAAAAAATACTTTTCCTATCATACAGCCCTTGCCTTCCTTGCATTGATTTTGGCCAGTTCTTCATCCATGCCTGGGGCAAGCAAACCGATAACCTGGCCACTGTCCATGATGACTTTCATATTTGCCAACATAGGCAAATACTGTTCCAGCAGCATTACAATTCTGCCGGAATCGCCACCCCCGCTTGTGCTTGCCGCTCCGTAAGAGCCACTTGTATAGTTTCTGCTGATGTTTGCATCTGCTGTAATGGTTCCAGCGTCAAAATTCATGCTGCCTTCAATGTCATTTTTTACAGCCGCGAATTCATCGCTAAAGCCTTCGCCCAGACCTTCGGCCATGAAACCGCCGATTCCGGCAAAGACCTTGGAAGGGGAGTGGATGCCCAAAATGCGCTTCACGCCGCCGACAAGGCTATTCACCTTTTCGTTGAACCAATCCTTGATATTGTCCCACATTCCGGCGATACCGTCTTTCAGCCCCTGAACGATGTTTCTACCGATGCCGCCCCAGTCGTAGTTTCTGATTGTGTCGGCAATAGCAGCGATAACGCGCGGGACGGCTGCAATCAATTCCGGGATTGCCCCGATAATGCCGGTAATCAGCGATACAATGATCTGCGGCGCTGCAAGGATGATCTTGTCAAGGTTGTTCACGATGCCGTTGACGAACGCAATAATCAGCGTAGGGACTGCCGCGACCAGCTCCGGGATGCACTTGATAATTCCGTCAATCAGCGCAAACAGAAGATCAATGCCCATCTGGATAATGTTCGGCAGCTCTACAATGATTGCGGCGAGCAAGTTGCCAATAATCATAGGTACTGCCGCGATAAGCTGCGGAATCGCGTCAATCAGGCCCTGCGCAAGCGTCATAATCAGCAAGATTGCCGTTTCAATGAGTTGCGTCAAAAAGTCCGGGCTTGTCAGCATCTGCACAATCGTCAAGGTCACTTGCACAATGCCGTCAATAAGCGTGGGCAGGTTTTCTATCAGGCCATTCGCAAGGAAGAAAAGAATGTCGATTGCTGCTTGCGTAATTGCAGGTAGGCTATCAATGATACCCTGTCCCAATGCGCCGACAAGCGCAACCGCCGCCTGCAAAAGCGCAGGCAGGTTGTCTGTGATGGTTGTTATGACCATCGGGATAATAGTGGTAGATGCAGATGTAACAAGCTGTGAAATGCCGCCCAACATGACACTAACGCGCGGAATAATATTTCCAGCCGCCGTCTCCACGCTGCTGACAAAATTGCCAATCAGCGTATCAAGGTCTGCGTTGTCGGCTGCAATGCCGGTTATCAGGTTGCTCCATGCGGACTTTGCCGCGCTGACGCTGCCCTGAATAGTAGACGCAGCCTCTTTTGCCGTTGTCCCGGTAATGCCCATTTCCGTCTGCACCACATGGATGGCGTCTACGATGTCGGAGTAAGATGAAATATCAAACTTCTGCCCAGACAGCTTCTCCGCGTCCGCAAGCAGACGCTCCATTTCCTCTTTGGTGCCGCCATACCCGAGTTTTAGGTTGTCCAGCATGGTGTAGTTCTGCTTTGCAAAACCCTGATAGGCGTTCTGTATCATCTCCATGCCGGTGCCCATCTTATTGGCGTTGTCTGCCATGTCGGTGATGGCCTGGTCCGCCTTTTGAGCTGCTTTTTCTGTATCTCCGCCAAGGCTCTGGAGCAGGGAGGCCGAAAAGCTGGTCACCGTGTCCATATATTCGTTGGCGCTCATGCCAGCGGTCTTGTATGCGTTTGCGGCGTACTCCTGCACCTTGTCCGATGCAGTCTTAAAGAGGGTATCGACGCCACCCACTAATTGCTCATACTCGGCATATTGGTCAATGGACGCCTTTGTCAGCGCCGCCATGCCAGTAGCCGCAGCTGTCAAAGCCGCAGCTCCCACCTTTGCCGCAGTAGCAAGGCCGCTTTTCAACTTGTCGGCAAAGCCGGACGCTTTGCCGGAAGCATTGTCCAGCCCATTTTCGTATCCGCTGGTGTCCAGCGTAATTTTTGCATACAAGTCAAACAGGTTTATCGTCCTCACCTCCGACCTTTGCGATTTTTTCTTTCATTCGGTCAACGATTTGTTCCGGCGTCCTGGTTTCCTCCGGATTCGGCTCTACGAGGTCAGCATACCGCGCCTTGATATAGCCGCCCCCCACGTACCGCGCCGTGTTTTCCGCGATTGCTTTGAGCGCGTCTGTCACATAGACCCGGTATGTTTTGTCCACGCTGTCCTGTTTGGCGCGGGCAAGGGCATACCGCAGGAACGCCTTTACGCTACGGGGGCCTTGGTATTCTCCTGCGCAGAGCCAGAGGGTTTTTCTGTGCTCTGCGCTGAGATAAAAAGTTCCGTGAACGCTTCGTCTGTCATCAGGTCAATAAAATCCTTGGTCAGTTTTACCAGACTCAGAGCGCCCGTGTAAGCCTCCGGGCTTGTTCCCTCAATGGAGGACAGGATGGAGATTACATCGCCCTTATGACCGCGCAGAAGGGCGGGAACGGCCTTTTTTGCCTTCTGTAAAAGGAACTTCTTGGCTGTCATGCCATCCGGCAGTTGTTCCCGCTTAAACAGGGCGGCGGCGTTCTCGTCCTCCGCAATGTTGCAGATTGGCTCGATCAGATCTGCGATTACTTCCAGGGTGCGATCACCTTTTACGTCAGATAGTTTCATCAGCCGCCCACCTCCGCAGGAGCCGCGCTGTAAAACTCCATGGGCATAGTGTCCTGCGCGTCAATGGACACATGGCCGGTCAGCTCCACAGAGACCTGCCCCTTGCCGTTCTTCGTGGTCTGGAGCGTAAAGCCGCCGGTAGACAGTGCATTTTTCAGGCACACGGCAACCATGCCGCCGTCCGCTCGGTCTCCTACCCACCAGAGGTCGGAAAAGTCCGTCTGCTTCAGGTCACGCCGGGGCACGATCTTATTTCCAGTCACGTCAGCCGCGCCCAGGGCCAGCTTGATACTAGCCGTGGATGTACCCAGGGAGGTGAACGACACTTTGCACTCCCAACCGTCCAGATGCTTCAATTCTTTGGTGTTGGTGGGGCAATTGTCCACATCCTCCCCCAAGTCGGAGTAAGTAGGAACACAGGAAATATTGATGCCGCCGGTGGTCGGGCATACAATATCTTCATCTGCCGGAGCCGTCGGTGTCGCTGGGGTGAACTTCTTCAAAATCACGCCCGCGTCAAGCTGCATTTCCTCGAATGTGCTTTGCGGGATTACAGTAAATTTGCCCATGTGGGCCTCCTTTCTAGCTGAATGTCAGATATTCAGCAGTAATATTTATGTATCTTCGTTTAATTGCGGGATCTTCCTCATATGTGAGGCTCTGGCACCATGGAGAGCCCCGTTTCAGCCAAATATATCCTTCGTCACAGGGGATGTACACGCCACCGTAGCCAATGCGTTTGGACAACTCCTTGGCCTTTTCATCTGGAATAGCCTCGCTCTCCGTGCGAAACCATAGGTTGACCGTCAGGCCGATTTCCCCGGTATCAAAGGCCCCGTCGGTGTACTCGTAGGTGCCATAGGGCATGAGCACATCGTCAGGGACAGAGGACGCACGGTAAAACGGGATTTCCCCATCGTTGAACCAGGCATAAAGGGCTTTGTTCTTGGTCATGTGCCCACCGCCTTTTGTGCGTCCTCAATTCGCTTTCGAGCCACTTCAAAATATCCGGGGTCTAATTCCATACCGACAAAGTTTCGGCCCGTGTTTACGCAGGCAACTCCGGTGGAACCGCTTCCCATAAACGGGTCAAAAACTGTTCCATGTTGTCTCGCGCATTTTGAAATGAGCCATTCCAGCAAGCCAACAGGTTTTTCATTTGGGTGTACTAATTCGCTTGGAAGAACATGGCGGAATTTGATGATGTCTTGTTGACGTTTCCCATTAAACAGAAATCCTTTTTCACTGCTGAAAATTATTGATTCGTAACGGCTTGCAAAGGAATGTTTCAAATCGCCCATTCCGTGAATTTCCTTATCCCAAATCAGAACATTTTTCACCTTTAGCCCGTTTGCGTTCATTTCATCAATGAATTTCTGCTGGACATCCCATCTTGTGAAAACCATTACACATCCGGTTGGCATGATTACTCGCTTAATCAGCGGAATAAAGTCTGTAAATGGCCGTTTGTCGTTTTTTATCTTTGGCATCCATTCCGATTTATTCTTTTTCCACTGTGACTGATAATCAATTCCGTATGGGGGATCGCACAGTACCATATCCACGCTGCCGTCTGGGATGTCTTTCAGAAGTTCCAGGCAGTCGCCTTGTCGCAAATCAATCATGTGGTCAGCGCCCACCTTTCCGCCGTAAAGTATTTCAGAGGCAGTGTGGACGAGCGAGGGGCAACCTTTTCCTCTGGGTTGGAGGTCACGCGGTACGTCTCCCCGGTGGTCTTGTCCTTGAATACGTCGTTGTACTCGATGGGCACGGCCTTGTCTACCAGGACGGAATACAGGCTGGTCACGCCTTCTTTTTCCGCTCTGCGGGCCTCCATGGAGGTATCCAGTGCCTGGTAGTTGGTGAACTCAGCGCCCTCCACCCACTCTACAAAGTGACCGCCCGCACCGTCCGATACCCGGCGTTTTTCCATGAATACACAGGTGCGGGAAAAATCATCTAAAAGGCTCATCAGATCCCCCTAATTCTCCGCCAGTCGTTCAGGCGGCTCTTGAATACATCCTGCCAGCCGACGGCCATGCCGCTGGCGTTGGTGGCTTTGCTGTAGGAGTAGCCGCCAAATGATTCTGAGGTAAACGGCCCTGGATCCCCGTTCTTCGTCTGCCATGCGTCGATTTCTTCGGCCAATTCAATCACCGCCTTCGGAACAGCCAGCGCCCACACGGAGCCGGTAAACGTCTCGTCGGTCAGGTCTGCCACCGGGTACTGGTGGAGCCCGTCATTGAATACGGAACCCACCACCCGGAAATACTGGCCGGTTTGCAGAAAGGGCAGCGTGAGCTGCCCGCCCTGCACAGTGAACTCCCCGGCGTGGACGCCGTCCGGAACTAAAAACCAGTTGTTCAAATTCTGCAAAACCGTTTCAAGCATCACGCTGTCCTCCTTTTACGCCGATTTGGTTACGGTCACGGTATATACTTTCTCCGCCGTGCCGTTTTTCACGTTCACAGTCAAAGTGTTGGCTCCGGTCGCCCAGGTGGCCGCAGTGCCATTTTCAACAGACGTTTTGCCGTTTAGGATGGTCACTGTGGCGCTTGCTCCTTCCGGGGTCGCGGTTACCGTGTTGGTCGCGTTGCTGGTTGTGGCTGTATACTCCGTCGTGTCTGGGTCAAACGCCGGAGTCAGTGTCAGCGCGCCAATCGTCAGCCCCGAGAGGCGCGCGCTTAAGGGGCCGGGGTGACCGTGATCTTGGCAATGCCGTCCAGGTATTCCGCCCACAGTTTCATACCCATGATGGCGTAACTCTCGCCCACGGCGGTGCTGTAATTACCCTGGGCATGGAAACCGATCAGGTTTGTCTCGCCCTGCACGGTGTAATTCAGGCCAAGTCTGGCAAACTCGCTGTCGCCGGGGTCTGCATAGTACAGGTCGATGTTCTCCACTGGCGTTGCGATCACAGTGTTGCGGGCAATAGCGTTATTGCCGGAAACGGTGGTGGGCAACAGGAACAGCGTGGAGTACCCCATGAAGTCCTTGACATAGTTCAGGCCGAACTGGGTCTGGACGGAAATATCCGCAGCACCCAGATAGTCGTATGCGTCCAGGATGTTAGCAAATCCCACAACGGAGGTAACGTCTTTTGCCATACCAGCAAACTTGTTCAGCACTTCGCCCTGAGCCTTTGCAAGTGCCGCCTGCCAGGTTGCGGCGGTTCCGGTGAGAGAACCGGTGTTCAGGAAAGTATAGAAATTGCCAAGGACCACATTCTGGAGCTTGGTCAGAAAAGCGTCGTCGCTCTTCTCCACCGCGATCTCTGCACCATACTTGTCAACGTCCTCGATAGGAACAGCCTTTGCATACTTCTTGATGGACAGGTCGTCCTTGGTCGCTTGGGTAATCGTCGCCTTGCTGTAAGGGATCACCTCGCCAGCGCCGACGTCGCCGTCCTCCAGGGCCACATCAGCGGTGTAAGAAATCAGGCTTGTGCCGGGGGCCTTGCGGATGGGGCGCATAATGCCCATAATGTTGCGCAGCGCATCCCAGTTGTCATTGAAACGGGTGACGAAATCCACCTCTCGGGCGGTCACGCTGGTATAGGTATTGGGCAGGGAATCGCGGGGGTTGGTCAGGCTTTCAACTTTCGTAGCAGCCATGTAATTCATCCTTTCTTGTTAAGTAATTTGGTTTTCCATAAGCGCTTTCTGTCGCTCAGATGCGGACAGCATATAGTGGCCGTGATCGTCCTTTTTGTAGATGTCCGCTTTCGTCATCGTGCCGGGGCTTCCGCCCGCCGGAGGGTTTGCGATATTGGCACCCTTCGTGGTGGTAGTGGAGACCAGCTTTGCAAAAGCACCGCTCACAAGCGCATCCAGAGCGGCGGTGTCCTTGATCTTGTCGCCGTCCAGCTCCACGCCGTCGATCTCCGCGCCGCTGCCGCGCAGAGCAATAGTTAGATTGTCGCCGGTGATGTTCTTGCTTTCGTAATAGGCTTTTACCGCCTTTTCTTTGGCGGCCTTGGTCTCCTTTGCGGTGATGTCCGCCTTGAAGTCGTCAAAGGCCTTGTGCTCCTTCTCATACTTCTCCTTGTAACCGCCGTCCCCGGCGGCTTTCAGGTCGTCCAATTCCTTCTGGACTGTGGGCAACTTCTCCGCGTCCGCCTTGTAGCGGCTCACATCCGCCTTCAAGCCGTCCACGGTGTCGGTATGCGCTTCGATGATGGTGTCCACCTGTTCGTCGGTGAGACCCATCCCCTTCAAAAGTTTGCGTGTAAGTGCCATTGTTCTATCTTCCTTTCCTTCGTCCGCAGTTCGTCGCGGCGATAGATTGTATAAAAACCGCTGTACCTCGCGGGTTTTATCGAAAACGAAAGAGCCAACCGCCGAGAAAATCTCAGTAGTTGGCTCCTATTGCCCTTTCCCGTGCCCTATTGCGCGGGAGTGCTGTATTTGATTGTTTTCTTAACCTCTAAGACGATGTACCCATCGCCTTTTCGCCGCACCTCTGCGTCGTTTCCGCGCTTTGTGATGGCTTCGATGGCCTTGATAATGCCTTCATCCATTTTTCAATTCATCCTCGATTATGTTCCGATATGTCTGTTGGTGGTCGGCCACCGCTGGCTTCAAGAACGGCTGTGCCGGGTTGCCAGCCGTCCAGTGCCAGTGACCTTCATCGTCCTGATACACCCACGGCGTCGGCCGTCCGCCCTCCGCGTATTTGCCGGTACCTAATTCCACATACGCGGCATATTCATTGTTTGTCCCGATGATCGCTGCTGGTTCCTGCTCGTCTACCGTATGGGTAATGCTGTTGCGCAGATTACCGGTGTCCACGGGGCAGAGCTTTTTCGCATAGCCCTCTGCAACCAGCCCGCACTTTTCCAGCGCCCTGGCAGCGGCCTCATGCATGGCAGCGAGGACTTCTTTGGAGTTGTCTGTGAAATCAACTTTCATAGTTTTTCCAGTTCGCTTTCAGCGCAGTCGAATAGTTCATTGTCACCGTCTCGTTCAACAAGATAAAACGTGCCGTTGGTCTCCCGGATATCAACAACAATACCGACATCGCCTGTCTTAATGATTTTTACACGGTCATATTCGTTAATCATGCGAATTCTCCTTGTTTTTTCTGAATCCGGTTACGATCCTCGGTTTGCTATCCGGTGTATCTTGAATCCATCCCGTTAAAAAAGTGCGCTGTTTTGTAACTCCAAGTGTCATGTAGATATTAAACATTATCGCACCGCCATTTAACTCCTGCACATCAACAGCCTTGCTCATATCAAACTGCCGTGCCATATCATAACGCAGCTGCAATGGGTTATCCGCTGTATAGCCAACATCAAAAAATTGATCCGCGTGTTTTGCGCCATCTTTCAGGAAATACCCGGTGTATTTTTTAGGCGTTGTCACACATTCGGCGTTATTCACAAAAACGGTTTGCCGTTTCATGGTTTTCAGTTGGGCCCACTTATCAGGTTCATTATACTTCAAATTCTGGAACTTCTCAACCGTGTTTGGAACTTTGTTTCCCAGAACCGATTTGTATTCCTGCCACTGTTTTGTATCAGTGGAAAGGTTGCGGCCCTTCTTCATGTATGTATTCCAGGCCGCAGCGTCTTCCGCTTGCTTCTGCTCCGCCCACTCGGAATAGGTCATGTCAGAAATAACCTCTGTTTCGCCTGTAACGGGGTTTTTGGCGCGTCTTTGCCCTGTGGAGGTATCTACCCCATCCACATCCGCAACAAGCGTGCAGCGGCAGTTGTAGATCTCCCACGCTGGCCCCTGCGGATCGCCCGGAAAGCGGCAGCCGTTGGAGAATTTCTTATCATGATCTACCTTTTCGCCGTCCAGCATGGCGTGTGAATGCCGCGTCCGGTTGTCCAGCGTCGCCAGCCATTGCTTTTTAAGCTTGATGCCCATCTTTTCCGCCGCCGCGTAGCTGTCCATGCGTCCGGCGTTCTGTGCGCCAGTGACCGCCGTTCGCGCCGTCCGAATCGCGCTGCTTCTGCCCATTGTAATAATGCGCCGCTGCAAATCGTCTGCCATACCCTTAATGCTTTTCCCCTGCAAGATGGAGCTGGTGACGCTGGCCGTGATTTGCTTTTTCCCATACGCAAGGTCAATGCCGCGTTTCAATGCTCTATCTTTTGGGTAATACGGCATCAGCCCCGGCTGCTCCACAATCAGGCGCTTCACCGTCTGCTCGTCCCACAGGTCAAAGCCAACATTCCCAGCCACGCTCTCGATTGTGTACGCCGCGAAATTGCGGTTCAGGGAGTAAATACCGGGCGTTGCATCGTTGGTGTAGGACGCCGCCACGGCGTTCGCGTCGGTGACACGGTGTGCCACTTTATCCCGCATGGCCTGATAGCGTTCTCCGCGCCCGATCTGATTGAGCCGCCATTGTTTATAGTCGGCCTCTGTCCATTCCTTTCCATTCTGCACCGTGCCGATCAGCGCTTTCATTTCCTCATCGCGCTTTTTGAATTGCTCAAAGTAAGCGTCAATGGTTTCTTGCAATTCTTCCCCGGCTTCTCGGTACAGCTTCGCAATGCGCCGTTCCAGCTTTGCAAGCTCCTTGTCGGTCAGCTTGTGGCCCAGATCAGGCGTTGCCATCCTCGATCACCCCCGGTTCGGGCGGTTCCTCCGGCAGCACGTCCATCCGGTCAAGCTCTTCCGCGTCTTTCCGGCGCATCAGTTCGTCGTACTGGTCGATGTCGCCGTTGATGGTCAGCAGCTTCTTGGTGATGTACTCATCATCGTAGTATTCCGCTCCCATCAGAACGGTCTGGGTCTCCTCGCTCTTGTTCACAATTTGGCTGCGGGTATAGCTGGGCGTATCGTCTGCCCCAGCCAGCGTCAATAGGCCTTGGATAAAGTCGGTCACATCGCTCTCGAAGTCGTCCACTTTTAGATCCAGCGGCACATAGCTGGCCTTGATGGCCGTGGCCGTCTGATTTCCCGCGCTCACGGCGGCGCTGTCAAACGCCTGGAAATCCTCGTACAGCTTGCGCTTGAGCATGTCAATAGTTGCGTTGGTGCCCTCAAAGGGGGCCTCGATGGTGTGCGGTTCCGCGTTCACCTCGTCGTCGGTGTGGGCCACGTGAAGGGTCTTGATACGCTCCAAAAACTTCACGTCGTCCAAGTCATTCATGCCGCCCGCGTTGGTAAGCACCCAATAGATGAGATTGCCCTCGTCCACGTTGTTGACCATGTTGGAACAGGCCAGATCCAGCGCGTCCACAGTGTTCCGCCGCCCCCGCAGCTCCGACCGGCAGTTTTTGCCGTTTTTCAGAGGCACGATGGGAAATCCAGGATAATTGTCACCGTCCAGAATGGTCTCCGCGCCCAGGCCGTCCGTGCGGACATTGACCTTGTACCGTTGTTTGTCCGTCAGCACGGTCATGTTCTCCCCGCTGCGCTGGATGTACTCGGTGTATCCGTCCAGCTCGTACAGCGTGGCACGAAGCGGCTTATCGTCTGCCACTTGCCAGAACCGCACACCGGCCATCAAGGCACCGTTTTCCTCGTCGTAAAGGGGCGCAAACTCGGTCAGCTCGAACACCTGAACCCGGTCCAGGTTGAAGAACCCGAACGCCACGCCGCATACCAGGGCGCTCTTGCCTGCGTCCTTGACCCGCTGGTCAAAGTCAGCGCCCAGTCTGGCCTTTGTCTCCCTCTTCTGAAAGGTCACGCCGTTGCCCAGCAGATAGTTTGCCTCCTGCCGCACGACAAATCCAAAGAAACTTGACATGAGTTTGTGGTTTGCCGTGTACATGTCCCGGTGGGCGCGTCCCTGAAGGTCATAGATGATCTTCTCATACCGGCTGATGGTGGGATTCTCGCCGTCGTAATATCGCTGTGCGTCTACCGCGAACCGGTAAGCCGCAGAGCCTTTGTGCTCATTGATGACCCGCCGGATAAAATCCATTCGGTCCTGTTCGTTCTCGCCCACGGCGAGCAAGTCCTGATATGTCAGCAAGCTATCACCTCTCCCACAGGGGGATGTATTTCTCCCCGTTATCATCCCGCACTTTCCGGCGCAATACTGTCATTGCAAAGTAACGTGTATCATCCATCGCGTGGTCGTTCTCCTTAATTGGCCTGTCCTCTGTGGATTTTTCGTCCCAGCGGTAGAGGCCGAATTCCCGAATGGCGTCTTTACACGACCTGTGTATCTTCAGCGCACCGCTGCGCAGATACCTCGCCGTGGTGGCGATGCCCGGCAGCACGTCATTGACCGCCTTGCGCACCTTGAACTTCCCGTGCCGCTTGATAACCTCGATGAAGGACGCCGCCGACGGGTCAACGATGACGCTTATCACCGGCAGCTCTCCCACCAGCTTCTCCAACTCCGTATAATATTCCTCGTCAGTCTTGTTTCTGTGTTCTTCCCGCCCGGAGTAGTAATACTCCCGGATGCGGGTGGCCGTCTTGCCGTCCCAGCACCACAAACCAGCAGAAAATGGGTTCAGCGTGCCGTAGTCGCAGGAAATGTAATATTCCCCGCTCTCCGGCACATCGTCCACGATGTTTTCCTCGCCAAAGTCGTATACCAGCCCCTCGGCCAGCACCCACAAGCCGCGAATGTATCGGTCGTAGAACACGCCGCTATACATGGCCTTTGTCCTCTCGATCATCTGCGGTGTGAGAATTGGGTTATCTTCCAGCAGGAAGTGAATGTGCTGCGTATTGTCCCGTTCGTTTTCAATCCACTCTTTGTAAAACCAATGCTGCGGTGATTCGGGGTTGCAGTTAAAAAAATACTTCGGATGCTCAAACGAAATCGCACGGGAAAGCGCTTGCTCCACAAACGAACGCGGCATAAGTGCCACTTCATCAAATAGCACCCCGGCAAGCGTGATGCCTTGTATGAGCATATACGAGCTTTCATCCTTACCGCCGAATAGATAAAACCAATTTGTTCTATCCCCACACCGAACGGTTAAAATTCTCGTGGAAACCTTGTAATGCATGGACAGTGCAACACCCAGCCCGTCAATTTCCATCAACGGTTTTAAGATATTTCGCTCTGCCGCCTGCACCGTCTTCCCGCAAATAGCGAAATTCGTGCGGTCGTAGTTCTGCATCGCCCACAGCACAAACGCCATCGACATGACCGTCGTTTTCCCGGAACGGACGGAGCCGTCACAAATCAGCGCCATATCATCGGAGCTGATAAACTCCATTATTTTGCGCTGCTTTGCGGATAGCGTTTTAATTTGCATTGTTCTCGCCCTTTAACGCAGTAAGCAAAGCTGCCAACGCCGCAGGGTCGCCGCTCTTTTCGTTCTCGGAATTCCAACCGAAATTGCAGCCAAGCGAGAATTTCGCGCCGTTCGCACCGTCTTTGTCGTAGAGCCGAGATTCGGCATATTCTTCGCATCTGGACTTTGCGCGCGTAACCGTGTCCGCAAACTCTGGCCTTGCTTGATAATCCAGCAGTGCTTGTCTTCCTGTGAATCCAAGCGCCAATGCAAGCCCTGTGATTGTCGGGGGCTTTGCGTTGATGATGATCGGCATGCCGTACTTATCGCGCACGGCACGGCCGTCATCTCCGATAAACGGTTCACCTTCGCACTCTTTGAAATAAGCGTCAATGGCTTCTTGCATTGCCTTTACGCTTTTCCATTTTCTTGGCGCTCCGCCAGCCATACGCTCACTTCCAATCCAAATAATTTGTTTTTATTTCCCTGTATCTTTAACACCGTAGCAATACTCATACCACATCAACGGCGTTTCTTTTTGCTGTTCTGCGTAGAGTGTGTCAAACATCTTCGCAATATCTTCAATAGCGTCGCCATACTCTTTGTGCAAATGTGTTTTGAATTTCGTAATGAGCCGCATATTGATTTTCATGATCCTATCTATTTCGTCGGCGGAATACGTTATCTTGTTGATAATGTCCTTGTGGTCGTCGTTCATTCTCCGTCTCCCTCTTGCATCTCTCGATCTACGGACACCAGGCTCTGGAAGCAATGAAAGTCGTCACAATACCCACAGGTGGCGGCAATGTCCTGATGCTCTTTGTCCTTGTGGAGTTTGCAGCCAACAGGCCCAGTAGTTACACGCTTACCGTCAACTACTACTGTACCGTGTTTGACGTGGGTGCAGAAGTCACAGCATGGTGTGCAGTCTTTACCGCAGAGAATCATTTGCCGTCCTCCAAAATCCCGCTGATTGTGTCAGCATTCGCCTTGATGATATCCATCACGATGTCGGACTGGATATTGTGCGCAAAAACGGCCTTGTCCGCCGCGTTTGCATTATAATAGCCGGTGAACACCGTGCCGTCTGCTTTTGTCGCTGCAAAGCAAATACAGCAAGGGTCAATCCCTGCGATAGTTGCTATGCTTTCTTCAAGCCATTTGGCGTATGGCTGCTTTGTAATATCGTCCACGCCATCCTCCTGTTTTGTCACCAGCCCCCACCCCTTGGCTACAGTAACAGTCTTTCCCCGCCCATGCGGGCCTCTTGGGCCTCTCAAACATGGGCTACACAGTTATTTCGGCGCCACACCGCGCCGCGCCTTTTCATCAGCCGCACACTGTTTTTGCGGATTAACTGTCCGCCGCTGTGGACACAGCTTGTGTGTACTTAACTTCTCGCGCTTCCTCGCCCGCTTGTGTGGTTGGTGCGGCACTGCAGCCCTGCCCTGCTTTAGCACTTCGCCGGAACGCCGGCGTCGCTTGCTGAGGTCTCCCATTACGGGGCACCTATACCGCATATTGGTCGTCTTTCCGCATAGCCCCGATCAAGGCGGAGCCAAAGCCCCGCCCATCGGGAAATTAGGAGGAAAGAAATGAATCGGCACGGGCAGGTTGCCCCTGCATACCCATCATATATTGTCTTTCTCCGCCCCGCACCCCTAAAACGGAAAATATTTTTTTATTTTTTGAATTATTTCTGCCAACTCAAAAGAGGGCGCCATATAGGTGCCCTCTTTTTTTATGCCTCCACGTCCTCCGGAAAGAAAGTCTCCCGCACGCCCTTACACTCCGCCACGGTGTAGCGCCCCTTTGGATGCACATACACCACCGTCGCCTTGCGCACAGGGTACTGCTTGTCCGTGGTAGCTCCAACGCCGGGGAACGGCTCCGGCATCGTCAGAAACCGCGCACGCACGATATCACCCTTCTGCATTGGCTCCGTCCTTTCGTTCACCGTAGGAACAGAAGTCCTCCGGCTTGCGCTTCTGCCATGCCACTGAGTGTACGTTGCCGTCCGAGTAAATTTTCAGGCAGACACCCATGTCGTAGTGCTTGCAGTCCTTACACCGCGTCACGACCACGGCATCCACGGTTGTAGCTTTTTCGATCAAGCCAAGTAAGCCGTTCCAACCAGCACAATACGCCGCAGGGAGAACATCTTTGCTGCACCGGCCCACGCCCAAATCATCAACATCAATCAGCCCCATAGCTGTCACCTCCGTCCGCGTCAAACATTTCAAGGTCGACCTCAATGTAATCTTGCTTATCTTCATCGACAGCAAAATACACATTTCCATCATCCGCAAGCAGTACCACTTGCAGGCAATCAAGTTCGTCACCAGTCATGCGCTCAAAAGTAGCAGCATCAATCTCTGCAATTCTAAAATACTTTGCCATTATTCTTCTCCTCCGTCCATTATCGCCCCGCAGTTGGGGCAGTAATTATCTTTCCAAAGCAGTTCCTTTTTAAAACAATGCCGACAGTTACTGCACCTCAATGCAGCTTTTGGCGTCCTAACAAGATGGCCATCGCTATCCATCTCAACCCAATCTTCCTCAGTCCACCACCCATGCACCACCGGCGCAGAAGCATCTTCCGTTAAAGCAAGATAAGCGAGAGCAAGGGGCCGACTATGATGCAATAGTTCATCTTCGTCCATGTATTGTGCGATATGTTCGATGGTTGCAATAGCTTCTTGCTTTAAGTCAGCACCGCAGTCGAGATCATGTGTGTAGTGCATTAGTTTTTCTCTAAGCGTCATTGTCAGCACCTCCGTCCATCTTGGCCCCGCAGTTGGGACAAATAGGGTATACGCCATTTTTATTCCACTGATAGTCTCTGTGCATTGCCTCCCCGCCACACTCCGAACAGTCACAGCAATAATTATTGTTCTTCCAGTGCGGTCGTATCCACCGCCCATGCACCACCGGGGCCACGTCGGCGGCGGGGAACGCTGCGATGACAGCATATACTCCATCCGCAAATAGCCTTTCTACCAAGCCATGTTTGCCAAGCCCCATTTGCTTGAATTTTGTAATGAGCGCCTCCCGCTCAATACATTCAGCCATTGTCGTGCTCCTCCCCATTGAACCACTTTCGCAGTTTGTGCGCGCACGAAACACACAGCTCGTAGTCGTTGTCGTTTATGTCGTTCTTAACTCGCCGCATACCAGCATAGGTGACGGAGTTGTACGGGTTGATCTCCGCTCCGCAGCGGTCACACACTCTCTTTGTCGCCATTGTCAGCCCTCCTATTCCATGCTTCGATTGCCTTTTCTTTGCTGGGCAGCCCAGATACTTTCATCTTCTTTGTGTGGAGGCCATCACCAGCCCTATATCTCCCACAACCGGCATCCCACCCAAAATCTGCTCTATCGTAGGTATCGTACATATGGATAACGGTTGCAACTCCACCACACTCAGGGCAGCGTTTCAATTCAGCCATTGTCTATCACCTCCACATAGCACCAGCTTTGGGGCGGGCGGCGAAGCGGCAAAGCCCCATTGTTGCAGATACCGTTGTTGTTGCTGTACATGGCGCAGGCCTCACAGCATAGGTCATTAGGACAAAGCCGCCGAAACGCCGTCAGCTCCCGCGGCTGGTCATAGATCAGCAGGTCGGAGATATGCCAGCCGTAACAACGCCCCTTATCGCCGATATAAGCTATAATTTCTGCCTGAGATAAGCACGTCGCAGGGGAAAAGGCGGCATTTGTTGGACACCATATCCTGCCGCCATCGTATGTGATCGGGACAATCCGCTCACAGGCAAACTCCCCAATGACCTTGCCGTTAGCCTTGCGGATTTTCCCGTCTGCACCGTGCAGCTCAAGAATGTTGTGCGGGTCCTTCGCGTCAGGCATCGTACAGTAGATGTACGCCTTGAACGGCGTTTCCAGCTTTGGCCTGGTCTTTCTGACTTCGATGGTCTTTTCGCCGCTGGCAATCTTCTCGCACCACTTCGGGCGAATGCTCAGCATGACAGCCTTACTCATTTTTCATCCCCTCCTGTTGCTCAAAATAGAACTTGACCGGGTGTGTTTGCTCTGCAATCTCGCCGTACACAATTCCGACCTTGTAGATATAATTCTCGCGCAGTTTTCGCGGAATTTCTGCGATATAGCGGCGGAATGTCTCGAGCGAATTTGCTCTCTTGTAATGATTGCACATCCGGCAGGCTGGCATGAGGTTGTCAAGGTCATCTGTTCCAGCGTCCTCAATCCCCCACGCCCTCAATGGTTGAAAATGGTCTACCTGCATATTTTTGTAGGCGATTTCACGCCCACAATACGCACAATGGCCGTCATACTTTCGATAGACCGCTTCGCGCTTTGATTTGCTAATTGCCATCCTTCATCGCCTCCAATGCTTTCTCCGCCTCCTCGCGGCTAAGGAAATAGTCTTTCCCGTATTTTGCAGGGTCGAAATACGTCAAGCTGAAAACTCGCTCTTCAATTTCATGCCGCCCGTTTAATCTCCATGAAATCATGTAGACCGAGTCTCCCACCTTGCACGGCAGCACCACCACGCGCCCGTCCTTGTCGGCCTCGGCCAGCTCCCGCAGGCGGTCGATGCCGCCACATTCTCCTACGATAGTGCAAAGGTCGCTCCAATCTTTTTGAAGTGCGGTCACTTCATCCGGCCCCAGCCCCGTATCTAAATATTTCTGCAACATCGGGCAGTGTGCAGCCGTTACCGCCGTGCAGAATCCCCCGACAGCAGTGCAGTTCCCGTTATCCTTATGGCGAAAATCGCAGCGAATACAATTCAGCGTTTCCATGTCACTCCACCTCCCATTTCAGTTCGTCATACAGCTCACTGAACCGCTTGTTCCACTTCCTCAGTCCGAAGAAACAGTACACGCCCAACACGATCCACAGCACCGCAGCGCAGTCACGATCTTATCTCTTGTCATGTCATTCCTCCTCGCCAAATGGCAATCATGCTGGGAAACGGTGCCGTTCCAATCGGCTTTCCGTCCAGCTCAAATTTCAGCCTACCACGCAGGAAGCGGATCTCTGCCTTGCCAAGAATATAGTCGTGAAAGCTGGCACGATCTGTCCGGGCGGGGATCAGAAGCACCACCGTTGTCCCCGGTTTCTGTCCTTCGCGGTAACACTTCTCCGTCCACAGCCCGGTTTCCTTGCTCCCGTAGGGCGGGTTACAAAACACCGTTTCGCCCTCCCAATTTTGCCGCAAACCATCATCGCTTTGCGTGAAATACCGCGCACACTTGTGGTTTTCATCACTGGCGGCAACGTCCAGCGTGAAATGAAACTCCGCGTCCAACTCGTCAAACAGCTTTTGCGGCGTTTCCCAGAAATTCTTATCGCTGGAAAACAAAGCGTCGTTTACCATGTCATTCCTCCTCTCGCATCGCCGCCCCATTGCTCCGCCATAGCTTTGGCGATGCCGGGGAAGGTCTTTGCGCGGTTTTTGGCCCTATCCGTGGTAAACATACCTTTATGCTGTTCCCCATGCTTATAACTATAGCTGCCGCTCGGACACCATGTTGCTGTCGGCTCAACAATATTTGTCGGCTTCAACGGCTGTACACCACGCTCCCACAGCAAGGTTTTTTTGCTGAACGGGTGTCCGTATTGATAGGGCTGTATGGCTTGGGTTGGTTCTTGATACTCAAACCCTTTACTTGGTGTCGGATTTTCAATTATAACCTTGTCACAGTCGGCTGCCCATATTGCCAAAAACAACGCTTTGCCGCAAAGCCCTTCATAGTAGCGGCGAAGATTTAACCTGCCGCCTTTATACAAGTGCCTTGCCCCGGCATTGCTTGTTTTGGTACACGGAGGGAAGGCGATAATCATATCCCATCGCCCCACATCATGCACCTGTCCGTCCATTGTGGTCACTTGCCCCCACTCGATGACCTTTAGAGCGTCGCCTAAAATGTGCCACTCGGGATGTCCGCCGGACGGCTCCTGTATGTCGCAGGAATATGCCTCATGCCCCAGCGCACGAAACGCAATACATACCACTTGGCTTTCCTCACACGCACATAAAACTTTCATCTCAATCTCCAAACACAACGCCGCACTCGTCCTTCAGCACGTCCTTGATGTGCTTCCGCTTGATGCGGCCTTCGTTTATCTCCTCCGCCATCTTCTCCAGGCACGCATACAGGTACGCAATGCTCTGCGTGTCCCGGCTGTCCGCTGTCTCCTCCTGGACGTGCCAGCCGCATTTGTCCATCAGCACCATTGCCACCATGTCCATGTTTTCCTGCGTACCGCGCCGCTTGCCGTCCATAAAAATCCGGTCGTCCCGGCTCAAATGCTGCTTACCCATCTCAATACCTCACTCCGATATAATCCAGCACCCGCGCATAACCGAGGCCGTCCTTTGTGGGCTTCCACAGTCCGTCCGTGTCAAACGCCCCGCCGCCGATGCAGAACGCATAGTGCTTCGGGTGTGTGTACTTCATACGTTCAAAACGGTTTTCTCCCTTTTCGAGGTGCGCTCCGAAACCGCAGAACATACAGCCCGTCCTCTGGCATCCCGTGCAGTGCAGATTGCAGTCGATCA
>ERZ773133.1507-NODE-1507-length-25861-cov-14.455282_pt1 | contig 25861 bp, 19 predicted proteins | sample MGYA00580861_ERZ773133 | MGnify/ENA primary metagenome ERZ773133 (study PRJEB29015, sample SAMEA2737844) | human gut metagenome | biome: human gut; feature: human-associated habitat; material: faeces | place: China | collected 2012 ...
TCCTGGCACCCTATATTGCCATGTGGGGAGCTACCTGTGCCATTCCTCAGTTCGGTCTGGGTTGGCGTGTACTGTTCCCCATTTACATGGTCATTGCCATCCTTGCCATCTTGTGGTTGGGGGCTACTCCTATCGAAGAGGAGAAGCCTGACAAGGCTTCCGGTTTTGTGGATTGTCTGAAGCTGTTGGGTAATCCTTTCATTATCCTCTGTTTCCTGGGTATCATGTGTCATGTCGGTATCGATGTGGGTACTAACACCACTGCTCCCAAGATTCTGATGGAGCGTCTGGGTATGACGTTGGATGAGGCCTCTTTTGCTACCAGCCTGTATTTTATTTTCCGTACCATCGGTTGTTTTTCAGGCTCTATTATTCTGCAGAAGATTTCTTCGAAGCTGTTCTTCATCATCAGTGTCATCTGTATGTTGGTTGCCATGGTACTGCTTTTCGTCTCAGATGCGCAGTATGTCATCTATACAGCCATCGCGCTGATTGGATTCGGTAATTCGAATGTCTTCTCCATTGTCTTCTCGCAGGCATTACTCTCATTGCCAGAGAAGAAGAACGAGATTTCCGGTCTGATGATTATGGGACTTTTCGGCGGTACGGTATTTCCGTTGCTGATGGGATTTGCCAGCGATGCCATGGGGCAGGACGGCGCTGTTGGCGTAATGACTGTAGGAGTTGTTTATTTACTTTTTTATACCTTAAAAATCAAACATTAATAATATGAATAATACAATCGTAGTAGGAATTGGTGAAGCACTGTGGGATGTGCTTCCGGAAGGAAAGAAAATCGGTGGAGCTCCGGCTAATTTTGCGTATCATGTGTCTCAATTTGGTCTTGACGGACGGACAGTCAGTGCAGTAGGAGAGGATAAGCTGGGTACAGAAATTCTGGAGAATTTTTATGAGAAGAAGCTTTACAGCATGATTGAACGGGTACCTTATCCGACAGGTACCGTGCAGGTAGAACTGGATGCAGAAGGCATTCCATGTTATGATATTAAAGAAGGTGTAGCTTGGGACAATATCCCTTATACTTCAGCGTTGGAAGGATTGGCTAAGCAGACTTCTGCTGTTTGTTTCGGATCGTTGGCGCAGCGGAGTGTCGTATCTCGTGAAACAATCAATAAATTCCTGGATGCGATGCCGGAAGGAAATACTTTGAAGGTCTTTGATATAAATCTTCGTCAGGGATTCTATACCAAGGAGATTCTGTGTAATTCGTTTAAAAGATGTAATGTCTTGAAAATTAACGATGAAGAATTGGTTACGGTAAGCCGTATGTTCGGTTATCCGGGAATTGACTTACAAGACAAGTGCTGGATTCTGTTGGCCAAGTATAATCTGAAGATGTTGATTCTGACTTGTGGTGTGAACGGCAGTTATGTGTTTACTCCGGGAAATGTATCATTTGTGGAAACTCCGAAGGTGGAGGTTGCCGATACGGTGGGTGCCGGTGATTCGTTTACTGCGACTTTCGTTGCTGCCTTGCTGAAAGGTATGCCTATTACAGAGGCACATCGTTTGGCTGTAGAAGTATCGGCATTCGTCTGTACGCAAAATGGTGCTATGCCGGTCATTCCGGATTATCTGAAGGAACGTATGAAATAAAGTGTTTTTAAGTTAGAGAGAGAAGATTGTTGGTGAGGGTCTGGATTGTCAGGATACAATTCCGACCCTCTTTCTTTCGGATATCTTTGAAAATATCAGAACTTATTTTAAAAAGGATATTGAAAATCAATATTCTTCTCCGACGCAAATCTGTGTAATTGTCAGTATTCTTTTTTGTCTCCCTGTCAAAATACAAATAAAAAATAGAGCTTGCTTGCTAGATTAAAGCTTATCGATTACTTTTGTGTTACTTTAAACCTTTCCTATGAAGCATAAAATTTTTATTCTGTTTTTTCTGGGTTTGTTTCTGTGCCTGTCGTTTTCCGCTTGTGAATCAGAGCAGTCTGTTTGGCGTATCGGAGTCTCTCAATGTAGTGATGATGCGTGGCGGACTCAATTGAATAGGGAAATAGAACGGGAAGCCTTGTTCTATCCGGGGGTGTCGTTAGAATTCAAATCGGCTCACGATGACAGTCAACAACAGATTAAAGATATTGAAACGTTGGTCAATGATGGAGTGGATTTGCTGGTTGTAGCTCCGAATGAGGTGTCTGCCATTACTCCGGTCATTGAAAAGATATATCAGAAAGGAATACCGGTGGTACTGGTAGACCGGAAAATTGATTCGGAGTCTTATACTGCTTATGTAGGAGCAGATAATTATGAAATGGGGTACGAGATAGGACAATACATTGTCAACCGACTGGGAGGTCAAGGAAATGTGGTGGAACTGACAGGGTTGAGCGATTCCAGCCCGGCTATGGAGCGTCATCGGGGACTGAAAGAAGCCTTGACCGAATCAGGACATGTTAATTTGTTGGCTACAGTAGATGCCGGATGGAGACTTCAGGATGCCGAACAGGTCTTTGATTCCGTATTGACTTGTTATCCGGAGATTAACCTTGTTTTTGCCCAAAACGACCGGATGGGAGTTGGAGCACGTAATGTGGCTGTCAGAAGAAACCGCAGTAAGGATATGTTATTTGTCGGTGTAGATGCCTTACCAGGAAAGGGACATGGGGTAGAGCTGGTTTCCGACGGACTTTTTGATGCAACGTTCATTTATCCTACAGGTGGTGACTGTGTTATGCAGGTAGCTATGCAGATTCTTCAGCACAAGCCATATAAACGGGTTAATCTGTTGTCTACTGCGTTGGTTAATCGGGAAAATGCCCGTATCATGCTGATGCAAACTCAGCATATCGAAACGTTGGATGGAAAAATAGAACTGTTGGATAAGCAGCTGGATGATTTTCTACTGCGCTATTCTTCTCAGCGGATGTTCCTGCTGGCCTGTGTTGTGATTCTGATATTGGTGTGTGTGCTGCTTGTCTTTGTTGTCCGGGCTTTCTGGACTAAAAAACGAATGAATGCTGAACTTTCAGCACGGAAAACACAGTTGGAGGAACAGCGTGACCAGTTGATTGAACTTTCCCGGAAACTGGAGGAGGTGACTCATGCCAAGCTGGCTTTCTTTACCAGTGTTTCTCATGATTTCCGCACTCCGCTGACGTTGATTGCCGATCCGGTGGAACAATTGAAGCAGTCGGCTTCATTGAGCAAGAATGACCGTTATCTGTTGGACTTGATAGAAAAGAATGTGACGGTATTGTTGAGACTGATTAATCAGACCTTGGACTTCCGGAAATTCGAAAATGGAAAACTGGAACTGCATCTCAGTTCCTTTAATCTGGCCCAAGGTTTGAAAGACTGGACAGAAGCCTTTCGTACGCTTTCATATCGTAAGCATATACATTTTACAGTAGATGTACAGGAAGAGGCGAATGGAAAACTGTATGATGTGGTAGCCGATCCGGAGATGATGGAACGCATCACTTACAACCTGTTGTCGAATGCCTTCAAGTTTACGGCCGACAATGGAGAAATAGCCGTACGCTTGTCTGCTTTCCGGAAAGATGAGAAACCCTGGATTCGTCTGGAAGTTGCCGATACGGGAATCGGTATGCCGGAAGAGCAGTTGACCCATATCTTCGAAAGTTTTTATCAGGTGGATGTGCATGATTCCGGTTCCGGTATCGGACTGGCTTTGGTAAAGGCTTTTGTGGAGATGCATCACGGGAAGATACGGGTAGACAGTAAGGAACATAAGGGTACGACTTTTATCATTGACTTACCGTCGGAACAGGAAGGGGTTTTGAATCCTCAGGAGAAACGTGCCAATCTGCTGAATAACCTGAAGGAAGGGGCGGTTTTGGCGGCCGACCAGTCAGAAGTTCATATCACATACGAAGAGGATGCCCACACACCGGATAAAGAGAAAGAAACCGTACTGGTTATCGAAGACAATGCGGATGTCCGTCAATATATCCGGGCGCTTTTATCCGGGGAGTACAATATACTGGAAGCGGCGAACGGACAAGAAGGGGTGCAGCAGGCTACCAAACATGTTCCCGATGTCATCGTTTGTGATGTGATGATGCCGGTCATGGACGGTTTGGAATGTTGCCGGATTCTGAAATCGGAACTGCAGACCTCACACATACCCGTTCTGATGCTTACTGCCTATACCTTGGAGGAACAGAAAATCAAGGGGTATGAATGTGGGGCGGATTCCTATATTTCCAAGCCGTTCTCTGCCAATTTGTTGAAGGTCCGTTTGCATAACCTGTTGGAGAATCATCGGAGGGTACAGAATTTCTTTGCGGACAAACCTGCTGTACAGAAAGAAGGACTGAATCAGGTAGATCAGGGTTTCATCAGCAAACTGCGTCAATTGATAGATGAGGAACTGGGAAATTCGGAAGTAAGTGTGGAAGATTTGGGAGCCAGTCTGGGGTTGGGACGTGTACAGCTCTATCGGAAGACCAAGGCTCTGACCGGATATTCTCCCAATGAACTTTTGCGTATTGCCCGTCTGAAAAAAGCTGCTTTGTTGCTTTCTACTTCAGAGAAGACTATTTCGGAAGTAACGTACGAGGTCGGTTTTACGTCACCCTCTTATTTTACGAAGTGTTACAAGGAGTATTTCGGGGAAAGTCCGACAGATTTCCTGAAGCGTAAAAGCAATTCCTGAGAAGCTTGGCGGGATTAGTCTGTCGTGCAGCTGCAGTCTATTTCTTAAATCTTCCCAATAAACTGGTCAGGAAAAATTTATTGTGTATCTTTGGCCCCGATTAAGCAGAATAAAATGAAACGATTGATTTTATTGATAAGCCTGTTTGTAAGTATTTCTTTGCAGGCACAGAATATGAAAGAACTGTTTGTTGCCATGCCCGATACGTTGGTTCCGTTGTTGACCAAGGTGAATCGGGAGGATTTCGGTGATTTTCTGGCCAGTAAGATGAAAGCGGAGGTACGTAACCGCTTTGGTAAGACATCCGAAATGACCGAACTGACAGACGATTATCTGTATCTGAAGATGACATCGGTCAGCTCGATGGAGATGAAACTGTTGCCGTTGAAAGACTCTTTGAAAGTCATCTGTGTTGTTCAGACTTATCAGGCTCCGGTTTCCGATAGTAAGGTCAGGTTCTATGATACGGACTGGAAACCGTTGGAGGCCTCCCGTTTCATTGACTTGCCGGCCGATTCCCTTTTCTTCCGTACATCGGCCAATAAAGTCCAGGCTGATTCGTTACAGAATCTGCGTACCCATACTGATATCAGTCTCCAGGAAGCTCGTCTTTCAGCCGATAACCGGACTCTTTTGTTCCGATATACTACTCCTGATTATTTGGATAAGGCAACTTCTGCCAATTTACAGGCATATCTTATCCGGAAACCGTTGCGGTATGTGTGGGAAAACGGACGCTTTATCCGATCCGGTGAATCGGAATAAAGATGATTCGGAAACCGAAGCCGGTATCTTGTGAATTTTCTGAAAGGTAAGGTGCCGTTTTTTATGACAGAACATTCATTTTACTGCTTGATTTTGTGAAAAATAGGCTCGCAAGGAAAAATGTTGTAAAATGCATAAAAAAGGTTAATTCCCTTTGGCTGTCTGAAAAGAAAAATGTAATTTTGGCTCAACGTTTGCAAACCAGACGTTGCAAACGGTTCCTTAAAGTTGAATTGTTTCAAACCGGTGATGGTATTCTCATAGCAGACACTGTTTCCTGAGGTTTCCTTGTCTGTGTCTATACCTGCTGAAAAATATTATAAACGTAATGATTTTAAAATGTATTAGAACCGTAGCGTTAGCTGCACTGGCTTTGGTAAGTGTGAATGTCTCTGGACAGGATTTGCTCGCCCGCCAGGCACCTATCGACAGAAAATTAAAAGCAGTTGATTCATTGGCTTTGATTCGCCAGATTAAGGCAGAAAAATCGGTCTATCCGGCTTATTCCCTTTATCCGAACTGGAGCAACGAACGGGTACACGCCTATGGAAATACGGTAAATGTACCAGATAGCTTCCGGATTGATTTGACGGGATTCTGTATGCCGACCACTCATACACAGATTACATCCAAATGCGGACCGCGGTGGCGGAGAATGCACAATGGACTGGATATCAAGGTGTACATCGGAGATACGATTCGCGCAGCGTTCGACGGAAGAGTCCGGATGGTGAAATATGAACGCCGCGGTTATGGAAAATACGTTGTTATCCGTCACGATAACGGATTGGAAACTATCTACGGGCATCTATCCAAACAGATTGTAAAAGAAGACGAATACGTTAAGGCCGGCGACCCCATCGGTTTGGGAGGAAATACAGGCCGTTCTACCGGTTCGCACCTTCATTTTGAGACTCGCTTCTTGGGCGAGGTCATTAATCCGGAATTCCTGTTCGATTTCCCGAAACAAGATATTGTAGCCGACAATTACCTCTTTGTAAGAGGGGCTAACCGTTATGATTACCAGCGTAAGCGTCTGGATGTAGCCTTGAAGGAGGCTAAGGCAGAGTCTGTATCTTCGAAGGATAAGGCGACTTCACAGAAGCAGGCTGGGAATTCAATCAGATATCACAAGATTCGTAAAGGTGATACGTTGGGACGTATTTCCCGTATCTATCACGTTCCTATCGACCGTCTGTGCAAGATGAACGGAATCAAGCGTAATACGGTTCTGCGTATAGGACAAGTGTTGAGATGTTCATAATTCTTTAAAAGATTCTTCATAAAGGGCGGAAAGTATACCACTTTTCCGCCTTTTTTATTGGGCACTTCGCTGAAAAAAAGTAACTTTGCCATCTATTCAGAGAGAAGATGGAAGATACAAAACAACAGTTTGAGCATGTCATCGCAATTTGTCGGGATCTGTTCGTCAAGAAGCTTCATGACTATGGGGCTGCGTGGCGGATTATGCGTCCTTCGTCAGTAACCGACCAGATTTTCATCAAGGCAAACCGTATCCGAAGTATTGAAATCAAAGGTGTTGCATTGGTGGATGAAGGTATACGTCCTGAATTTATTGCCATTGTGAATTATGGCATTATCGGTTTGATTCAATTGGAACTGGGATGTGCCGATAAGGATGATTTGGGAGAGAAGAAGGCGGTGGAACTGTACGATAAGTATGCCAACCAGGCGTTGGAACTGATGTTGATGAAAAATCACGATTACGATGAGGCTTGGCGTAGCATGCGTATAACTTCGTATACAGATTTGATTTTGATGAAGATATACCGGACGAAACAGATTGAATCCTTGGGTGGAGAAACTTTGGTTTCGGAAGGAGTGGATGCCAATTACATGGATATGATTAACTATGCAGTTTTCGGGCTTATCAAATTGGAATTTGGCGAATAACAGGTTCGTTTATAAGGCTATAGGAATATGGGCGAATGTATGCCGATTTGTGTTGGCTGCAGTCTTCCTGTTTTCTGGTTTTGTGAAGGCGAACGACCCGTTGGGAACAGTCTATAAATTGCAGGATTATCTGGAAGCCTGGGGATTACCGGAGTGGAAAGATACATTGATACCGTACATCGGTTCGATGGCTATGGGAGCTTTTGAATTTACGATGGGTATTTATCTGTTGTTCGGTATCCGGCGTAGGGTTTCCAGTATACTGGTCCTCCTGTGTATGTGCTTCATGACCCCACTGACATTGTGGCTGGCACTTGATAATCCGATATCCGATTGCGGTTGTTTCGGCGATGCGGTGATTTTGACAAATTGGGAGACTTTCGGTAAGAATGTAATTCTGTTGATTGCTGCGGTCAGTGCTTACCGATGGAACAGACGGCTTGTCAAATTCGTGACCGATAAGGTGGATTGGCTGATTGGCTTGTACACCATTGGTTTCATTTTATTCTTTTCGTTGTATTGCCTGACTCATCTGCCGATATTGGATTTCCGTCCGTATTACATCGGAGCAGATATCCGTCAAGGTATGGAAATACCGGAAGGAAAGAAACCACCGGTGTATGAAACCCGTTTCATTTACGAGAAGGATGGAGTACAGAAAGAATTTACAATCGATAATTTTCCTTCGGACTCTACGTGGAGGTTTATTGATTCCAAAACGATTTTGAAGGAAAAAGGATATGAACCGCCTATTCATGATTTTACAATTGTGTCGCAGGAAGATGGAAGTGACTTGACGGATGAGATATTGGATGATGAAAATTATACTTTCCTGTTGATAGCTCCTTGGTTGAGCCAAGCTGATGAAGGGGCAATGGATTTGATTAATGAACTATATGATTATAGTGTGATGCATGGCTACCGTTTTTTGTGTTTGACTGCATCCGGAGATAAGGATATTGCTTTTTGGCAGGAAAATACAGGAGCCGAATACCCGTTTGCTTTGATGGATGAAATCACGCTGAAGACTATGGTACGTTCCAATCCAGGAGTGATGCTTCTGCAGCAAGGGGTAGTGGTTAATAAATGGAGTGCTTCACAGATTCCTGATGAGTATCAGTTGCACGATTCGTTGGATAAGCTGGATATCGGACAAGTGAACCGGAAAACTGTTACTCATAAGGTTGTTGAACTGGTAGCATGGTTCGTATGTCCGTTGCTGTTCTTTACTTTGCTCGACTTGATTTGGTTGCGAATCAAGGCGGTCCGTAAGAAACGGCATGAAGGAACGGAACAGAAGGAAACAAAAACTGCTGAATAATATAAAAGTTATCTATTAACCCTTTAAAAATAAAATAGAAATGAGAAAAAACATTGTAGCAGGTAACTGGAAAATGAACAAGAACCTGCAGGAAGGTATTGCTTTGGCTAAAGAATTGAATGAAGTATTGACAGCAGATAAACCAAACTGCGATGTAATTATCTGTACTCCGTTCATTCATTTGGCTTCTGTTACTCCGATTGTTGACAGTTCTATCATCGGTGTAGGTGCAGAAAACTGCGCTGACAAGGTTTCTGGTGCATATACTGGTGAAGTTTCAGCTGAGATGGTAGCTTCTACAGGTGCTCAGTATGTTATCTTGGGTCACTCTGAACGTCGTGCTTATTATCACGAAACAGTTGAAATTCTGGAAGAAAAAGTTAAATTGGCTTTGGCTAACAATTTGAAGCCTATTTTCTGTATCGGTGAAGTTTTGGAAGAACGTGAAGCTAACAAGCAGAATGAAGTTGTGGAAGCTCAGTTGGCTTCTGTTTTCTCTTTGTCTGCTGAAGACTTCGGTAAGGTTATTTTGGCTTACGAGCCGGTTTGGGCTATCGGTACAGGAAAGACTGCTACTCCGGAACAGGCTCAGGAAATCCACGCTCACATCCGTTCTTTGGTTGCTGCTAAATACGGTCAGGAAGTTGCTGACAATACTTCTATCCTGTACGGTGGTAGCTGCAAACCTTCCAATGCAAAAGAACTGTTTGCTAATCCGGATGTAGACGGTGGTCTGATTGGTGGTGCTGCTTTGAAGGCTGCTGACTTCAAGGGTATTATCGATGCTTTCAAATAATTGAATTATAAGTTTGGGGGTCTGTATGCAGCAGATTCTGCATACAGCTCCTTTTATTTTATTTTTTAACGTATGGTTTTCATGAAATATCTGTTATCCATTCTCTTTTTCTTCGGAGTTTCTGTTCTGTATGCACAGCAACGTAATATCATTACGGAATTACAGACAAGAAAGGCTGGTGAAGGGGTCATTACGATTCATCAGGACTCTCAGATAGCGGACCTGATAGGTACCGTGCAGCTTTCTTCATCAACTTCTGCTTCAGATGCACGTACCATCAAGACACGTGGATATCGTGTGCAGGTGTATGCAGGCAATAATTCCCGTCAGGCACGTAGCGAGGCGAACCGTGTGGCCAATAAGGTGAAAGAGCAATTTCCGGATATGCCGATATATACGTATTTTCAGCCTCCCAGATGGTTATGCCGTGTAGGTGACTTCAAGAGTGTGGAAGAGGCGCATAGTGCCATGCGTAAACTGCGAGCAACAGGTGATTTTAAAGAAGTGACTATTGTCCGTGAACAAATTAATTTGCCCATAGAATGATTGATACAAATTTGATGAGCTGGCCGGAGGATAAGGTACAGAAATTGATGGAACATTATAAAGATATTCTGACCTTGTTGGGGGAAGATGCCGAGCGTGAAGGATTGTTGAAGACTCCGGAACGTGTAGCCAAAGCGATGCTGACATTGACACGTGGTTATGCGGTAGACCCACGGGAAGTATTGAATTCTGCCAAGTTTCAGGAAGAATACAAGCAAATGGTGATTGTAAAGGATATTGATTTCTTCTCAATGTGTGAACATCACATGCTTCCTTTCTATGGGAAAGCCCATGTGGCATATATACCGAATGGTTATATTACAGGTCTGAGTAAAATAGCCCGTGTAGTAGATATCTTTTCACACCGTTTACAGGTTCAGGAGCGCATGACGCTTCAGATAAAGGAATGCATTCAGGAAACATTGAACCCGTTGGGAGTTATGGTGGTCGTAGAGGCCAAGCACATGTGTATGCAGATGCGAGGAGTAGAAAAGCAGAATGCTATCACTACAACTTCCGATTTTACCGGTGCGTTTAATCAGGCCAAGACACGTGAGGAATTCATGAACCTAATCCGTAGTGGATATTGATAATGGTTCTTTTCAATAGAAACATCTTTTGCTATAGCCTTTCGCTGAAAGGACTATAGCTTTTTTTATGTCATAATTTTAAGATGACCCGGTCGCCTGCCTTTTGTGCCATCAGACTTTGGGTCTCATGCAGCTCCTTGTAACGTTGCATCATCTCCATACATCGTTGTGGGTCATTAGCGATGTTAGGATCTGTCAGGGAGCGGAGAATCTGTGCCAGTTCTTCTTCTACAATGGATAGTTTGAAGTCAAGTAATAAACGTGGTATCAGTTCGTAGAGTCGTTCCTCATCGGTTATAATTTTCTGGGCTTTTGAATGATATTTGCTTAATTGATATCGGTCGCTTACCAGATTGGCAGCCAATTGACTGATTTCGGCCTCTGGATGAGTTATGAAATAACGTTCAGCCGAGAAACCGGTATCTTGTTCATGTCGGATAGCTTCTTCCAGAATCCGTCGGTGCAAAGAATTGTGGAAGCGGATGTTGTCTGCTTTCAGGTCGCTGTCTATGAGGTCAATGACCGTTCGTGGAACTGTTTCTCCATCTTCAGTCTCTTCGTAACAAGCTATTTTTTCTCCGTAACGAATCAGCATGCGTACCAGCTCCTCTTCTTTGGCATAGAAGAGTTTCTTCTCGTTACCCTCTGTCGGAATGTATGATTGGTAGCTATCTGGAACTTCGGGCATGTTTTCTTCGTTCTGAGGCGGAAGTATGGAGTCTGTCGGTGGTATGTATGATTCTGTTGGAATAACTGTTTCGTCCAGAACAGGTGCTTCAGTCAGAGGAGGGAAATTTCCTTCGGTATAAGCTGGTGCGGCCGATGACTTAGCAGAGGGGGGTATGATATTGCTTTCTTGGCGCTGGGTGTTCATATCCGTACGCTGTTGGCGGAGTTTCTGTCGTTGCTGCTCCTTGAATTTGTTTTCTCTGGCCTGTTCTATCAGTTTGGCTGTTGCTTCTACCAGAATCTTCTCTTCCATCTGCAGCAATTGGCTGCATTCACGGATGTAGACAGACCGTACGATGGCATCCGGAATGACCGAAATGCTTCGTACAATACTGGAAATCAGTGATGCCCGTTTAATGGGGTCTTTTCCGGCTTCTTCCATCAGCAGGTTCGTTTTGAAGCGGATAAAATCCACCTCATGTTCGTTGATGTAAGCCTGATAGTCGGTAGCGTTGTGTTTGCGGGCAAAACTGTCGGGGTCATCTCCGTCCGGTAACAAACAGACCTTGATGTTCATACCTTCTTCCAACAGCATATCGATACCTCGGATACTGGCTTTGATACCGGCACCGTCACCGTCGTATAATACGGTAATGTTGTTTGTAAAGCGGTGAATCATCCGGATTTGTTCGGAGGTCAGGGCTGTACCCGATGAGGCTACCACGTTCTCGATACCACTCTGATGCATGGAAATGACATCGGTGTATCCTTCTACCAGAAAACAGCGGTCCTGGCGGACAATCGCCTGTTTGGCGAAATAGATACCATACAATTCCCGGCTCTTGTGGTAAATTTCCGATTCCGGTGAATTGACATACTTCATCTGCACATTCTTGGTCTGTGCGCTCAACACACGCCCTCCGAAGGCCACTACTTTGCCCGACAGGGTATGTACGGGGAAGATGACACGTCCCCAAAAACGGTCTCGTAAACTGCCGTCATCCTTGCGGTAACAGAGTCCGGTTTTGACCAGGAAATCTTCCTTGTATCCCTTGCGGATAGCTTCCTTGGCCAGCGCATCGTGGCTGTCTGTACTGTATCCGATCTGGAATTTCTTGATGATGTCATCCCGGAAGCCACGACCGCGTAGGTAAGTCATACCGATGCGTTGTCCGTCAATGTTGTTGTAAAGGATGTCTTGGAAGTATTCGGCCGCAAACTGATTGACGACGAAAAGGCTTTCCCGCAAGCTGTGTGCCTGCTTCTCTTCTTCCGTCAGTTCACGTTCCTTGATTTCGATGTTGTATTTCTTGGCCAGCCATTTCAGTGCTTCGTAATATGAAAGCTGTTCGTGTTCCATGATGAAATGTACCACGTTACCGCCTTTGCCGCAACTGAAACATTTGCAGAGTCCTTTACTGGGTGATACACTGAACGAAGGAGTCTTTTCGTTGTGGAAGGGGCATAGACCGATGTAGTTGACACCCCTGCGGCGGAGTGTAACGAATTCGGACACGACATCAACAATCTGTGCGGCATCCAGTATGCGGTCTATGGTGGCTTGGTCAATCATGATTTGAAATTTAAAAGAAATGGAATATTCAATTCTTTAGCAGCAGTGTTTCCAACTCCTGATAGTCTGCTGCCAGGTAGGTAGCTCCGGCTTCTGTCAGTTCTTCTGCGTCGCCGTAACCGTAGAGTACTCCGATAGAGTCCAGTCCTACTTCGTTGGCTCCTATGATATCAAATTTCCGGTCGCCTATCATCACGATTTCTTGTGTATCTTCAATACCGAGAGTTTGGATGATGTTACGGATAACGTCTGCTTTAGTATGCAGGGTACCCGCTTCATCTCTGGCACCAATGTAATCGAAATAAGGAGCCAGTTTGAAGTGTTCAGTTACTCGTTGAGCCATGATGATTTTTTTCGAGGTAGCAAGGACTAGCACTTTTCCGGCATCCTTCATTTTTTGCAGAAAATTGAAAACGCCTTCATAAGGTTCTGCTTCATATGCTCCCAGTCTGGCATACCGTTCCCCGTAGATGCGTGTGGCCTCATGTACTTGTTCTGAAGTGAGATGATAGAAGTTCCGAAAGGAATCTTCTAAAGGTGGACCTACAAACGGGCGTAAGTTTTCCAGATCTTCTATGTTGATACCAAAGTGGCGTAACGCATGTTGGGCACAGCGTTCGATGCCTTCGCCTGATTTCATCAAGGTTCCATCTAAATCAAAAAACAAGTATCTGTAATTCTTTCCGGTAGTCATTCTTTCGAGTGTTTTTTAAGCTATAGAAACAGAGTGTATACATAGTATACTCGCCAATATGTCTGCAAAGGTAGTAAAAAGGCCGAAAAAGAATAGTGAAAAGTAGAAAAACTACCAATTACTGTCGCAGGTCTATTCAATACAATAAAAAAAGAGAATTCTCTTTGTGGAGAATTCTCTTTATATAAAAGAACCGATGTTCAATGATTATTTGATGTTCGGGTTCAGCTTGTTCCATTCAGCTACTGGAGGAAGAACGCCCATAGCGATAACTTCGTCACGCAGAGCACACAAGTGTTCGTAGCTCTTGTCCAAAGCAGCCTGTTCTTCTGCAGTGCCATTCAGTGCAGCACAGTGGCAGCCGTCAGCTGTAATAGAAGTTTCCCAAGCCATCATGATATGATCGTACTTTTCGTTAGAAACATAAGTACCTGCCGGCCAGCGGAATGCTTTACCACCCATAGCAGCACCGATCATTTCGATAGAAACGTATGACGGACTCTGGAATGATGAACGACCACGCAAAGCAATGATGTTTGCGCCACCCTTAGTAACTTTCTGCTGGATTTCAGCCCACTGTTCTTTAGTCAGAGCGTCAGTGCCGATAATGTCAGTCAAAGGTTTGCCATTAACTTTTGCTGTTGATGCAAATACGGCCATCTGTTCGCCGTGACCACCGTAAGTACGGCAGTTTTCAACAGCGTCCATAGATACACCGAAGTGTTTAGCCAGTTCGCTACGCAGACGAGTAGAATCAAGAGCAGCCAAAGTAGTAACCTGACCAGGTTTCAAACCAGAATACAGCAGCGTAATCAAACCAGTGATGTCAGCCGGGTTGAAGATAACAACGATGTGTTTAACATCCGGACAGTACTGTTTAACGTTCTTACCGAATTCTTCAGCGATAGCAGCATTACCTTTCAGCAAGTCTTCACGAGTCATACCAGCTTTACGAGCTGCACCACCTGAGTTTACGATATATTTAGCACCAGTCAGCGCTTCTTTGATATCTGAAGTGAAGGTAACGTTAACACCTTCGAAACCGCAGTGGAACAATTCTTCAGCAACACCTTCCAAACCTGGAGCGTACGGGTCGTACAAACAGATGTTAGGAGTTAAGCCCATCATGATAGCAGTCTGAGCCATGTTAGAACCGATCATACCGGCAGCACCAACAATGGTAAGTTTTTCGTTTGTTACAAAATTCATAATGCTTATTATTTAAGTTATGTATATAATGTTTGCTTTTTTCTTCTTGCGCTACAAAGATAAAAAGTTCTTCTTGAAAACCCAATCATTTAAGAAAGGAAATATCAATGGAAAAAAAGGCTTTCTACTTGATTACGGAAAAATTTCACTATTTTTAAAAGAAGCATTCTTCATTTTGCTAACAGCAGGTAGCATTTCTGTGCTAGAAGGGCTAATTAATAAAATTAAGGTGTATATCATGTGTGATATATTCTCATTGCTTTTGAATCATATATTTTTTGTCGGAGTATGGAAGAAATGTGGCGTAAGCGGATTGTTAACAGGATGAAATCTGTAAGAAATATTCGTGGCATATTTTTGCGGCAGTAAAAGATATAGAGCATGATAAGCACGAATAAGATGATTTTGGCAGCCTCCATGCTGGTGACGAGTTTCAGCGCGCAGGCTTTTACAGTGAAGGGAGTGGTCATTGACCGTTCGACGAAAGAACCGCTGATAGGAGCTACCGTACAGGTTAGCGGTACTACAGTTGGGGCTATAACTGATATGGACGGACGTTTCGAACTAGACCGGATTGCTGGTGAAACTTGTACATTGGTTGTACAATATGTTTCATATAAGACCGAACAGATTCAGGTACAGAAAGGACAGTCGCAGGAACTGGTCATTGCTTTGGCGCCTGATAATCAGCAGTTGGATGAGGTGACTGTGGTGGCTAAGAAGAATCTGGAAAATGAACGTGCCTTGATGATGGAACGTCAGAAATCAAGTGTAGCTATCGAGAACATTGGTGCCAAGGAAATGAGTGCCAAAGGCATCTCGAATGTAGAGGAAGGTGTCAAGAAGATTACCGGAGTTTCCATTGCCTCGGCAGGACAGATTATTGTGCGTGGATTGGGCGACCGCTACAGTACGACTACTCTGAACGGACTTCCCATTGCTTCGCCGAATCCGGACAACAAGTTGATTCCGTTGGATTTGTTCCCAACTTCTACTGTAAAGAATATTACAGTAAGTAAGGTGTACGAGGCAAATGCTTTTGCCGATTATTCAGGTGCACATATCGATATCGGGACGAAAGAGCAGACGGGTGAGGATTTCTTCAGTGTTTCGTTCAATACTGGTGGAAAGTTCAATACGTTAGGAAAAGAAATGTATCGGATGGACCATGAAGGAACTTTGTTTAAGACTCCTTCGCTGGATAGCCGTTTGCGGGATATGGAGTTGGCCGATTTTGAGGATTATGCTCAGACGAATCCGTTGTTTCATACCAGTTTTGATGTTTCCAGAAAACATGCATTGCCGGAGTTTGGTGGAAATGTCGGTTTCGGTAAGAATTTTGATTTGGGAAGTGGTAAGTTGAGTGTCCTTGCATCGTTAGGTGTCAGTAACGAACAGCAGGCTATGATGGATGCCAGTGTACGTACGCTGGAAGCTACCGGTACTACTCTGAATGATTTCACTTATGACAGTTATTCGAATGAACTGAAAATAGCCGGTTTGGGAAGTTTGGGATATAGTTTCCGTGGACAGGACCAGTTGAGTTATACCTTTTTTTATGCGCGGAATGCCATCGATAATTATATGCGGCGTGAAGGTTATGACTATGAAGACCATAATCTGTTGGGTAGCAACAGCGTAACACATATTTATGGTTTGCAGAATCACCAACTGAGTGGAAAACATTTCTTCGGCGATAAATGGGGATTACATTGGGGAGGTTCTTATAGCAAAACTACCAGTGATGAGCCGGACCGTAGGCAGATAATGTTTATCCGGAAAGATAATACATTAGAACTGTTCAAACTGAACCGCCAGGAAACGATGCGTTATTTCGGTACATTGGATGAGAAGGAATGGGTAGGTAATCTGATGGGTGAATATAAGTTTGGTGCACAGAATAAATTGCAGGGAGGATTTACTTACAAAGACAAGACTCGCGATTATTTCTCTACCCGTTTCTATTATAACCTGAACAAGTTGAATCCGACTATCAGTAGCGAAGAAGACATCTATACACCTTCTGATTTTCTGAATCAGGAAAGTATCGAAAACGGCGAAGTTTCCATTACCCGTTCACAGCAGCCTAAAGACAGGTACTCAGCTGGAAACCGTATTTATGCAGGATATCTTCTGGCAGACATCTATCCGGTGGAAGCCTTGCTGGTAAATGTTGGACTCCGTTATGAAAGCAGTAAACAGTGGGTCAATTATGCTGAAGACGGGGGTACCTTGCAACGAAGAGACCTGAACAGCAACGATTTGTTTCCGGCCATGAACCTTCGTTATCAGTTTAATAAGGAAAACAGTCTGCGTTTTTCATTCTCACGTACCGTAACCCGTCCTTCGTTTATCGAAATGGCTCCGTTCCTGTATCAGGAATCTTATGGATCAGCTCAAATCCGAGGTAATGCCGATTTGCAGAACGGATATAACTATAACCTGGATTTGCGTTATGAATTGTTTAAGGAAAACGGAAACATGTTCTCTGTAACAGCTTATTATAAGCATCTGGAGAATCCGATCGAACAGATACAGGAACTTTCAGGTGGAGCTACAGTACATTCTTTCCAAAATGCCAGCAACGGTATGGCAACCGGACTGGAAATTGAGTTCCGTAAAGAGTTGCTTCGTGAACTTCGTTTGGGCGCAAATGCTTCGTTCATGTATACCGATGTGAAACTGCCTGAAGGTGGGGCATATACCAATACACAGCGCGCCTTGCAGGGAGCTTCTCCTTATCTGGTGAATGCAGATATAACCTATAGTCCGCGTTTTGGTGAAGACCAACAGCTGAACGCAGCTCTGGTATATAATCTGCAAGGACCCCGTATACAGTCAGTAGGTATTTCAGGTTTGGGTGATGTGAAACAGCAGCCTGTACATACATTGAATTTTGTAGGAAGTTTTACCTTCAGTAAGAGAGTAGCAGTTAAGCTACAGGTGAATGATTTGCTTAATCAGCCGGTTATCTTCAAGCAGGAGGTTCCTTCTACCGGCGAGAAAGTAGAGGTGGAACGTTTCAAGCGGGGTAGTAGTTTCGAACTGGGAATAACGTATACTTTGTAATATAAATTCAGATAACTAACTATTAATTAAAAGTTTTGTATATGAAAAAGAACTGGAAATTTGCAACGATGGCTTTGGTTGCCGGAATGTCACTGTTTGCTGTATCTTGTAGTGATGATACACCGGCTAATGAAAATGGCGGTGATAATGGGGGTAACGAAGAAACCTATGTGCTTGATAAGGATATCACAGAAAATCTGACTTTGGAAACAGGAAAGAGTTATACGCTGAATGGAGGTATTCATGTAAAGCCAGGGGTAACACTGACCATTCAGCCGGGAGTGACTCTTACAGCCAAATATGACGATAAGGTAGATTATATCCTGGTAGAACAAGGAGCAAAGATTGATGCGCAGGGTACAGCTTCTCAGCCTATCATCATGACTTCAGAGAAGAAAGAACCGGGAGCATGGGGTGGTCTGCATATCTGTGGTTATGCACATACCAACAACGGAACAGGAAGCTCTGAGATTGGAAATGCTGCATACGGTGGCAGTGATGACAGCGATAATTCTGGTATCTTGAGATATATCCGTCTGGAATATACCGGATATGCTTTCGATGAAGAACATGAAGCCAACGGTGTTTCATTCTACGGGGTAGGAAACGGTACGACAGTAGAACATTTGCAGGCTTATATGGGATCGGATGATGGTTTCGAATTCTTCGGAGGTTCGGTAAATGTGAAATATCTGGTGGCTACTGACTGTAGTGACGACTCGTTCGACTGGACAGAAGGTTGGAACGGTAAAGGACAGTATCTGGTAGCTTATCAGGCCAATGAAAATGAACTGGGTTATGCCTGTGATTGTCTGATGGAATGTGATAATAACGGTACGAACTATGCAGCATCGCCGGTAGCACATCCTGTTCTTTCAAATATTACATTGGTAGGAAACGGCAGTGACAGCCAAGGTATGCGCTTGCGTGCAGGTACCGAAGTGGAATTGTATAATGCCATTATTGTAGGAAAAGGCAAACCGCTGACTGTTGAGACGGCTGAAACAGAGAATGCCTTGAAGAATGGTACTTCAAAACTGGAATATGTAACTATCAGTGGAGAACTCTCTTCGAAAGAAAACATTTATACGAATGCAGATTTTGTCGGAATCGAAACAAATCAGACAAATGTCACTCCTTTACTGACCAATTATTATGTGGGTACAGTAGCTGGAGGAACAAAAGTGAACGATAGTTTCTTCGATACAGCTGAATACCGTGGAGCTGTTCCGGCCGATAATGACTGGACAGCTGGATGGACATTGACCAGTGGAACAGAAGCAGCAGTAGAACCGGAAACTTTACAGGGTGAACTGACAGGAGAGAAGACTTTGTCTCAAGGACAGACTTATTACCTGACGGGTGAATATACCGTAAAGGCTGGAGCTACCTTGAATATAGAACCGGGAGTGACACTGATAGCCAAGCATGATGATGTAGTAGATTATATTCTGATTGAACAGGGAGCAAAAATCAATGCAGAAGGTACTGCTGACGCACCGATTGTCATGACTTCCGAAAAGAAAGAACCGGGAGCATGGGGTGGTCTGCACATCTGTGGCTATGCACATACGAACGCTGCCGGAGGTACAGGAAAATCTGAAATAGGTAATGCTACTTATGGTGGCAATGACGACAATGATAATTCTGGTGTGCTGAAATACATTCGTTTGGAATATACAGGATATGCTTTCGATGAGGAACACGAAGCCAATGGCGTTTCGTTTTACGGTGTAGGAAATGGTACGACGGTGGAACACCTGCAGGCTTATCAGGGATCTGACGATGGTTTCGAATTTTTTGGCGGATCTGTGAATGTAAAATATATGGTGGCTACGGATTGTAGTGACGATTCATTCGACTGGACTGAAGGCTGGAACGGAAAAGCACAATTCCTGGTTGCTTATCAGTCAACGGAAGATGAGTTGGGTTATGCCTGCGACTGTCTGATGGAATGCGACAATAACGGTTCAAATTATGCTGCTACTCCGGTTGCTCATCCGGTTATTGCCAATGCGACTCTTGTCGGTAACGGTGGCGATGCACAGGGAGTACGTCTGCGTGCCGGTACACAGGTAGAACTGTATAATACCTTGATTACTGGAAAAGAAAAACCGTTGACAGTAGAAACTGCCGAAACTGAAAATGCCTTGAAGGAAGGTACTTCCAAACTGGAATATGTAGCTATCAGCAAGGAACTGACATCGAAGGAAAATATCTATACAAATGCTGATTTTGCACAAGCTACCGGAAACCTTACCAACCAGACATTCTCATGGACAGATAAGTATGTAGGTACTGCAGATGGAGGCAAAGACTTGTCGGCTGATTCCTTCTTTACAAAAACAAATTATAAAGGTGCAGTAAAGGCCGATGAAGACTGGACTGCAGGCTGGACATTGTAAGTTGTTTCTGATTAGGGCATAGTTGATTTTTAGTTAGGGGAATGTGGGGCTCGGTGAAGAGCCCCACATTTGTTTGTATTGAGTATTGACGGTTTGGGGAGTATTATGGATGAGAGAGGCATAAAAAATACCGAATCATATTTTATTTACGTATATTAATATAATTGTATTAATGTTGCTATATAAATACTTTTCATTATCTTTGTATCATTATTAGATTTTACAATAGAAAAGATTTTTTCTCATGGATAAGCATATAAGGTTCTATATGTTATGTCTGTGAGATATTTTTATCTCTTTACTTTATGTCTATAATAACTATACCGAATGTTGACCGGGATGAAAGAATTGGAAGCGCATTTAACCATCTGTTTGAAGTGATACAGAAGACAGACGATTCTTCCGACGAAGACTTATATTGGGATTTGAGTGATACTTCTTTTTTCCATCCGTTTTTTCTGGCGCCACTCGTTATTTATAAGCATAAATGTAATAAGAATGTAAATTGTGTTGGAAAACCGTTTCGTATTGTCGGATATCTTGATACAATCCATTTTGATATGCCGTTGTCCATAGATGACAATGGTAAACTGGAAGAAATACTTGAACCGTATACTAGAAAAACATATTTACCTGTATGTCAATTTGATTTGAATCGTAGTAATCTTGATGGTTTACAGAGTATTCTCCAACGGATCATAAGAAGACAAAGTGGAGCAGATTTTCGAATTGTTACACCGCTTTCTTACTTACTTGGAGAGCTGATTGACAACATGAATGAACATTCTCGTGGAAAGCACGGTTATATATTCTCACAATACCTTAAAAAGGAAGAATGTATTGATTTGGTACTGGCTGATGACGGTATAACGATTTTTGGTAGTTATATAAGATCAAACAAGTATCTTGATGAGATTGGCGGTAGCGAGGTGAAGGCATTGGCTTTTGCAAATGAAGGACGCTCTACCAAGAATTTACCGAATGCAGAGAATCGAGGGTATGGCATTTCATCTTCGAAAGATATGCTAGTTGATGGATTGAAGGGCTCTTTTTTTATGCTTTCAGGAGGAGCTTTTCATAGACATGATTCCAATGGCTCCGTTTATGTGAAGCTTCCGGATACAATTAATTGGAATGGAACGATCATTCTGATGAGAATACCTGTTCATGTTCCAGATGATTTTGATTATAGTAAATATACCAAATAAAACGTAAGATTATGGATAAGGTAATTAAAATTTCAGCGTTGATAAGTACAGATATCCGATCAAGGGCGAATGTAAGAATCATAAGTTCTGCTATTGATGGCATCAACGAAAGTGTCATCCTTGATTTTACGGATGTAACGTTCATGTCGCGTTCTTTTACCGATGAACTTTACAACTTAATGAATGAGCATCGGAATATTATGTTGGCACACATGAATGACTTCGTACAGTCTATGTATGATGCTGTTGTACAAAGCCGAAAATCAAAAAGGATCTTTAAAACAGAATCATCCGAATTTAAAGAGTTTGATGATATGAAGAGCTTGGCGTCTTTTCTAGCAACTATTTAGACATTCCTCTTTTATCACTCTAATTATTGTACAAAAGTTCATAGCTTCATTGAAGTTATTGAAGGGATATTCAGTAAATATAACAAAATTAGCCAACTAATTCATACACAAAGTATTGCGAATTAGTTGGCTTTTTTGTATCTTTAGATATTCCCCCGAAAATAAGGTTTAGCAGCCAAAACGGGGGAAATACCCCAACAAAGATATGGCTAAGATACAAAATATTTCAGAAATTCACCCTACTTTGGGCTTTACAGAATTTGATGTTCTGGAAAAATATCGCAAGAGTTTTAATGAGAGTGAGCTTGGCAGGCTTCACTCGATGTTTCCGTTTGAACGTATGGCAAAAGCCATAGGCCTGTGTGAACAGCGTCTTGGGCGCAAGAATATTTTCAGTCCTTCGGCAAAGATTGCCCTTATGGTCCTGAAATCCTACACCGGATTCTCCGACAGGCACCTGGTGGAACATCTCAACGGCAACATACACTATCAGATGTTCTGCGGAGTCATGATAGACCCTGTCTTCCCCATAACCAATTACAAGATAGTCAGCGCCATCCGCAATGAGATAGCACCCCTGCTTGAGATTGACTCTCTTCAGGAGATACTGGCCACACACTGGAAGCCATATCTTAAGAACCTTCACGTGTGCATGACTGATGCCACGTGTTATGAAAGCCACATGCGTTTCCCCACAGACATGAAACTGCTTTGGGAAAGTATCGAATGGCTTTACAGGCATATCTGCCGGCATTGCATGGATCTTGGTATAAGGCGTCCGCGCAACAAATATTCGGATGTGTCAGAGTCCTATCTTTCATACTGCAAGAAAAGAAAAAGGAAGTCCTCAAGGACACGGATGCTCAAGCGCCGTATGATCAGACTCCTTGAAAAACTCATCATACAGAGGGATGAGATTCATAAGGAGTACGGGGCATCACTCAGATATACAAAGGATTATCAGAAACGTCTTTCTGTAATCAGAAAGGTTCTTGTACAGGAGAAGGAACTGTTTGAAGGCAGGAAAGTCAATGACCGCATCGTCAGCATTGACCGTCATTATGTACGTCCCATTGTAAGAGGAAAGGAAACAAAATCCGTTGAATTCGGTGCAAAGGTTAACAACATACAGATAGACGGGATATCGTTCATCGAACATATCTCGTTCAAGGCATTCAATGAGTGAATACGGCTGAAAGACTGTATCCGTATGCACCAGAAGCTTATGAATGTGAGGGTAAGATGTGTGGCTGGAGATTCAATATATGCCAACAATGCAAACAGAAGTTTCTGTACGAAATATGGTATATCCACTTCATTTGTACGCAAGGGGAGGGCAGCAAAGGATGAGCCCTTGAGAAAGGTTCTCAGAAGTGAACTTTCAAAGCAGAGAGCTACCAGGCTTGAAGGCAGCTTTGGAACTCAAAAGCAACATTACTCACTCTCAAGGATAAAGGCACGGAACAGGAAGGCCGAAATATTGTGGATTTTCTTCGGGATACATACCGCAAATGCCGTACTGATGATAGACAAAGTCACGAGCAGAACAGCTAAAGCGGCATAACATGATTTTTATAACCAGAATCAGAAGAGGTCATCAAACTTCTTCAGGAAAGTCATGTCTTAACGGTTAGAACAAAGAGAGAAAATACAGAAAAATTACAATAAAAATGGCATATGGAGGGATTATGTTCTATAATCTTCATATGCCATTATATATTTTAGGGACATTTACTGAATATCCCTAAAAAAACACCCGAAATATAAGTTCGGGTGTTTTGTAAATCCTTTAATTATCAATGTCTTTTTTCGTGGAGCTGGAGGGAGTCTCTCGAACCTTTTTATAAAATATCATAATCTATCAAACATCAGATTATTAAATAGTTATATTTAGCTATCATCTATCTAAATATCTCTTAATATCATTGCATATCTCAATTATTGGGTGTACTTTTGGGTGTAACTTTTCAAATACACCCAGTTTATGAACATCAAGAGAAATATCATCTTCGCACTGGAAAACCGTAAAAAAGATGGCATTCCTATCACTCAAAATGTACCCATCCGTATGCGTGTCGTTTTTGCAAGCCAACGGATTGAGTTTACAACAGGCTATCGGATTGATATGGAGAAATGGGATGCAGACAAGCAACGGGTAAGAAACGGCTGTACCAATAAGCTGAAACAAAGCGCATCAGAAATCAACACCGAACTACTGCGTCAATACACCGAGATACAGAATGTGTTCAAGGAGTTCGAAGTACAAGACATAATGCCCACCCCTGCACAAATCAAAGAGGCTTTCAATCTAAAAATGAAAGGAGAAAAGGAAGAGAGCCATCATGAGAAAGAGGAAGTGAAATTAGACTTCATGAAAATCTTTGATGAGTTTGTTGCCGAATGCAGCAAACAAAATGACTGGTCATCCTCTACTCTAAAGAAGTTTGCAACAGTAAAAAAGCACATCGCAACTTTTGATCCGAACACGACATTTGAGAGCTGGACGGAAAGACACTTCAATGAGTATATAGATTACTTACGCAGTGATAAAGATATGCGCAACACTTCCATAGCCAAGCAAATCAAGTTCTTGAAATGGTTTTTACGTTGGACTAACCGAAAAGGGTATCATCAAAACACCGCTTATGACAAATTCATGCCCAAAATGAAAAGTGCACCGAAAAAAGTAATATTCCTTACCCGGAATGAATTGGACAAAATCAGAGCCTGCCAGATACCTGCTGCCAAACAATACCTTGAAAGAGTAAGGGATGTTTTATTATTTTGTTGCTTCACAGGTCTTCGGCATTCTGATGTGTATAACTTGAAACGCAGCGACGTGAAAGAGGAACACATAGAAATTACCACCATCAAAACGGCTGACAGCCTTATTATTGAGCTGAATGACCACAGCAAAGCTATTCTTGAAAAATATAAAGATATTCCTTTCCAAAACAATAAAGCATTGCCAGTGGTAAGTAATCAGAAGATGAACGAGTATTTGAAAGAGTTAGGAGAACTGGCAGAAATAGACGAACCTGTACGGGAAACCTACTACAAGGGAAATGAACGAATAGACGAAGTCACACCTAAATATGCCTTGTTGAGCACCCATACTGGCAGACGCACATTTATTTGTAATGCTTTGGCTCTGGGCATTCCGGTGCAAGTGGTCATGAAATGGACAGGGCATAGCGACTACAAAGCCATGAAACCTTACATTGACATAGCAGACGACATCAAAATTCAGGCAATGAACAAATTTAATCTCCTATAAACATGAATACGATAACAACCCTCATACCCCAATACGGAGAGCTGAACAGAATCAGCAAAGACTGGATTGTAAGCCATACTTTCTCTTTTGAAAAGCAGAAATTCATCGTTGATTTCTACTCGAAATGGAGCGATATAAAGGCTTTTGAGCAAGCTATCCTTGAACTGGTGCTGCATACACCGCCAGAACCATGTACCCTGCTGCTGAAAAGTCTGAAAAAGGAAGTCAGAGAATACACACGGCTTTATGAAGCTTACAGCCTTCCCCATGATGAAGTGATTATGCGTGTATGCAACCAATACGCAGACAGCTACAAGGAAGCCATCAAGGAAGAGATGGAAGTGGTAAACAGGCTACGCAAACCGATGAACGAAGCCAACAACCGCTATGATACCATTGGCTACCGAGAGCATACACCCGAAGAAGAAAAGCTGGCGGAAAGAGAATATGAGCGTTGCAAGGCTGAATATGAAAGGGAGAAAGCCCAACTGGAGCATCTTTATGAGCAGCAAACCCTTCTCTGGAAAGAAGCCCGGCAATACATGAAAAACCGTTGCGACGACATCTACCTGCTTAGCTTACACTTCATGGGCATCCTGACCAAATATGTACCGGACGAAGAAAACCAACCGAACGAAGCAGACAGGCAGAGCCGTACAGACAGCCAGCCAGAAACAGAAACGGCAACCGCATCGGCTACAGCTACGACTGCCGGATTGCCTGAATATTTCAGCATGAAACTGATTTCCCTCATTCATGAAATTTGTGTAGGGGAACAGTTTGAAGACATTACCGCACCGGATTTCTATGCCTGCATGAATCTG
>ERZ773133.1546-NODE-1546-length-25391-cov-10.906457_pt1 | contig 25391 bp, 21 predicted proteins | sample MGYA00580861_ERZ773133 | MGnify/ENA primary metagenome ERZ773133 (study PRJEB29015, sample SAMEA2737844) | human gut metagenome | biome: human gut; feature: human-associated habitat; material: faeces | place: China | collected 2012 ...
CCCGGTGGGGCAGCGGATGATCAGAATTCGTAATCGATACCGATAGAGATGTTCTCGCCCTCGAAAGTGACGCCGAGACCGTCTTCACCCCGGAAGTAATCGTCGCGGAATCCGGCGAAACCTACCTTCGAAATCAGGCTGAAGTGCTCGTTCAGCTTGATGGCGATACCCGGTTTCACACCGACTTCGAAACCGTTCTTGGCATCTTCGTGCTTCACCTTGGAAGTAGAGAAACCCAGTCCCATGTCGAGGAACAGACGGACAATCTTGTTTTCATAGAATGAATAGCGGGCATACGGTGCCAGCGCAAAGGCGTTACAGCTGTAATCCTTTTCACCGCTTTCGTGCGAGAAGACCAGCTCGGCTCCTACCGCCCAACGGCTGTTGAAGTTATAGCCGAAATCCGGTGAAATGGAGAACTTGGTACGTTCGGTATCGTCGTTTCTCCAAAGGCTGATACCACCGCCCAAATACATTTCCTGGGCCTGTGCGGCCAGCGCAGACACCATCATAACCAATACAAACAAAACTTTCTTCATATAAAACTAATTTTAAAATAAAACAATCGGTCCAGCACTCCGCCACCCCTTACTTGTTCTTGTGGCGTTCGGCACGACGGCGGCGGTATTCGGCCTTCATCTTGGCGGAACCCGAACCGTGAAGCCCCGTAATGTAGGTCTTCTTCTTGGCCTTGGTCTTTACTTTCTCTTCTTTCTTTCCGGCCGGCGAGGATTTGCTTCCCTTGAAGACAATCCCCTCGGTCATAATCTTTTCTATATCCATAAATCTATATCGGCTAATTGTTCGGAATCAATTGAAATACACGACTTCCACCTGACGGGCGGCGGCAAACTCCTTCAAGAGGTCGACCATGTACCGCACATCGGCTTCCAGCCCTTCCTTTCCACGGTAACTGTTCATGATGGCCAGCAGGTGAGTGGTGTCACCGGTCAGCTTGGTACGTTCGTTATCGCTGGTAGGAGTCCCTACCCCACCCACCGCATCGCGGTAGACAGGCATCCCTTCGATGTTCAGCTCCCCGCGTCCGATGCCTTCATACGGCTCGCCGGCCTTTCCGATGCCCAGCACCAGGCGGTCGCCCACAATCTTGTCGAGGTCAAACCCGCCGATGGAGTGTCCGCTGTAGATGGAGGCCAGATTAATCAGGTCCACCAGCGTATCGATCTGATACAGGGGAAGTCCGCGCAGGATGCGCCGGCACAGCGCCTCGGACGAGGGACGGTAGCGGCTGGGGTCCTTGCCACATTTCTTATAGGCCTGGCGGGTAGCCTGGATGGCAGGCATATCCTTGATGGAATCGACGGTATACCGCTGGCGGTAGAGTTCCGTAAACTCCTGGATGCGTTTCCACAACGGCTCGCTGTAGGCCGAATTCGTCACTTCGGCCAGTACGGCGGCTCCCTGGAACGAAGGCCAGGCGGCTTTCAGCTCCGGAGAGACTTCTAATGTAATCTTCTTCATACTTCGTTGGCGTTTAGAAAGGATGCATCAGCAGAATTCCCGACAGGATACGTCCGGAGCGGATACCTTGCCGGCGTGCGGAAAAGAACCTGTCGTTCTGCCGATAGGTACAGATACCGGCTACCGAGACCTGCGCCTCGGGAACCCCCTGTTCCAACAGCTGCAGGCGGTTGGCCTCCCACAAATCCAGGTGCCACTTCGAGTCCCGGCGTGCAATGCGCTCCATGGGGAAGCCGGCCTCGCAGAATGCCTGATAGACTTCATCGCCTACCTCGAAGGCGTCCAGCGAAATGCCGGGACCGATGCAGGCCACCACATCTTCGGGACGGGTGCCGTACACCTCTCCCATCTGCCGCAGGGTCTTACCGACAATCCGTGCCACGGTACCCCGCCATCCCGCATGAACGGCGGCCACCGCCCGCAGGCGCCGGTCGTAACAAAGCACCGGGATACAGTCGGCCGTAGAGATACACAGGCACTGCCCGGGAATACGGGTCATCAGGGCATCCACCCCTTCCAGCGCCTCCGTGCGGGCCGCATCGGGCAACTGCAGGAAAGCCTCATCCACGGTACGTACCTCTGTACCGTGTGTCTGGTGAGGGATGAGCAACGTTTCCGGCCGTTGCGGCAGCAGGCCGCACAAGAGTTCCCGGTTCCGGGCCACCGCCTCGTGACGGTCGCCGCAATAGCCGTTGCAGTTGAACGAGGCATACGCCCCTTCGCTGAACCCTCCATGCCGGGTGGTCGAGAAACAGAAGATGTCGGTGTAAGGTTGCATCGCCCCATACACCAACATCCGGTTATCTGCTGAAAAATGATTCATGATTATTTCTGGGGTTCGTCCTCCCAATCTTCTTCTTCGTATTCGTATTCGAAATCCTCGTCGTCCGCTTCGTCCTCGTATTCAAACTCGAAGTCCTCGTCTTCGCCCATATCCTGCAGTTCCTGCTGGAGCTCGGTCAGGTTCTTGGCACGATGGACAATCGCCTCCCGACGGACCGCTTCCAGTTGGTTGCTGTCCTTGTTGAGTTCCGTCCACAGGATGTCCTTCAGTTCGGATATGCCCAGTCCGGTAATGGAAGAGATGAATACATGCGGTATATCTTGAGGCAATGTAGGTTCCAGCATCGCAATCAGCTCCTCGTCCAGCATATCGCTCTTGGTGATAGCCAGCACCCGCTGCTTGTCGAGCATCTCCGGGTTGAAACGCGCCAGCTCGTTGAGCAGCACCTCGTATTCCTTGCGGATATCGTCCGTATCGCCCGGCACCATGAACAGCAGCAGCGAGTTACGTTCGATGTGGCGCAGGAAGCGCAGGCCCAGCCCCTTCCCTTCGCTGGCCCCTTCGATGATACCCGGGATGTCGGCCATCACGAAGGACTTCCCTTCGCGGTAAGAGACGATACCCAGATTCGGTTCCAGCGTAGTGAACGGATAGTTGGCAATCTTCGGACGGGCCGCCGACACCGTAGAAAGCAGCGTAGACTTTCCGGCATTGGGGAATCCCACCAGACCTACATCGGCCAATAGTTTCAGTTCCAAGATAACGGTCATCTCCTGCATGGGTTCGCCCGGCTGCGCAAAGCGGGGAGCCTGGCGGGTAGCCGTCCGGAAGTGCCAGTTGCCCAGTCCTCCGCGTCCCCCTTTCAAGAGGATGACCTCCTGTCCGTGTTCGGTAATGTCGCATACATACTCGCCGGTTTCGGCGTTGTAGGCCACCGTTCCGCACGGCACTTCAATGATTTTATCTGCACCGTCTTTTCCGAAGCTCTTGTTCTTCGAGCCGTTTCCTCCGTGTTCGGCGAACACGTGGCGTTCATACTTCAGGTGCAGCAATGTCCAGTAATTGCGGTTACCCCGCAAGATAACATGACCTCCTCTACCACCGTCGCCACCGTCAGGGCCTCCATTGGGCATGTATTTCTCACGACGCATGTGTACCGAGCCTCGGCCTCCTTTACCGGAGCGGCAGTAGATCTTTACATAATCAACAAAATTCGATTCAGCCATAATGCTAGTTCAATAATTACGTTCGTATCCCTACGAAACAAGTAAACGGTCGGTTTATATTTACGATAAAAGATAAAGAAGAATAAAGAACCTTATATCCGGACAGACAGAAGGCCCTCCATTCTTCGTATACTTAATTCAATCAGAGTTTATCGATTGCAGTACAGATGTCGGCGAAGATACCTTCCATGGTACCCAGACCGTTGATGTGGCAATACTTGCCGTCTTTCTTGTACCAGTCAATCAGCGGAGCAGTCTGTGAATGGTAAACGACCAGACGTTTCTTGATGGTTTCTTCGTTGTCGTCGGCACGTCCGCTTTCCTGACCGCGCTTGATAAGACGGGTCATCAGTTCATCTTCCGGAACTTCCAGGTCAAGCATGACAGACACTTCCTGTCCGCGTTCCTTCAACATCGCCTTCAGCGCATCTGCCTGAGCGATGGTACGTGGGAAACCGTCGAAGATGACACCTTTACTGTCCTTGAAGCTATCGAATACGCTGGCCAGGATGTCAATCATCAGGGCATCCGGAATCAGCTGTCCGTTATCGATGTAGCCTTTAGCTGTCTTACCCAGTTCGGTACCGTTCTTGATTTCGGCACGCAGCACGTCGCCTGTAGAGATGTGGTTCAATCCGTATTTCTCCACGATACGGGCACTCTGAGTTCCTTTTCCGGAGCCCGGTGCACCAAAAATTACAATATTCAACATTTTTACCTTAATTATTATATAGTGAGTATTAGTCTTCTACGATGTAGATATCCCGGAAATTACGTCCGTAACCGTCGTAATCGAGTCCGTAGCCAACGATGAAATCGTTCGGGATATTCATGGCCACATAATCAATCTTCAGGTCTACCTGCAGCTTGTCGGGTTTCACCAGCAGCGTAGCGATACGGATGTCCTTGGGATTCTTCGCGCGCAAGGTTTCAAGCAGCCGCTGCATGGTCAGGCCGGTATCGACAATGTCTTCTACAATGACGACGGTACGTCCGCTGATGTCGTCGTTCAGTCCTACCAGTTCCTTTACCCGGCCGGTAGTGGAAGTCCCTTCATACGAAGCCAGCTTCACGAAAGAGATTTCGCAGGGAATGGTCAGCCGTTTCATCAGATCGGCGGTAAACATGAATGACCCATTCAGGACGCTCACGAACAAGGGGTCGCTTCCGGAAAGGTCACGATTGATTTCATCGGCCACACGGGCAACCTCTGTCAGAATCTTCTCTTCCGGAATGAACGTGGTAAACCGTTTATCTTTAATCTGAATAGTATCCATAGATCTATGTTGTTAATAAAATTGGTGCAAATTTACGAATAATCTGCCAAACCTCCACACGCTCACAACGGTTTTAAATATATTTTCTAAGGAAACATAAAGACAGTTCAATCCTTTTTTCGTACTTTTACCGTCAAATTAGCTAGTTGAGAGAACAATGAAAATATTAAGCTGCAAACAACAACGCGAAGCTGATGCCTATACCATCAGCCATGAATCCATACTATCCATCAACCTGATGGAAAAAGCGGCCAGCCTGATTACTGACGCCATCTGCCGGCGTTGGGACAAAGCCCGCCGCATGATTGTCTTTGCCGGTGCCGGAAACAACGGCGGCGACGCCCTGGCTGTGGCCCGCATGCTGTTCCTGAAACATTATCCGGTGGAAGTGGTCTTCTTCAACGTGACCGGAAAAATCTCCGAAGAATGTCTTACCAACATCCGCCGGCTGAAAGAATGCGGTTTCGCCAACTTTACGGAAGTGAGCTCCCAGTTCGACCCGCCGAAACTGACGCGCAACGACATCGTGATAGACGGCCTCTTCGGAGCCGGACTGAACAAGCCTCTGAGCGGCGGCTTCGCAGCAGTCGTACAATATATCAACGCGTCGCAGTCGACCGTGGTCTCCATCGACACCCCCTCGGGACTGATGGGCGAAGACAATACCTACAACGTACGCCAGAACATCATCCAGGCCGACCTGACCCTGACCATCCAGCTTCCGAAGCTGTCCTTCCTCTTCGCCGAGAACGAAGAATACGTGGGCGAATGGGAAGTGCTGGACATCGGCACCAGCCAGGAATTCATGAAGAACGTCACGACTCCCTACTACATCACCGAAGAGGCGGAAGTACGGAGCCTTATCCGTCCCTATAAGAAATTCGCCCACAAGGGCATGCGCGGACACGGACTCCTCATCGCCGGTTCATACGGCATGGGTGGAGCCGCAGTCATGGCAGCCCAGGCCTGCATGCGCTCCGGTATCGGACGCCTGACCGTCCACACACCTATCTGCAACCACAACCTGGTTCAGACCCTGGTTCCGCAGGCCACGGTGGAAGACGACCTGCACGAACGGTTCTTTGCCGAACCGACCGACCTGGACAACTACCAGGCCATAGCCATCGGTCCGGGACTGGGACAGGAGGAAATCACCGCCAAGACCACCATCGAACAGCTGGACAGCTGCTATGTACCGACGGTACTGGACGCCGATGCCCTGAACAACCTCAGCGTATACCGGAACTTCCTGAACCGCGTCCCGAAACAAGCCATCCTGACCCCACACGTCAAGGAGCTGGAACGCCTGGTAGGCCGGTGCAGCAACAGCTACGAACGCCTGAGCAAGGCCAAGGAACTGTCTTCCTACCTGCAGTGCTACATCGTACTGAAAGGAGCATGGACTACCATCATTACACCGGAAGGAAACTGTTACTTCAATCCGACCGGCAATCCGGGCATGGCCACCGGAGGAAGCGGAGATGTGCTGACCGGTATCCTGCTGGCCCTGCTGGCCCAAGGCTATCCGCAGGAAGCAGCCTGCCGCCTGGGAGTCTATGTACACGGACTGGCAGGCGACATCGCCCGCGAACGGCAGGGAGTCATCAGCATGAACGCCGCCGACATCATCGAGGCCCTGCCGGAAGCCTGGAAAAAACTAACCGAAACGAAATAAACCTCCGACCATGAAGAAAGGAATCATCGCGCTAAGCCTGCTGGCAGCTACGGCCGCCACTTATGCCCAAGACCCCTACATACCGGGGAAAGGAGAAGGAATCGCTTATTTCCTTCCGAAAACGGCATTGGAAGTACGTGTCATCGCCACCAAAGTAACGTATCAGCCGGGAGAGTTCTGCCAATACGCCAACCGTTTCCTGCGACTGAACAACGTAACCGCCCAACCGGAAACCTATTGGAAAATCAAACAGATAGAAGTATGTTCAGTGGGAGTACCCGATTCGACCAAGGCCTATATCATGAAACTGAAGGACAAGGACCTGGCCTCGAACATGGAACTGACAGACGACGGCATCATCAAGGCCATCAACACCTCGGCCCCCGCCACGGAAGAGACTCCCTACAAGCTGGAAAAACCCCAGCGGCATCCCAACGCCCGGAAATACCTGACGGAAGAAATCCTGATGGCCGGCTCCACCGCCAAGATGGCTGAACTGACCGCCAAGGAAATCTTCAACATCCGCGAAAGCAAGAACCTGATTCTACGCGGGCAGGCCGAAAACATGCCGAAAGACGGCGCTTCCCTGCAACTGGTCATCGACAACCTGAACCAGCAGGAACAGGCCATGACGGAAATGTTTACCGGCATCAACGACCGTGAGGACCAGGTGTTCACCGTACGCCTGTCGCCGGAGGAAGGGCTGAAGGACCGGATTGCCTTCCGCTTCTCGGAAAAGCTGGGTATCCTGACCCCGGACGACCTGGCCGGAGAACCGATTTATGTGAACCTGACCAGCAAAACCGCCCTGGGCACCCAGGAAGAAGGAAAAGGGAAACAGCCGAAAGGAGTCCTCTACAACATTCCAGGGAAAGCCAACGTCAGCGTCAGCTTCGAAGGAAAGACGGTTTTCGAAGAGGAACTGCCTGTCACCCAACTGGGGTACACAGAAGTCCTGACCGACGGGCTCTTCGACAAGAAGGTCAACACCCGCGTCGTCTTCAATCCGAATACCGGCGCCATCGTGAAGATAGACAAGGACTGACAACAGTCCACCAGACATAAAAAAGGCAGCCGCGCCACAGTCCGGGTAAAACCTGCTGTAGCACAGCTGCCTTTCTGGTATACAGCCACCGGCCGGTTCCGCCGGCCGCCGGCTGTGTACCGTCGGTTTATTTCTTCATGTTCGCCTCTTCCAGGCCGTAGTGCTTCTTGGCATCTTCCTGACGAAGCATCAGGGAAATGAGGATGGCACAAGCGCCGAACAGGGCAAAGATGGTCATCGGTACGGTGTAATTATAGCCTGTCACCACACCGGCTTCATTGTATTGGGTAGCAAAATCGTTGATAACCCATCCTATCAGCAGCGGAACCATGGCCAGACCGATGTTCTGGATGTAGAAGATGATGGCATAGGCCGAACCCAGCTGCTTCATCGGGATAATCTTCGGAACGGAAGGCCACATGGCGCTCGGTACAAGTGAAAAGGCAATACCCAGGATTACCATCACTACCACCGCAAACCACCAATAGTTCATCACCGGCAAGGCGAAGAGCACGTGTACCACCGTCAGCATGACCGAACCGATAATCATCAGGGTAGCTCCCCGACCGATACGGTCGTACAGGGTTCCGAAGACAGGGGTCAACAGGATGGTACCGAAAGGCAAGAGGGCCGGAATAAGACCGGCAAAAGATTCCGGTACGTTATATTTGAAAATCATCAGCTTGGTAGCGAATTTCAGGAAAGGGAACACCCCGGCATAGAACATCAGGCACAACAGGGTAATCAGCCAGAAACCTTTGCTGCAGAAAATCAGCTTCAGGTCCGACATCTTGAAACCTTCTTCCTCGGCAGTTTCGCCGGCCTCCTGACGGGCAGCCTGTACGGAAGCGTCTTCCTTCTTGTCCATCACACAATATACCAGATAGCACAAGAAACCGATACACAAGGTAATGGCACCGAAAAGTACCGGATAGGACACCTCGCCCATCATCCGGGCCACCGGCAGACTGACGCCCAGCGCTACAGCCGTTCCGATACGGGCCATCGCCACCTGAAGTCCCATGGCCAGAGCCAGTTCCTTACCGGCAAACCATTTGACAATGACCTTCGATACGGTAATACCACTGATTTCGCAGCCGACACCGAAAATGGAGAAGCCCAACGAAGCCACGACAACCTGCAGGTTCATACCCAGGAAAGTGGCATCGCCGAAGTCGCTGGCCAGCGCATACCATTTGATCAGCGCACCGGCAAACATCAGTCCGGAAGACAGGATACCGGTAAAACGGATACCCATCTTATCCAGAATCAGACCGCCGAAGAACAGCATCAGCAGAAAAACATTGATGTAACCATAGGAGCCGGAGAAGAATCCGTATTCCGTACTGGACCATCCTTCGCCCGAAGCAATGGTAGCCACCGTCTTCTCTACCACCTGCTGATTACCATCCACACAATCCAGGTATTGTACCTGGAGCCCTTTCTCCAGACTTTCTACCGTCAGCGAAGGCGAAGCCTCATCGGCAGCCAGCAGTTCCATCTTGGCCAACAACGAATCGGTAGGCATGGATGTATCGTCAGTAAAATAAGCCACACTTCCCCGGGTAGTCAGCAAATTTTCCAGCGGAGACATGACGTCCGTAAGGAAATAACCGCACATCATTGTAAAGGAAACAATGATGAGCGCCGTCCAGCGAGCGGCCTTCGAGTCACTCAATTTTTTCTGAATCTGTTCTTTCATTTTATACTAATTTAGATTAAATATTCAAAACCGCGTCAAAGATACGTTTTTTTATTGGCTTTTTATTTTCATAGCTCAAAATATATACTAATTTTGTGACAAAATGAAAAATAAGACAAGACCTAATCAATTCAGACAAAAAAACATCAGACCATGAAAAAGACAAAATTAAGAATCGTTACCGCACTGGTGGGAGGAAGCCTGCTGTTCTCCTCGTGCATCGGCTCATTCGGACTCTGGTCGAACCTGAAAGACTGGAACCAGGGCATCGGGAATAAGTTCGTCAATGAAGTAGTTTTTCTGGCATTTCACATCGTACCGGTATATGAAGTTGCTTACCTGGCAGACATCCTGGTACTGAACTCCATCGAATTCTGGTCGGGCTCGAACGCTGTAGCCGAACTGGGTTCTATACGAACTGTACAAGGTGAAAACGGCAACTATGCCATCCGTACCAACAAGGACGGTTATACCATTACCAAAGAAGGAGAAGAAGGGAAAGAATTAAATCTGGTATACAATGCTGAAAAACGGACCTGGAATGCTGAAGCAGAAGGCCAAAGCTTTGAATTGATTCGCATGAACGAAGACGGGACCATCAGCTACCAGCAACCGGACGGTTCCCTGAAAACCATCGTGCCGAACGCACAGGAAGTAGCCATTGCCCGCACACAGAGCGGAGAATCTCCTTTCCTCCGGTAAGGACTTCCTACAGACATCAACCATATTCCAAACCGTTCCAGCCTGAAACCTGGGACGGTTTTTCTTTTGCCGCCCCGGGAAGGGCTTTCCCGGAAGCCCCCTGCCTTCACCGTGAAACATCAGCCTTCACCGCAACTCTTTGTTCCACAGCGCGCCGGAGGCGATGTGAAAGCGTGAAGCCTTTATCCGGAAAACTTTCTGTAACAGCTATTCCCCACGTTTCACCAGACCGGGACGGGACTCCCGGCCACAGGGCATAAAAAAGAGGCTGCCCCGAACGAGGCAGCCTCCGCTTATCTTTCAGAATCTGTACGGCAGATTAGCACTGAGCCAATTTGTTTTCAGAGCCCAAAACGTTGATGATTTTGTGCTTGTACAGTTTTTCCATGTTGTCACGAGCCGGGCCCAGATACTTACGTGGGTCGAATTCAGCCGGTTTTTCAGCGAATACCTTACGGATAGCTGCAGTCATAGCCAGACGAGAGTCTGAGTCGATGTTGATCTTGCAAACAGCAGATTTAGCAGCCTTACGCAACTGTTCTTCCGGAATACCGATAGCAGCTTCCAGTTTACCACCGAACTTGTTGATAGTATCAACTTCTTCCTGAGGAACTGAAGAAGATCCGTGCAATACGATAGGGAATCCCGGCAATTTTTCCATTACAGCGTCCAATACAGCGAATTCCAATGGAGGAGGAACCAGACGACCTGTAGCCGGATCAACGTGGCACTGTTCCGGTTTGAACTTGTATGCACCGTGAGAAGTACCGATTGAGATAGCCAAAGAGTCGCAACCTGTACGAGTAGCGAAGTCGATTACTTCTTCCGGATTAGTATAAGTGTGGTGTTCTGCACTAACTTCATCTTCTACACCAGCCAATACACCCAATTCACCTTCTACAGTTACATCGAACTGATGAGCGTAGTCAACTACCTTCTTAGTCAAAGCTACGTTTTCTTCATAAGGCAGGTGAGAACCGTCGATCATTACTGAAGAGAAGCCCATGTCGATACAAGACTTACACAATTCGAATGAATCTCCGTGATCGAGGTGCAGAACGATTTCAGGATGAGCGCAGCCCAATTCCTTGGCATATTCTACAGCACCTTCGGCCATGTAACGCAACAGAGTCTGGTTTGCATAGTTACGGGCACCTTTAGAAACCTGCAGGATAACCGGCGATTTAGTTTCTACAGCAGCCTTAACGATAGCCTGCAACTGTTCCATGTTATTGAAGTTGAAAGCCGGAATAGCATAACCACCTTTGATAGCTCTAGCAAACATATCTCTTGTGTTCACCAAGCCTAATTCTTTGTAATTAACCATTGTTGTAAAATTTATTATAGTTAGTAATTAAATTCTTATGCAAAAGTAGCAATAATTGTGAGAACTTCCTATCTGCTTCCGAAAAAAAATAATACTGGAAAGGGCACAGCCGACAAATAGCGGAGTACAGCCGCCCCCGACCAGGCAGATGCAATGTGGATATTACAAAAGGGCATCCGTTTTTCATGGTCTCCCCTTACCTTTATCTAATATAAAAAGCCACGAACCGTCTGTATCATAAAAAATTATTGTTTTTCTTTTCAGTTTCAAATAAAAGGCGTATCTTTGCAACCCGAAACAGACCATTACACACGATTGGTGTTACCAGATATTGCCAATAATAACAATAAAAGTATATACTAAACATGAAAAAAGGTATTCATCCTGAAAACTACCGTCCGGTAGTATTTAAAGACATGTCAAACGGTGACATGTTCCTGTCTCGTTCAACTTGTGCTACTAAAGACACAATCGAATTCGAAGGCGAAACTTATCCGTTGGTAAAGCTGGAAATCTCTAGCAGCTCTCACCCGTTCTACACTGGTAAATCTAAGCTGGTCGATACAGCTGGACGTGTAGATAAGTTCATGAGCCGTTACGGTAACCGTCTGAAAAAGTAATTTTACCCGCAAAGTAAAAATAAAAGCGAGCGTTTTCTGCAGGAGACGCTCGCTTTTGTTTTGTCTGCAGGCCTGGTGCCCGATTGGCCAGAAACGGCCGGCCATCCAGGAAATGACCGCCCAGTTGACATGCTTTTTCCGGAGCTCCTTCAGCTGTTGCCATACCACGGCATTCTCCGGCTTGACGCCATCGGGGACCTCATCCCGTCTCACCTGCCTCTACAAATTCTCAGGTACGGAAAGGGGGCTTTCCGACAAATCAGCCACGCGCAATATCGCCTCGTTTTTCCTGAAAATTTCCTCATACAAACCACTTTAAGGCCTTTGATGTACGATAACCGAAAACTTATGTTACATCCGGAACTTTTATGTATCTGCAATATACTATATAAGTAACTTAAAAGAAAAACATTTCTTCGCCTAGCATCTAATTTTGCTTCCATCAAAATCATGGATAAAGTAATTAGTTATTAATTTAAAATTATTCATTTATGAAAAGCACAATTCATCTAAAATCATTAGGGCTATTATGCCTGTTATGCCTGATTCCATTGTGGGCATTTTCCCAACAGATTTCTGTACAGGGAATAGTAAAGGATGCAGCTGGCGAAAGTATCATTGGAGCTAGCGTCGTTGAAAAAGGTACGACTAACGGAACCATCACAGATTTCGATGGAAACTTCAATCTGAATGTACCGGCAGATGCCGTACTTACTATCTCGTTTGTGGGATATCAGTCGCAGGACATCCCAGTTTCTGGAAAAACATCTTTTAATATCACACTGAAAGAAGATACCGAAGTACTTGACGAAGTGGTAGTAGTAGGTTATGGTGTACAGAAAAAGAAACTGGTTACCGGAGCTACCGTACAAGTAAAAGGTGAAGACTTGCAGAAATTAAATACAGTCAGTCCATTAGGAGCCCTGCAGAGCCAGAGCCCTGGTGTGAACATCACTCAAAGTTCCGGTATGCCGGGTGAAGGTTACAAGGTCAATGTACGTGGTATGGGTACCATCGGAAGCTCGGCTCCGCTGTACGTCATTGATGGTGTGGCCGGTGGAGATATCAACATGTTGAACCCATCCGATATCGAATCCATTGACGTGCTGAAAGATGCGGCATCTGCAGCCATCTATGGAGCCCGTGCAGCCAACGGTGTCATCCTGGTAACCACCCGACAAGGTAAAACCGGAAAAGTACAGGTATCGTATGACGGTTACTACGGCATCCAACAAATAGCCAAAAATGCCGACCTGCTGAATGCCAAACAATACATGGAAATCATGGACCGGAAAGACGGAGCCTATGACTGGGCCAGCCTGCTGCCGACCCAACTCTACAATTCCATCATGGACGGTACATGGAACGGTACAGACTGGATGAAGGAAGCAACCAACAAGAATGCTCCTACCCAGAACCACTCACTCAACATGGCCGGAGGAAATGAATATTCCAGATTCTCATTAGGACTTTCGTACACCAGCCAGGAAGGTACCATCGGTAAACCGGTACAGCCGGACTACGAACGTTATACCGCACGTTTGAACTCTGATCATGTCATCTTGAAGAATGACGACTTCGATGTCATCAAATTCGGCGAAAACATGAGCTACAGCTACACCGAAAGATCAGGTATCGGTATCGGTAACATCTACTGGAACGACGTACATAACTTCTTGACCGCCAACCCGCTGTTGCCCGTATACAATAGCGAAGGCGACTATTATGACTACGATGACAAGACCAACGAAGGCTGGACATTCGACCCCAATGCAGCCAACCCAATCGCTTCCATGGTTTATCAGCGCGGTAAGAACCTCCGGAGAAACCATGCGTTACGTGGTAACTTCTACCTGGAAATCCAACCGATCAAGAACTTAAAATACAAATCAAGCTTCGGATATCGGTACGATGCTTACACTTACCGTTCGTATACAGATGTGTTCCACTTGTCATCCGACACTCAGAACACAAACGATAAAGTAAGTCAGGAAGCAGGTATCAGCATGGCATGGACCTGGGAAAATACCTTGACATACAGTATGAAGCAGAATGGACATTCATTGGATGCCGTAATCGGACAATCCATGGAAAAATGGGGTATCGGTGAAACATTATCAGCCACCAACGCCAATTCACTGTTCCCGGGCGATTTCGATTATGCATACCTGACAAACACACAGGGAATCAGTTCAAGTATGACTACTGTCAGCGGTGCTCCCCAAACAGCCGGTAGACTGGCTTCCTTCTTCGGACGTGCCAACTACAACTACCAAGAAAAGTACATGCTCTCCGCAACTCTACGTGCCGATGGTTCTTCCAATTTCGCCCGCGGTCACAGATGGGGTATTTTCCCTTCCTTCTCTGCAGGATGGGTAATGACCAACGAATCATTCATGGAAGATGTCACCAACTGGATGGATTTCTTAAAGATCCGTGCAAGCTGGGGACAGAACGGTAACTCAGATATAGCCAATTTCCAGTATCTGTCATCAATCGCATTCGACAGCCAGAACTCCTACGTATTCGGTACAGACAAGATTACCCAGTCAACCGGTGCCTATGCCAACATTCTACCGAATGAAAACGTCTCCTGGGAAACTTCAGAACAATTGGATTTAGGTATCGATGCCCGCTTCCTGCGTTCACGCTTAGGTTTTGCCTTCGACTATTATTACAAAAAGACCAAAGACTGGTTGGTACAGGCACCTATTCTGGCAAGCTATGGAACAGGAGCTCCTTATATCAACGGTGGTGATGTGATGAACAAAGGTTTCGAAGTTGCCTTGAACTGGAATGATATGATCCGGGACTTCAAATATGGCGTAAACTTCAACTTATCATACAACAAGAATGAAGTAACACGTATCGCCAATGCCGAAGGAATCATCCATGGACCGAGCGACGTATTGACTGCATTGAGCGGCGGTGAAATCTACCGTGCGCAAGTAGGTTACCCTATCGGTTATTTCTGGGGTTACAAGACAGCCGGTGTCTTCCAGAATCAGGCACAAGTAGATGCCACAAAAGCCAAACTGGCAACAGCAGCTCCAGGCGAACTGATATTTGTCGATGTCAACGGAGATGGAAAGATTACAGACGCAGACAAAACAATGATAGGCGACCCGAATCCTGATTTCCGCATGGGATTCTCAATCAATCTCGGATACAAAGGATTTGACTTCTCACTGACAGCTAACGGAGCCTTCGGAAATCAGATAGTAAAATCATACAGACAATATCTGGCTTCCAGCAAACAGAACTTTACAACAGATGTCTACGACTGCTGGAACGGAGAAGGAACATCCAATCGTATGCCTTCCATCAAGAACCTGGAAACCAGTGAAAGCTGGAAGAACTTCTCAGATATCTTCGTAGAAGACGGTAACTACCTGAGAGCCCAAAACATCACTTTGGGATATGACTTCAAACAGCTGTTCCCGAAAATGGCGTTACAGCAGGCCCGTCTGTATGTATCTGTACTGAACGCGTTTACAATTACCAACTACTCTGGTATGGATCCGGAAGTAGGTTCAAGTGGAAATGACTCCTACTCATGGGCTTCAGGTATAGACCTGGGATTCTATCCGAGTCCGCGTACCTATATGTTTGGCGTAAATCTTAAATTCTAAAAAATCAATTGAAATATGAAAAAATACATTTATTATATAGCAGCCTTGACAATGGCATCATTCTTGGGAAGTTGTGAAGATTTCCTGGACACTACCAGTTATACCCAAAAAACAACCAGCAATTTCCCAACTACCTCGACAGACATCGATATGATGCTTTCAGGTATATATTCTACGTTGAATCATATCAACAGACAAACGTGCGTCAATCCATTCTATGTAGCAGAAGCAGCCTCTGACGACCGGTTCGGCGGAGGCGGCTCCGCAGACTTGGCGGCTCAGATGACCGACAAGCTACAGAAGGTAGGAGTAGATCCTTTCGAACCGTTCTGGGAAGAATCCTACAAGGGCATCTACCGTGCCAACATGTTATTGGAATTTGTGGACAACATCGACGACTGGACAGACAGCTCGGCCAAGGAACAAGCTGTAGGAGAAGCCAAATTCATGAGAGCCCTGCTGTATTTCCAGATGGCACAAATTTTCGGAGAGGTACCGATGCCACTCTCTTCAGCAGCTGAAAACCTCCCGAAATCTCCGGCAGAAACGATTTACGCACAAATCGCTTCAGACCTCAAGAGCTGTATCGAAAACATGCCTAACAAACAATACGACCCCAACTTCTCCGGCCACGCAACCAAATACATTGCGGAAGCCTACATGGCACGCGTATTCCTTTTCTATACAGGATATTATAAGAAAGATTCCTTGCCACTGCCTGACGGCGGAAGTATCGACAAAGCTCAGGTAATCACATGGCTGGAAGACTGTAAAGACAACGGCGGCTACGGACTGGTCAATGATTTCAGGGAATTGTGGCCCTACACAAACCCTTATACCATCAACGATTATGCGTATACCAAAGGGAAAACAGCCATCGACGGAAGCCCGCTCGAATGGGAAACCGACGTGAACCAGGAAGTGTTGTTCGCTACCAAATACAACGTATATGGTTCGTGGACAGATGTCAGTCTGTCGAACATGTTCTGCCTGTTCTACGGAGTACCTAACACGAACAATCTCTTCCCCTTCGGACAAGGATGGGGTTATGGACCTGTTACCCCCAACCTCTATACAGATTGGACCAACGATGAGCCTAACGACCCGCGTATACACGCATCTATCCTTGACTTCAAGGACCCTGAAGAAGGTATGGACGGAGAACCGGATCCGATTGTCCTGATAGAATATACAGGACTGATGCAGAAGAAATACATCAGCGTGACCTCAAAAAGCAACGGCAACAATGTATTATACAACAGCCTGATGTATGGCGCACAGGACAACATGCAGTTGGGCCAGACTCAAGACCTGATCATGATGCGTTACGCCGATGTCTTATTGATGCACTCCGAGCTGACAGGAACAGCAGACGGCATGAATGAAGTGCGGGCACGTGTAGGTTTACCTCCAGTAGGCTACAGCCTGGACAATCTTAAAAAGGAAAGACGCCATGAATTGGCCTTCGAAGGATTGCGCTGGTTTGACTTAATGCGTTGGGGAGATGTAGTTACAGCGCTGCAGAAGCAGGTAGGTACCCCTATCAGCAACCTGGGAACCGCAACGACCATGAAAGAGTTTGGTGGAGGCTTCGCAAAACGATATGAAGAAACCGGTGGCTTCTGGCCTATTCCAAAAGCTCAATTAGATCTGTCCGATGGTGTTTTAGTTCAAAATAAAGGTTGGGATAATACAGATTCAGAATTCTTAGGCTGGTAAAGTCCGTAAAGCCCTCTGTGTAGTAACTCCTCTACCACAGAGGGCTTTTTCTTTACCCCCAGACTCTCAGACTGACCGGAAAGATACGCTGAGAGCCCCCATCCTGCACCCATCAGAATCTTTCTTTGCGACATACTTGCAATAATTTAGATTGAAAACGGAATACAATAACCTTTGAACTGAATCGTATGAAAAAACTATTCTTAGTAGTTACATGTGTGCTCAGCACATTTATCGGCAGGGCAGAACAGCTCCCCTACCAGAATCCGAATCTGAGTTCGACAGAACGAGCAAAAGATTTGCTTTCGCGCCTCACGCTGGAAGAGAAAGCACTCCTTATGTGTGATGAATCTGAGGCTATCCCCAGGTTAGGCATCAAACAGTTCAACTGGTGGAGTGAAACGTTACACGGAGTAGCCAACCAGGGAAATGTCACCGTCTTTCCGGAACCGATAGGCATGGCAGCCTCTTTCAATGACGAACTGGTCTTCGACATCTTCACAGCGACCTCGGATGAAATGCGCGCCAAATACAATGAACGCCAACGCAACGGACTGGAAAACGAACGTTTCCATAGTTTATCTGTCTGGACTCCCAACGTAAACATCTTTCGGGACCCACGATGGGGACGCGGCCAGGAGACTTATGGCGAAGACCCGTACCTGACATCACGGATGGGCATAGCCGTAGTGAAGGGATTACAAGGGCCTGCGGATGCCAAATACCGTAAATTATTGGCGTGCGCCAAACACTATGCCGTACACAGCGGACCGGAATGGAGCCGCCACTCGGCCAACCTGAACAACATCGATATACGTGACTTGTGGGAAACCTATCTACCTGCTTTCAAGGCACTCGTGCAGGAAGCGGACGTACGCGAGGTCATGTGTGCCTACCACCGTATGGACGACGACCCTTGTTGTGGGAACAACCGTTTGCTACAGCAGATTCTACGGAATGAATGGGGATTCAAATACATGGTCGTATCGGACTGTGGAGCTATCTCCGACTTCTACACCTCCCACAAATCATCGTCGGATGCGGTCCACGCGGCAGTGAAAGGAGTATTGGCAGGGACAGATGTAGAATGCGGATACGGATATGCCTATAAAGAATTACCTGACGCAGTGGCACGAGGCCTGATTTCAGAAGAGGAAATCGACCAACATGTACTCCGATTGCTGGAAGGACGTTTCGAGTTAGGAGAAATGGACGACCCCAGCCTGGTACCCTGGTCGAACATTCCAACATCTGTCATCAATTGTGAGAAGCACAAGAATCTCTCCCTCGAGATGGCACGCCAGAGTATGACCCTATTGCAGAACAAGAACAATTTATTACCTTTGAACAAGAAACAGCGCATTGCCGTCATCGGTCCTAATGCCGATGAAGAGACCGTACTTTGGGGCAACTACAATGGTACTCCCAATAGCACGGTAACCATTCTGGAAGGAATCAGGGATAAAGTCGGTAAAAACAGGGTAACTTATCTGAAAGGCTGCGACCTGGTACACGACAAAATCCTGGATTCATACCTGGACCAATGCAGCATGGATGGGAAACCCGGTATTAAGGCTACTTTCTGGAATAATCCGGACCGCTCCGGGAAACCGGTATCCACACTCTATACCACTTCCCCCATCAATGTAACGACCTACGGACAGCATTCTTTCGGACCTGGAGTAAATCTGGAAAAATTCTCCGCCTGTTACGAAACAGTCTTTCGTCCGAAAGAATCGGGCAAGATACTGCTCAGCCTGGAAGGATGCAGCTATTTTGAATTACTGGTCAACGGGGTATCGATGGCCAAAGAACGTACCTGGCGTACAACGGAGACACGCACGGAGATTCAAGTAGAAAAAGGAAAAGAATATCAGATTGAAATACGTTATGCGCAGGTTGAAAATTGGGCGGCCAACCTGAAATTCAATCTGGGAAAAGAAAGAGACATCGATTACGCACAAGCCATCGAACGCTTGAAAGGCATTGATGTCGTGATATTTGCAGGAGGTATCTCTCCACAACTGGAAGGGGAAGAAATGCCTGTACAACTACCCGGATTCAAAGGGGGCGACCGTACAGATATCGAACTCCCCGCCGTACAGCGCAATTTCCTGAAGGCCTTAAAGGAAGCCGGGAAACAAGTGATACTCGTCAACTGTTCGGGCTCGGCCATTGCCCTGCTCCCCGAAACACAGAGTTGCGACGCTATCCTGCAGGCCTGGTACGGAGGTGAATCAGGCGGAACAGCCATAGCCGATGTCCTGTTCGGTGATTACAATCCTTCCGGGAAGCTGCCGATAACCTTCTACCAATCGACAGAGCAGCTCCCTGACTATGAAGACTATTCAATGAAAGGACGTACCTACCGCTACATGTCAGACGCACTGTTTCCTTTCGGCTACGGTTTGAGCTATACGACCTTCTCGGTAGGTGAAGCCAACCTGGACAACAAGACCATGACCCTCACCTTACCCGTCAGCAATACCGGCAACTACGACGGTACGGAGGTGGTACAGATTTATATCCACAAAACAGGCGATACAGACGGACCGATCAAGACATTGAAGGCTTTCCAACGCGTATCGCTGAAAGCAGGTCAACATAAAAACGTGGTATTCAAACTGGATAAGAAGGCATTCGAGTTTTTCGACCATCAGACCAATACCATGCGTGTAGACCCTCGGGCCAGCTATGAAATATACTACGGCAACAGTTCCAGAGACTGCGATCTGAAGAAGGTGGTAATAGCCGGATTGGCAGAATAACATGAACTTTAACGAACTAAAATTATAATTATGAAAAAGATTTTCTTTTCTGTTCTCGTTTTAGCAGGCCTGTTTTTCACAAACCTGTCTATGTCTGCACAAGATGCAAACTTCTACATCTATTTGTGCCTGGGACAATCAAACATGGAAGGCAATGCCCCATACGAAGCCCAAGACACCGTGGTAAACCCACGCTTCCAGGTCCTGTCGGCTGTTGACAACCAGGAGCTGGGTAGAGTAAAAGGCAAATGGTATCCGGCGCGCGCTCCGTTGTGCCGGCAGAATACCGGACTGACCCCTGCCGACTATTTCGGACGGACAATGGTAGAAAATCTACCGGAAAATGTACGCATTGGGGTGGTACACGTAGCCGTAGGCGGCTGTAAGATAGAACTCTTCATGAAAGACAAACGAGAAGAATACATCAAGACGGCCCCCGACTGGATGTTGAACACACTGAAAGAATATGACAATAATCCCTACGAACGCCTGATAGAAATGGCTAAGATTGCCCAAAAGGACGGGGTAATCAAAGGCATCCTGCTACATCAGGGAGAATCAAATACCGGCGAAAAAGAATGGCCTGAAAAAGTAAAAAGTGTATATGAAAGCATATTGGCCGATCTGAACCTGAAGGCGGAAGAGGTACCCCTACTGGCAGGAGAGGTCGTAAACTCCGACCACGGAGGTACCTGTGCCGCAATGAATCCCATCATCGACACCTTACCTCAGGTCATCAAGAACTGTACAGTCATTTCATCCAAGGGATTGAGCTGTGGCGCAGACCATCTGCATTTTGACGCTGCCGGCTACCGGGTACTGGGACGCCGTTATGCGACTGCCATGTTAAAGATGATGGGTATTGAACTTCCCACCACAGAAGAAATCATGAAGAATACCGTAGCAGCACCCTCCAATATGCACGGATGTGACTTCCCGCGTCTGGACAAAGATAACCGGGCATATTTCCGCATCTACTCGCCGGATGTAAAACGCATGCAAGTGGACATCTGTGGCAAGAAATATGAAATGAGTAAGGACGAACAAGGATGGTGGACAGCAACAACCGATCCACTGGTTGTCGGTTTTCACTACTATTTCCTGCTGGTAGACGGATTCTCTGTCATCGACCCCATGACTACGACCTATTTCGGCTGTAGCCGCATGTCAAGTGGAATTGAAGTACCCGAAGGTAAAGAAGGTGATTACTACCGTCCTCAGCAAGTTCCTCACGGTCAAGTACGTACCTGTACATACTACTCTGCGACCCAACAGCGCTTCCGTCGCTATGTGGTCTACACTCCGGCAGAATATGAGACGAAAACGAAAAAACGCTATCCGGTCCTTTACCTGCAGCATGGCATGGGAGAAGACGAAACCGGCTGGAGCACCCAAGGATACATGTATAATATCCTGGACAATCAGATTGCCCAAGGAAAATGTGTACCGATGATTGTGGTCATGGAAAGCGGTGATGTGGAAGTCGGATTCCGGCCTCGTCCGGGGAAAGACGTAAACGAAGAACGTAATCTCTACGGCTCCTCTTTCGCGACCTTGATGATAAACGATTTAATTCCGGAAGTAGACGAGACTTTCCGTACTTATACTGACCGTGAACATCGTGCTATGGCAGGACTCTCATGGGGAGGAAAGCAGACTTTCGATATTACTTTGACTAATCTTGACAAGTTTGCTTATATAGGTGGCTTTAGCGGTGCTATTTTCGGTGTTGACGTAAAGACAGCATTTAATGGTGTGTTTACTGATGCTAAGGCATTCAACAAGAAAGTCCATTACTTGTTCCTCGGATGCGGTACTGAAGAAAATATGGGAACAGAAGCGCTGGTAAAATCTTTGCGTGGTATGGGTATCAACGTCGATTATTACGTTTCACAGGGTACTGCACACGAATGGCTGACATGGCGCAGATGTCTTAACGAGTTTATTCCACATTTGTTCAAATAAGAATTTAGGGAGATTTCATGAAGAAGAATTTTTTATTTGCAATGGCTACATTGCTTATGTCTTGTCCGGTTTTTTCGGATAATTCGGATAAGGCAACAAATCCGCTCATATATGCTGATGTACCTGATATGTTTATGGTGAGAGTAGGAGATACATATTATATGAGCAGCACAACAATGCACATGGTTCCGGGCGTGCCTATTATGAAATCAAAAGATTTGTCGAACTGGAAACTTGTGAATTATGCATACGAGACGCTTACTGACAGTTTGGAGACAATGAACCTTGAGAATGGAAAGAACACATACGGCCGTGGCTCGTGGGCAAGTTGCATTCGCTATCATAAGGGTTATTATTATGTGTCAACCTTTGCGCAGACCACCAATAAGACATATTTCTTTATTACGAAGGATATAGAAAAAGGTCCTTGGAAACGTATAGAATTCTCTCCGTCATATCATGATATAACATTTTTCCTTGATGAGGATGGAAAGAACTATATGATTTATGGTAATGGAAAGCTTTTCATGGCGGAGCTTAAGGATGACCTGTCGGGAGTTGTACCAGGTACGGAAAGAGTGCTTATCGAAAATGCCAGTGCTCCAGCAGGAGACAAGATAATGCTTGGCGCCGAAGGGTCACAATTGTTCAAGGTGAACGGTAAATTCTATTTGTTCAATATCACATGGCCGATAAACGGAATGCGTACGGTAGTTGTACACCGTGCCGACAAGATTACCGGTCCATACGAAGGCAGAGTCGTGTTCCAGGACAAGGGTATTGCTCAGGGTGGTATGATAGACACACCGGACGGAAGATGGTTCGCATATCTTTTCCAGGACTGTGGTGCAGTAGGACGTATCCCGTATCTTGTGCCTATAGAATGGAAAGACGGATGGCCTGTTCTTGGTATTGATGGCAAGGCTCCGGATTATCTTGACCTGCCTGCTTCCAAAGGATTGGAGCCTGGTATAGTATGTTCGGATGATTTCTCCAGAAAGGCAGGCGACAGAGCATTGCCTCTTACATGGCAGTGGAATCATAATCCCGACAATTCACTGTGGTCTGTTTCGGAACGTGAGGGTTATCTGCGTCTTACCACCGGTAGCATTACAAATAGTATTTTACAGGCAAGGAATACATTGTCACAACGTACTTTCGGTCCTGTATCGTCGGCTTCTACGTGTGTCGATGTCTCTTGTATGAAGGATGGTGATTATGCAGGGATTACATTATTTCAGGAAAAGTACGGATTTGTTGCTGTAAAGAAAGTTGGTGATAAGAAATATATCGTAATGGCCGATGCTTCGGGCGAGAAACCCGGTGAAGTGGTTAGCATACCTTGTGAGGCGGATAAAGTTTATTTCAAGGCTGAGTGCGATTTCAGAGACCGTACAGACAAGGGATATTTCTATTATAGTCTTGACGGAAAGAAATGGATGGAAATAGGTAGTGTCATCAAAATGCAATACACTCTGTCGCATTTCATGGGATATCGTTTCGGGCTGTTCAATTATGCTACAAAAGAAACAGGCGGTCATGTGGACTTCGATTATTTCAATATTGAAGGTACTATTTCAAAATGACAGATTTTCATTTACGTTATACTATTGTATAAATGTTATTTCTGGTTCTCCTGACTTCGTCACTATAAAAACATCAATTTTATAATGTCTTGATAAATAATGTTTTGTAATTTTGCATACCCTGATTTTGGGGTACGCAAAGCATTTTTGTATGTTTATCAAGCGAAAAAAGAATCGGTCAGGTACTGTAAGTATCGTTGTAGCTGAAAAGATTTCAGGTTATTATAAGGAGCTTACCACTATAGGTATAGCACGTACTCAAGAAGAGGTAGATTCTCTCATAATGAAAGGTCGTAAATGGATAGATGAGGAACAGGAACGCCGCCATCCACGGCTGGATCTTTTCGGTGAGGAACGAAAGAAATGTGAGGTAGAGCTTCTGAGTGCCGAACAGATGCTTTCGTGCATAACCAACATCTCCATCAATGGAGCGGATCTGATACTTGACCGTGTCTTTGACAGTGTGGGATTCAACAGGATAGATGATGAGGCATTCCGTCAACTTGTAAAAGCCCGCTTGTCTTATCCTGCAAGCAAGGCTGCCACAGTGGAGTATCTGAAGAATCATTTTGACGAAGATGTCAGCCTGTCGAAAATCTATCGTTATTTGGACAAACTGAGCGATAACCAACATAAGATAGTTCAGGACATAAGCGTCCTTCACACGAAGAAGATTTTAGGCGGCCATATCGGTGTGCTATTTTATGATGTCACTACACTCTATTTTGAAGCGGACTATGAAGACGAGCTTCGTAAAACAGGTTTCTCCAAGGAAGGGCGTCATCAGAACCCTCAGACTATATTGGGACTGTTGGTCAGCATTGGCGGCTATCCGCTTGCGTATTGCATCCATGAGGGCAACAAGTACGAGGGGCACACGATGCTTCCGGTAGTGACGGAATTTGTCCGGAAATATGAGCTGGAAGATTTTATCGTGGTGGCTGACTCTGGGTTGATGAACAACGATAATATAGCCGACCTTGAAGCAAACGGTTACAAGTATATCATCGGTGCTAAAATCAAGAACGAGAGCAGGAAGATACAGGAATGGATATTGGAGCAGCCTAAGACAGACTGTCAAATGGTTGAATACGATAAAGGCAACGGACAGAGGTTGTTGGTCGGATATACAGAAGAGCGTGCCCGAAAGGATGCTTATAACCGGGAGAAAGGTATACACCGTCTGGAGAAGGCTTACCACAGAGGTACGCTTACCAAAGACAATATCAACAAGCGCGGATACAACAAGTTCCTGAAAATGGAAGGGGATGTAAAAGTGACCATCAATTACGAGAAACTGGAGAAAGATGCGAAATGGGATGGTCTCAAAGGATACCTTACCAATACGAATATACCAGTAAATGACGTGTATGCAGCCTACCATAACCTATGGCATGTTGAAAGAGCCTTTCGCATATCAAAATCAAAGATCGAGATAAGACCAATGTTTCACTTTACAAGGCGCAGGATAGAAGCTCATGTCTGTATCTGCTTCGTGGCCTTGAAAGTTTACAAGGAATTGGAGCGTCTGCTGAAACTGTCAGGCATAAATATGAGTGTGGACAAGGTGCTCGAACTTGCTAAAACTATAGTGACAATGGAAGCATTTCAATCTGTAGGTAACGGCCGGTCGTGCTCGAACTTGCTAAAACTATAGTGACTATACAGATGACATTGCCTCAGAACAAGCAGACAATCAATAGAACTATGCTGATGAAACGGCATCAACGTATCGCTCCATTGTTTGCTGATGAATTTTGGGGTACGCGTTGACGAAGTCAGGAGAAACCAATGATTATATAACGAAAAAGAGGATGCATCTTACGGGCAAACTTTTTTTGTTTGATAATTGATTGATAACCAGTAGTTAGTTTCGCTTAA
>ERZ773133.1571-NODE-1571-length-25091-cov-5.524285_pt1 | contig 25091 bp, 20 predicted proteins | sample MGYA00580861_ERZ773133 | MGnify/ENA primary metagenome ERZ773133 (study PRJEB29015, sample SAMEA2737844) | human gut metagenome | biome: human gut; feature: human-associated habitat; material: faeces | place: China | collected 2012 ...
GGCGCTCCTTTCGTGGCATCCAGTGGGCAAATTCTCATGCAAGCATGGAATTCTGCCCACGGGATGCCACGAGGGAACTGTAGTATAAATTTTAAAAAATTTTGAATTTTGCTGTTCTGCCCTTAAAATCCGCCGGGAAATAGTGTATGATGTTACTATCTTTCAATAAAGGACGGTACATTACATGAAATTTTTCCAGAAAAGATCCTTCTTTTCTTTTATGATAGCACTTGGAGTCGGCGCCAATCTGTTTTGTGGCGCTGTTTTAACGGCTCGCGCCGAGGTCATCGATTACCAGGCGCTGGCGGAGGCCAACCTTTCGATCCCGGTTGAGAGCAACGAAATCAAAAACTGGCCGGAGGGTCCGATCCTCAACGCTCGCTCCGCGATTTTGATGGATGCGGACAGCGGTGCAATCCTTTATGCCAAAAATATCCACGAAAAGCTCTATCCCGCCAGCACAACCAAGATTCTGACTGCCTATATCGCGCGTCAGAACAGCGAATTAAATGAGATGATCGAATATTCCGATACCGCGGTGCACAGCATCGACTGGCGAAGTGATTCCAACATCGGCATCAAAGCCGGTGAAGCGATCACGATGGAACAGTCCCTCTACGGTCTGCTGGTGGGCTCCGGCAGTGAATGCGGCAATGCCATCGGCGAACATATCAGCGGCAGTATGGAAGCGTTTGTAGATTTAATGAACCAAACCGCAAAGGAGCTTGGCTGCACGGATTCCCATTTCGTCAATACCAATGGCAAGCATGATGACAATCACTATACCTCCACCCATGACCTCGCTCTGATCGGGCAAAAGTTTTTCTCCGATGACGTGCTTTGCCGCATGTCTGACACGGTAAGCTACAAAATCCCGGCGAGCGCAACGCTGTCACAGGATCTGATTCCGAACAGCAAAAACAAGCTGCTGCCCGGTAAAACCTACGCTTACGAATATCTCGTCGGCAGTAAAACCGGCTACACCGCAAACGCTCGCTCTAACCTCGTTTCCTGCGCCCAGAAAGACGGGCTGAAGCTGATCTGCGTCGTTATGATGGAGGAGTCCCCGCAGCAGTTCAAGGATACGATAAGCTTATTTGATTACGGTTTCAGCAACTTTTCTTCTGTTACAGCATCCAAAGAAGACACCACCTATCAGGTAAAAAACGGCGACCTGTTCGCAAATACGTTCAATCAGTCCGACATCCTTTCTATCGACCCGGATGCGAAAGTTCTCCTTCCGGATACGCTCACCTTTGCCGATCTGGATTCCGAGCTGAGCTATGATAACCTGAAGGATGGACAGGCCGCTGTCATCCACTACTCCTACGAAGGTCAGGATCTCGGCAGCGCGCCGATCCTCTTTTCCAGCATAACGCCCTTTGATTTCAGTGCAGAACCGGTTTCTGAAACGGAAAGCGCAGCCATCGCAACAGCGGATGGCTCTTCCAAGGCAGATGCGAACAGCGTACAAAGCAGCGCTTCTAATGCGCAAAGCAGCACAGACAGCTCCGGCACGGATGGCAATGTGAATGCTTCCAGTGCAAACGGTTCCTCCGGCACACAGGGCGCCACGAGCGCGCAGGCTGGCACCGCAGCGTCTGAATCCGTCGCTTCCACAACTTCTCCGACCACAGTTTCCACACCGGGGGGAAATGTTATTTTCTTAAACGTCCGTAAAATTTTGCTTGCAGTCAGCATTGTCGCGGTTATCCTGATCGTCATTCTGGTGATCCGTTCCATTCTGATCGGACACAGCCGCAATCGCAAGCGCCGCGATATCATGAAACGACACCGCAGCCGCAAAGATGAAATCATCGACTTCGACCGTTACACCGATCCCTTCGCGTAAGACACAGGACGGGATGCACAAAAATGCCGCAGACCATTTCTTTTGAAACCGGTCTGCGGCGTTTTTTTCGTATTATTTTATTATATGGGCTCCCCGGCGTGTCTCCGATGTCAGCCCCCCGCCTCACCGTTTTCCGAGCTTTTCCTGCGCTTCGCGGTGTCTGTGCTCCTTACGCAGCTGGCGGATGTGATCTTTTCTCTCCATCAGGGCGGCAACCTCTTTCTCTCCGACCAGCTTCGTCGTCTTGACGGCGTAAACCATGTCATCGTCCGCTTTTTTCACGCGGATTTTTCCTTTCATCCAACCGTGCTTATCGCACCACGACAGGCTGTAATAGTGCTTGCCGTTTGGCGAGAACCAGCGGACTTTTTTGCGAAGGTTATGATGGCACAGATAACATCTGGTGGAAAGAACCTCTTTATCCGCCATCAACGCCTCCTTATCCGGAAACGGTCGGGAAATATATTTTGCATAATTATCGAATACGACATGCACCTCGCTGCAGTGATTTTCCGGCAGCTGGAACGTGTCGAAGGAAACCCGCTGCAATGCAATCGGGTCTTTGATCATCTGAAATACCCGTGCGGTATACACCGCATCGCTGATCGCCCGGTGAAACGGAATATCCTTTGGAATCTGCAGATAATCTACTGCATATTCCAGACTCCTGCGCACCTTCTGATCTTCGTAGGCGATGGAAAACAGCTTCTGAATATCATAGAACCGGACAGGTCCTTTTCCAAGGGGCTCCATACCGAAAAACCGCATATTTTTCTGAAGCTCCGTCAGATCCTGCGGTCCCCAGGTACCGAACATGAAATCCTCGCCACACCACGCCAGAAAGTCCTTCATCACGACATCAAAGGTCCGACATCCGGAGAGATCTTTCATATGGATGCCGATCAGCTTTTCTGTAATATGGTGCATGGTATCATAAACCTGCGGACGGATCAGCTCCTCAAAGGTATCCACAATTTCCATCCGGCTGTTTAATTTTACCGCACCGATCTCAATAATTTCAAACGTAAGCAGTCTGTTGCGGGCATCGCGGCTGTCAGACGCCTGATTCCATTCCAGATCCAGAACCACATAATCCATTGATCGTTCCTCCGCCCACTACAACATCGCCATCATAAAGTACAACCGACTGTCCGCAGGTAATTGCCCTCTGGGGCTCGTCAAAGACCAGATGAATGCTGTCCGGTCCGGTGATCTCTGCGTTCGCCCACTGCTCCTGGTGACGGTAACGGATTTTCGCTTTGATGCGCTGTGTGCCCGTCGGCACCTCACCGCTGATCCAGTGGAAATCTTTCGCCGTCAGCTCTTTTGACCACAGATCCCGGTCGCGTCCAAGGACTACCGTATTGGTCTTTGGATCGATCCTGCACACATACATCGGCTCATGCAGGGCTAGTCCCAGCCCTTTGCGCTGTCCGATCGTATAGCAGATGATTCCCTTATGCTGCCCCAGCACATGTCCTTCCTGATCTACGAAATTGCCTGGCTCAAAGCTTTTGCCGGTGTATCGTTCAATAAATCCGGCATAATCTCCGTCCGGTACAAAGCAGATATCCTGGCTGTCATGCTTGCGCGCATTGATCAGTCCCTGTTCTTCCGCCATTTCCCGGATCTGCGGCTTCGTCATGCCGCCCAGGGGGAACAACGTATGTGCAAGCTGCTCCTGCGTCAGGCTATAGAGAACATAGCTCTGGTCTTTCTTTTCATCGATGGCTTTTTTCAGGAGGAACTTTCCGTCCTGTTCTTCGATTCGGGCATAGTGTCCGGTTACAACGTAATCGTAATCCAGCTCCTTTGCCCGCTTCATCAGCTTCTCGAACTTCATATAACGGTTACAGTCGATACACGGATTCGGGGTGAATCCGTTTTCGTAGGCGCAGACAAAGCGGTCCATGATCTGTGTGCCGAAATCTTCCGTAAAATTGAACACGAAATACGGAATGCCCAACTGACGTGCAACGCTTCTTGCATCCTCCACATCGTCTAACGAACAGCAGGTATGCCCTTTTCGTTCGCAGCTGTCCTCTCCGGCAAACAGGCGCATTGTAACGCCCATACAATCATATCCGTCCCGCTTCATCAGCCATGCCGCAACGCTCGAATCTACGCCGCCGCTCATGGCAATCATCGCCTTTTTCATTCTCTGTCTCCGTTCTTTTTATTCCTGCCCTGCCTCTCCCGGAACTTTCCAGCTCATGCTTCTCAGGCTCAGGGCCAGTGTTGTCGTATTATGCAGCAGCGCGGATGTCGTAGGCTGAATCAGCCCGGTCACACCGGCTGCAATTAAACTGCCGTTGATGCCGAGGATTGCACGGTAGTTGACATGAATCCGACGCATCATTTCTTTGCTTAAACGGCGCAGGTAAACCAGCTCCTGCAGGCTGTCCGCACCGACTGTAATATCCGCAATTTCCCGCGCAAGCTCCGAACCGTCGCTGATCGCAATACCGACATCCGCAGCGGAAAGCGCCGGGGAGTCGTTGATTCCGTCGCCGACCATGACTACCCTGCGTCCGGCTTCTTTTTCCTGCTGGACAAAGTTCGCCTTGTCCTCCGGCAGAACTTCCGCATGGTATTCGTCCACGCCGATCTGTTTTGCGATCGCCGCTGCTGTTCGCTCGCTGTCGCCAGTCATCATGACGATTTTTGTAAATCCTTCCCGTTTCAGCTCGCGGATAACCTGTTTTGCCTCTTCACGCACCGGATCCTCAATACAGAGCACTGCTTCCAGCACGTTGTCAATTGCCAGATACAGATGGGAATACTGCAGCGGCAGTTCATCGAAGCACTGCTGGTATTCCGGACGGATCCGGCACTTCTCATCTTCAAATACAAAGTGGGCGCTGCCGATCACCACACGCTTTTCCCCAACATAAGAGGCAATGCCATGTGCAACGATATATTCCACCTTGGAATGTACTTCCTCATGTTCCAGATTACGCTCTGCCGCTGCGCGCACAACCGCCTTTGCCATCGAATGAGGAAAATGCTCCTCCAGACATGCTGCCAGACACAAAAGATCGTCTTCCTTTTCCTCACCGAATGCGATAACAGAATGCAGTGTAGGCTGCGCTTTGGTCAGCGTACCGGTCTTATCGAATACGATGGTGGAAGCCTCCGAAAACGCTTCCAGATATTTTCCGCCCTTTACGGTGATCTTCGCTGCGTTTGCTTCGCGGATCGCTGTCAGGACAGTCAGTGGCATCGCAAGCTTTAATGCGCAGGAAAAATCAACCATCAGTACGGATAACGTTCTGGTAACATTTCTTGTAAGCAGCCATGTAAGACCGGTTCCAAGGAAGGTGTAGGGAACCAGCCTGTCCGCCAGATGCTCCGCACGTCCTTCTACTGCGGACTTGAGCTTTTCGGAATCCTCGATCATCGTAACGATCTTTTCGTAGCGGGTCGAGCCGGAAACCGCCTTGACCTCAATCGTCAGCTCGCCCTCTTCCACAACGGTTCCGGCATAAACGAATCCTCCCTTTTCCTTGCGGACAGGCTCGGATTCACCGGTCATGGAAGCCTGATTGATCATTGCTTCGCCATCTGCCACTACGCCGTCAAACGGAATGACGTTACCGACATGGATCACGATATGGTCGCCCGGCACAACGGATGCAGAATCCACAAGGATTTCCTGATCCCGGGTCTTTATCCACACTTTGCCGACATTTAACGACATGCTGCGCGCCAGATCGCCGACAGACTTTTTATGTGTCCACTCCTCAAGGATTTCACCCAGACCCAGCAGGAACATAACCGATCCTGCCGTCGAGCAGTCCCGCCGCAGGATGGAAACCGTAATCGCAGTCGCATCCAGCACCGGAACTTCCAGTTTGCCTCTGGAAAGGCATACAACGCCCTCTTTTACATAATGGAAAGCTTTCCATATAGTATACACATTTCTGATCGGTAAGGGAAGCATGTATTTTGTGAATAACCGTTTTGCCACATGTCCGATCAGTTTTTCTTTATACTCCGCATTCAGCGCGCGTCCCGAACTGGAACGGACAGAATCCGGCAGCTGTACGTCTTCATAATGAAAACGTTTCAGCGCCTCGATCAGATCTTTTAATTCGCCGTTGTACTCGATCACCGCATCCTGCGTCTGCTCGTATACGGTCGCTTTTGTCACACCTGGCTGTGTTTCCAGAAAATACTGCAGGGTGTCCGCCTGATCAAAGCTCATTCTGGACTGCCCCATATGCACCCGGATTCGCCCGGGAATTTTGTGTTTGATTTTAAAGTTCATTTTTTCCGCTCATTTCTGCGCACGCTTTTTGCGCATGTCGAGTTTGTGTCAAGTGCGCGCAGACACAAATCTCGCGATTGAAAATTTTATTTTTCAATCTTATCTCCACTCCGCTGATACGCTTCGCGCTTTTTCAGAAAATGGGACTCCGTCAAAAAGGACGGCGCCGTCTCCGGCTCCGTCCCCCCACTGCCCTGAATCAGGCTTCTTCTTTTACTTCAGCTTCCACTTCTTCTGCAGCTCTGTCTTCGTTGATCTGCTTTGCTTCTGCCAGAACATCTCCAGCGTTTTCCTGAACTGTTGTTACGGTCTTCATAACGCTGTCCTTTGCGCGAAGCGCTGCTGCGGTACACTGTACGTATGCTTTCTTCGCGTCTTTGCTGGAAAGGATCTTGATTCCGGCTGTTCCGAACAATACGCCTCCTAAAAATAAACCGATTTTCTTTGCATCAGATGCTTTCATCATGTTCGTTTCCTCCTTCGACCGGCGCAGGATACGTCTATACTACCTGTCGTACGGCATAGCTTTCTTTTGTTAGTCATCATTGACTGCAAACATGGTAGCACGCTTTTTTTCCTGTGTCAATTGCGACTTTATTCCTGCTTTCCGAACACAATCCGTTTCCCGATAAAAATGATCAGAAGTGCTGCAACGCCCACCAAAACGATTGTGCCGCCTGGCTTTAGGCCCAGATAAAACGCCGCAAACAGCCCGATAATCATGAACAGTACGTTCAAACCGACAGCGTACCATACAGTCTGTTTAAAGTTTTTTCCCAGCTGCATCGCACAAGCTACCGGAACGACCATCATCGACGATACCATCAACGCACCGACTGTCCGTGCTGCGACCGAAACCGTCACTGCAATCATAATCGTGAAGATAAAATTGACGACGCCAACCGGCACACCCGCCAACCGCGCGCTTCTTTCATCTAATGAAATATAAAACAGTTCTTTATATAGAAGCAAAAATAACGCAAGTACCACAACGGACACCACGATGACTGAAATCATCTCGGCATCGCTGATCGCCACAATGCTTCCGAACAGAAAGCTGTTGAAGTTTGCCGAATTTTTCACAAAACCGGACAGCACACCTGCCAGACCGATTCCTGCTGACATGATAATGGATATCGACATTTCCGAATAGCGCGGAAGCTTTCTGCGGATCGCTTCAATGCCGAAGGACGCTGCCACACAGGCTGCCGCTGCGCCCGCCACCGGATTGACACCCAGCAAAAGTCCTGCTGCGACGCCGGCGAGCGACGTATGTGAAAGTGCATCGCCGATCATGGAAAGACGTTTGCAGACAACGACCATTCCGACGCAGGGCACAACCGCCGCCAGCAAAATTCCGACAACAAACGCCCGCTGCATAAACAAATACTCAAAAATTCTCATGCCTGCCCCTCTCCTTTCCCAGCTTCCTGTTTTACCTTTCCGTCCTCCAGCACCCAGATATCATCTGCATAGGACGATGCACGTTTGAGGTCATGCGTCACCATCAGGACGGTGATCCTTTTCTCCGCATTGATTTTTTTGAGCAGCTGGTAAAAGTGTGACGCATTTTTTTCATCCAATGCCGACGTCGGCTCATCCAGAATCAGAAGCTTCGGCTCGTTGACCAGGGCGCGTGCCAGAAGCACTCTCTGCTGCTGTCCGCCAGAAAGTCTGCCGATCAAACGGTTCTGGTATTCCTCCATGCCCACCTGCGCCAGCGCAGCTCTTACCTGCTGCCGCTCTTTTTTCCCCGCAAACCGGAACAATCCGATCTGCTTATATAAATTTGCGCGCACGATTTCTTCCACGGATGCCGGGAAATCCTTCCAGCCACCCATCCCGTTCTGCGGCACATAGCTGATGCTCGACCAGTCCTTAAACTGTCGGATGTCCTGCCCCAGAATCTCAATGCTGCCGTCGCTGCTGCCTTCCTCCTGATCCCCTTTGTGGCTTTCCCCGATCGGGAGCTCTCCTAATAAAAGCCTTAAAAGCGTCGATTTTCCTGCCCCGTTTTCTCCTGCGAGAATCGCCAGCCGCCCTTCTTTCAGGCAAAGGCTGACGCCGTCCAGCACATTTTCCTTTCCATAGGAAAAGTGCAGATTTTTGATTTCTATCGCATTCATATGTCTGCTCCTTACCGCAAAGCTTCTGTCAGCTGCTGCAGATTTTCTTCCATGACGGAAAAATAATCTCCGCCGGTTTCTTCCTGTCTGTCGCTTAGGCCTTCCAGCGGGCTGAGGGTCAAAAGCTTCACGCCGGTTTCCGCCGCTACCGTTTCCGCCGTCCTCGAGCCGGACAGCTCTTCAAAGAAAATCGCACGGACGTTGTTTGCCCGGACAAAATCGATAATATCTGCCATCCGTCCCGGGTCGGGTTCGGAATCCGGCGACATGCCCTCGATGCTCACCTGCGTCAGGTTATAACGCCTGCACAGATATCCATACGCCTCATGCGCCACAACGATGTTTCGCTCCGACAGATTTTCCAGCGTCGTCTGATAGGTTTCGTCCAGCTCGTCGAGCTGCTTTGCCCATTTCTCATAATTTGCCTGATAGTCTGCGCGATGCTCCGGATCCGCCTCAGAAAACGCTTCGCAGATATTTTGCATTTCCTGTTTTGCGTTCATCGGGTCCAGCCAGACGTGGGGGTCGTACTCGCCGTGCTCATGGCCGTCATGACCGTCCGGTGCGGCGACAACAGTGTGGTCGGCGGCATCGTCTTCATGCGCGGCCGCATTGCTCACAGCGGCGTCTTCTTCATCCGCATGATCGTGACCGTCCTCATCAGCATGCGCGGTCCCATGGTCATGACTGTCCTCTTCGTCCTCATCGGCATGCACAGCTTCATGGTCATGGCTCTCCTCTTCCTCTGCACTGCGCAGCAGGCTCACTCCCTGCGACGCTTCCACGGAAATCAATTTTTTATTGGAAAGCCCCGCCAGAACGTCTGAAACCCAGTGCTCCATCCCCGCACCGTTATAGATAAAAACCTCCGCCTGCTCCATCCGGGTAATATCCTTTGTGGACGGCTCCCAGTCGTGGGGCTCTGTACCGGACGGCACCATGCAGGTCACCTGGACGTGCTCGCCGCCGATTTTCTGTGCGAAATCGTACATCGTATAAAAACTCGCCATCACCTGCAGCCTGTTGGGATCCACCGGTTCGTCAGAAGCTTCCGTTCCGCAGCCGACAAACACTGCGGTAAACAGCAAGCACGCGCAGAGCGCCAACGACGCACGACGCAGGATGCCGCTTTCTGATACCCGTCTGCAACGCGGCTGCGTCATCCTGATGCCGGAAATCACAGCATGCTTCCCGAGTTGCTTTTTTCTATTTATCCTCATTTCTATCCTGCAGTCCTTCCTGTGTTTCCCTGAATTTGCGGCACTCCCGACAGCAGCCGTAAAAGATCAGATGCGAGGAATCCAGCGCAAAGTCATGCTCCTTCAGGATATGTTCGGAAAATCCATGGAGCTTGTTACATTCCAGAGGAATGATCTTTCCGCACTGCAGGCAGACAAGCCGCCCCGGGCTGCCCGGCCTCAATTCTCCGATATAGCGGTACTGCGCGCCTGCGCCATCCACTGCCGGAATTTTGATCACGGCGTTCTCCTCTGTGAGACGGTCGAGAGCCCGATAAACCGTCGTCTGTCCAACGTGAATTCCTTCGGCTTTGAGACAGTCCATACACTGTTCCGCTGTCACAAACCGGTCGCTGTGTTTTTCCAGACAATCCCGGATCAGCTCCTGTTGCTTCGTTCTGTATCTGACACGTTCTGCCATTTTTCTCTCATTTCTGCGCACGCTTTTTGTGCATGCCGAGTTTGTGTCAAGTGCGCACAGACACAAATCCCGCGATTGAAAAATTTTATTTTTCAATCTTCTTTCCCTATGAACCGCAGCTGTTCATTTTGAAATTAAAAACCATTTTCAATTTATTATATCGGTTTTTTCCAGTGTGTCAAGTGGAAGAGACTGTGATAACTAACGATTTGACGTTACAGTTCACTCGTACCCTGTAGGATAACGATCTGACCTTTCCCAATTGGGATTCCAGCATCACTTCCGACAACACCATCACGATCAAAGCTTCCGGCGGAGCGCATCCGGTTCTCTTCCATATATTGTAAAAGCGACGAAGTGATCTCATTACACTCCGTCGCTTTTGCGTTTTTGCAGAACGCTCTTATTTCATCAATACACAAATCGTCTTGATTTCAAATGGCTTAAATTCCAGTGCAATTTCCTTTTCATCCGGAAGCGTTTCGATCTCCTCTTCCAGCAGATTTGTCAGCATGACCTTTTCACCGGTTTCTGTCAGATGAATCTTCGTCCGCACGGAAGTTCCTTCTGCTTCATAGAGACGCAGCGCATAACCGTTGCCATCCTCCATCGGCTTAACCGCTTCTACGATAACGTTCGGCGCATCCACGGTTACGAAGGATTCCAGCTCTTTTTTGCCAGGCATAACGATCGGAGCGATGTTCAGCTCGTAAGCGGGCTGCACGACCGCCTCCGCGCCAAAACCGCTGTTATGCGGAAGCAGCGCATAGGTGCATTCATGGATTCCTTTATCTCCCCTATAATCCGGGCGGCAGCCGCCTTTGTGCAGAGACAACCAGATGCGTCCGTTTTCCACGCTGACGCCGTATTTGCAGTCATTCAAAACTGCTACACCGTAGCCAGGCTCAGACAGGTCAGTGTATTTATGGTTGGAAACCTCGAATTTCGCCTTTTCCCAGGACGTGTTGCGGTAGGTCGCGCGCTCGATATAACCGAACTGCACTTCATTTCTCGCAAAACGGCTCTGAACCGAAGTGTCAAACGCAGCCTTTAAGAAGCGGTGGTCGTCCTGCCAGTTCATGACTGTCTCAAAGCCGATCTTTCTGTCCTTGCTGTAGAACACCATATCCTGCTGCAGGCTGCTCTTTTTCGTCAGCTGATATTCGCTCCGAATCCGCAGCTCAACCGCTCCGCAGGAAACGACGCTACGGCTCAACAGTTTCGCACAGTCTCTCCATTTGTCTGCGATGTCCGCGTCCAGATCCCAGTTATCCCAGGAATCCGGCACATCCTCTGCCACAAGAAACGTATTGAGTGCATATCCCTCGCCCTTTAGCTGTCGGCCGTTTTCACGGTCGATCAGGGAGGAAATGTAACCTCTTTCATCAAAGATCACATCATAGAAAGGCGTCTGCAGATGATCGCCGTCCAGAACAAACGGCACGGCAGCTGATGTTTCAGCGCTGGAAGCTACCGCCCCACAGTCGGCGTTTTCAACAGGTGCTCCATCCGACAGCTCTACGCTGCGGCTGCCAAATGCAGGGAGGTTCAGTCCGTCTACTGCAAGGTAGTCCTGTCCATCCAGCTTTTCAACGATCTGCTGTGCGTATGTACTGTCAATGTGGCTGTCCTTTTCAATCGGCAGATAAACCGTGTCTTTCCGGTCGAAGGAAAGGGTATTGTAAATCGTCCGAGATGCTTGATCTGCGCCATCTATCGCACTGTTTTTCTCTGCCATGTCCGCAAGCAGCGCTTTCATCTGCTTTGCAGCTTCCTCGATCACATGTCCGGTCTGTGCCAGCGATTCGTCATGCACGCGCGGAATACAGGTTCCGGGCAGGATATCATGGAACTGGTTCAGCAGCAAAAGTCCGGTCAGGGGCGCAATCGCCTCCCCGCTGATCTTTTTTCCCGACTGCAGCGCAGAAAGAACGGTCATATATTCCAGATTTCGGATCGCGATTTCCGCTTTCCGGTTATTTCTCTTGATCCGATGCTGATTGGTCAGCGTACCGCGATGCAGCTCAAGATACAGTTCCCCGGTATAAACAGAAGGACGGAAGCTCTCTTTTTCCAGCTTCTGCATGAAATCGCCGACACGGATATGCTCCGTTCTGGGCAGTCCCTCTACGTCCTTTAAGCGGTTTGCGATTTCGACCATTTCAAATTCCGGACCGCCGCCGCCATCTCCGAAGCCGTAGGAAAGCAGTCTGCTGTCCGTCACATTTTTATCCTTGATGCCGTAGCCCTTGCAGCCGTTGACGCATTCCAGAAGCTGCTGCGCATCCGGCCAGATATGGGTGCGGTTTGTATGAGTAAATACCCTTGTACCGTCAATTCCTTCCCAATAAAACGTATCATACGGGAACTCGTTCGTATCGCCCCACGCCATCTTCGTCGTCAGGAAATAATCCACCCCACAGCCTTTCATGATCTGCGGCAAAGCTGCGCTGTAGCCAAACGTATCCGGCAGCCAGAAGCAGTTGGAACGATAGTTGAATCTGCTCATCGTATAGCGCTGTCCCCATAAGAACTGGCGCACCATAAATTCGCCGCCGGGAATGTTGCAGTCGCACTCTACCCAGACGCCGCCGTTTGGCTCGTATCTGCCCTCGGCGATCCGTTTTTTCATCCCTTCAAAAATGGCAGGATAATACTGTTCCATCCAGGAGGTATGCACCGCGGAGCTCTGAATAAATTTATAATCCGGGTACTGATCCATCAAAGACAGCTGGTTTGCATAGGTTCTCGCGCACTTTTCCACCGTCTCATCCAGATGCCACAGCCATGCGGTATCCATATGGGAATGCCCGATCAGACCTGCAAAGCCTGCATGCGGTCCGTTGTGGTCGGACAGAACCTTCTGTAAAACAGCGTCCGCTTTCTGCGCTTTTTCATGCCATTCGACAGGATCTGCGAGGTCGATATCGTAGTCGATGATCTCGTGCACTCTTAACAGCGCACGGACCGCATCCCCTCTGCGGAACTGCTCCTTGGAAAGGGATTCCGCCATCTGGTTTACAATGTGCAGATCGTAGAAGAAGTTGCAGACGATCTCGTCTTTTACACAGATATCCACATGATCGTAAGCGATCTCGAATACCTCGTCACTTTCCTCAAACGGCTGCGTGCCGCGCACATAATGATGCGAATAATATTCCAGCGCGATTTCCAGCTGCTCGCCCGCTGCTTTTCCCTTTGTCAGCAGGTCGCAGTAATGGTAGCCGTAGCTATTCTGAATTACCTTAGAGGTGAAGTTCCCATAGGGCTTTTTGTCAACCCAGAGCATCCCCTCATAGCCCTTGATCTTCGGAAAGATAAAAAGTGTCTGTCCTGCCAGCTTTTCCGGTATGGTATAATCCCCCAGAAACCAGCAATACAATCCCTCCTCCAGCCACTTTCGTCCCTTTTCGCACGGACTAAACATCGCCCGATCCGGCACCTCATGCACCGGCTTTTTCGTCGTCCAGACGCTCATTTCCACCTGATCCACCGGAATGAACATCCGGTCATGCAGCATTTCTTCCAGACGTTTTAATTTCCGGAAGGTTTTCTCCATTTGTGTCTCTTCGTACATACCTTTTACTCTCCCCTTTAAAATTTATGGTGTTGTTTTTTTATTTTCTTTCCCGTTACCTCTTTTCTCAGTTCTCCGCCGCGAAGCGATTGCACTGTTTTTTCAAATTTTATATAATGAATTATACAACGAAAAAGAAATCCGATTCAAGGTTTACAGCATTTCCCCTTTTAAAGAGCTGCCAACCGACACTTGTGAACGATACGAATGGAGCTTTCCCTCTTATGAAACAGGAACTTACAAAACCTTCATCCCTCCGCGCCATTTCCATGCTGGCGGTTTTTACATTTCTCTTTTTGAGCACAGAATATTTCTATGTCAACCAGATCGCTCAGAACGCCTCCAGCGCCCGGACGGTAAACGTCCAGAATTATGCGCTCGGTATCAGTGCGGTCGGCTTTTGCCTCTATCCGCTGCTGTTTCGGTTTTTCCGCCATCGTCTGCACAGCGCTGTGTTTTTCACACTTACAATGCTGGCAATCGTCTGCTTTGTAATCCTTGGCAGTCCTGTTCCGCCCGGTCTTCTGACTGCCGCCGGAATGCTTCTGTTTCTGGTTCTCGGCATCTTCGGCAGCGCGGTGCATTACCATTTTCTTTGTGAAATTTCTGACAAAAAATATTTCGCACGCATGGTCGGCATTTCCTATGGGTTTGCTATCCTGCTGCAGTTTCTAAACAACAGTCTGATTTCTTCTGCCCTGGCAGAACAGCTGCTGCTTTGCGCCGCGTTACTTTTTATCGTATTTTTCCTGTTCCGGTTTCAGCACCGGGAGGCAAGCCGCAGCTCTCAGATGTCGGACACTGCAAATTCCAGCCCTCAGGTGTCCGATGTGACAAATCCCTGTCCACATATGTCAGACGCGTCAGCTTGCGTTGCTTCCGACAGCACCGACTCACAGCATAAGCTCCCTGCTCCATCTGCCTCCGGTGCCCTGCCGCAGCTCGTTTTGCTGATCTTTCTCGTCATTTTTATGACCTGTATTTTCAGTACGCTGGACAACACCGTTACACTGGGACACGCAGACGGAACCATGGATATCGGTCAGTGGCCTCGCATCCTGCTCGCCTGCAGCGGGCTTGCCGCAGGGTTTTTGTTTGACTTCCATAACAGACGTTTCATGAATCTCATCATGTATTGCATTATGATGCTTTCCACCCTTAGCGTCGCAATCCTGCAGCTTGGCGGTTCTTTCCTGATCGGACTGATCGTCTTTTACCTGTCCTCCGGATTTTTCGTCGTATACTTTACGACCTCCTTTCTGGCACTGTCCGAGGATACCCGCTGCCCGCGGCTCTGGGCAGGAATGGGGCGTGCCGTCAACAATGCGGGCGCTGCCCTGGTCTCAAACCTGTCTCTCTCCCTGATCGCGTCGAACAACAGCATCACGCTGATTATCACGGCTCTTGTCCTGTTCGCAACGGTGAGCATTTTGATCGCAGCCTATAGTACGTTAAAAGCGCCGGGCGTACAGACTGAGACAGGCGGCACTATGACTCACAAAATGCAGGCAGCTTGCGAAGCGAACGCGAGCCATAACACAAAGGCCGCCCTCGGCAACGATTCGTCCGCCTCTACGGCTTCGGACATTTCCTCCGATCCGGATTATCCACAGAACACTCCCAATGCAGACCCGTTTTCCACATTTTCCACGGCATTTTCCCTGACTGACCGGGAACAGTCTGTTTTTGACCAACTCGTCAACACAGAAAAGAGCATCCAGGAAATCGCCGACAGCCTTTTCATTTCCCGAAGAACCTGTCAGCGCTATATCACATCCATTTATGAAAAGGTCGGTGCAAAATCCCGGATGGGACTGTACCAGTCCTACATCGAATGGCAGCGCAAAAACCTGTAACCGGAGCTGAAATTATATTTCCGTAAAGTCTTGCCTTCCAAGTCTCAGGAACCAGCTCTTTTATAATATGTCGGTGTCAAAAGGTCTTTCACCCACCTATGAGCAAGCTCATGTGGGCTTAGACCTTTTGACCCTGGCATCATAATATCTGAATACGTCACAAGCCGGACATCGCCAAGATGTTCGGCTTTTTCTGATTTTTCCCCTGGCGCACCAGCGCCAACCCGCATTTTTCGCTGTTTTGGCGCGCATACGGCATACCCGGACGATGGCCCAGCGCGTAGACTGAAGGTAACAAAAAACTGCAAAACGGAAAATGCCCGCCTGACGCAAACCGCAGCGCAGCGTTCAATACAGTCGCATTTTCCTTCGGAAAACAAGGAGGACTCTATGAAGCAGTGTGATAATGGTCATTTCTATGATGAAGCAAGATTTGAAAGCTGTCCGTATTGCAAGGAGAATACAGGGATCGGAAAGACAGTGGCTGCAGCGGATATCGGCAAGACAGTGGCTGCCTTTCCGGGCAATCCTGCTGCAGCAGCTGCGACAGCCTTCGACAGCGGCAAAACAGTCGCTGTGATGAAAAAGAAAATCGGTATTGATCCGGCAGTCGGCTTTTTGATCTGCATCGAAGGTCCACACCGCGGAACGGATTTCCGTCTCGTTTCAGGAAGAAACTTTATCGGCCGGGCTGCCGCGATGGATGTTTCCCTGCCAGACGATGATACCGTATCCCGTGAAAGCCATGCACTGGTCACTTACGATGCCAAACACAATGCCTTTTCCCTTTCGCCCGGGCAGGGACGCGGCATTACCTACTGCAACGATGAACAGGTCGAAATGGTTCATCCACTCAAAGCATACGACATCATCGAGGTCGGGAAAAGCCGACTGCTTTTCCTGCCTCTTTGCAGCGAACAGTTTCAGTGGAGCGAGGAATAGCCCATGTTCTTTTTTAAAAAGCGAAAAAAAGTACAGACTCAGCAGCAGCCATCCGAACCGGCACCGGAGTCGCTTTGCGTTACCACCGTTCTGACTTCGGAAAAGACCTCTATTCTGGACATTGCAAACCTGCAGGGAATCGGGCAGCGTGAGCAACAGCAGGATGCCTTCGGAATTTCTCCGGCAAACCGCTATGAAACAGACGGAATTTTAGCCGTTCTCTGTGACGGCATGGGCGGAATGGCGGAAGGACAACGGATCGCAATTCAAACCGTATCCTGTCTGTTAAACCATTTCCCATTTCCCAAGCCGCAGACAAAAGCTGTATCGGAGCTGATCTTTACATGCACCCGGAAGGTCTATCAACAGTTTTACGGCCACGGCGGCTGCACCCTTGTCGCTGCCTGGATTTTGGGAAATCAACTGCACTTCTGGAGCGTCGGAGACAGCGACCTTTTTCTGCTCCGGGAGCATCAGCTCTATGCATTAAACACCCGACAGGAATTTCAAAAGGATCTGCTGCTGCGTTCCTTTCACGGTGCATTTCCCATCGAGGAAGCTTTTTCTGACCCTCAGGCAGGCGCACTTTCCCAATATATCGGGAAGGAGGAGGTCACGCTGGACCGCACCCACATTCCACTTTCCCTTTTTCCGGGCGATACCCTGCTGTTATGCTCCGACGGAATCAGCGATCCACTGACCCTGAAACAAATCCGCGAGGCGATGGAGCTTCCGGTTCAGGACTGCTGCAGCGCGCTCGAAACAGCAATCCGAAAAGCCGCACTTCCCACACAGGATAACTATACCGCAATCGTTTTACATTATTACGGGGAAAAGGAGAATACTGAATGAAAACCAAACAACTCTCTTCTAAACAGCTGATCGCCCTTGTGCTGATCCTGATCGGCGCTGTCTCATCTATTTTCGGCATCACAGGGCTGACCAAAAGCTCCTCTGAGGATCCCTATGAATCCAGAAACGGTATCGTCATGGTTTATGCGACAGTCTATGACAACGAAGGAAACAGCGAAGCCGGAATGGGAACCGGCTGGGCCATCGGCACGCCCGGACAGCCGATTCAATACATCGTGACAAACGGGCACGTCGTCAATAAAGCCTATACCTATCCCCGCTATGATTCCAGTCTTTACGGAGGGGAAATTGATGTCTTTTTTTCCGCAGCGGAAAACGACTATGTAAAAGCCAAGGTCGTCTACTTTTCCCCTCAGGAGGAAAAGGATATCGCCATCCTGCAGCTGCCCTCCCCGACGGATAAGCGGACTGCCCTGACGCTGCGCGACTCCGGCGACATCAAGATCGGCGACACCGCCTACGCGCTCGGCTATCCCGGCAATTCCTCCCAGCGTCAGGATTTTGCCACCTACGATATAGACGATATTACAATCACCCGAGGCATCATCAGCAAACGTACAACCACCTCTTTTTCCACCTATGAGGCATTTCAAATGGACGTTTCCATCGCTCCCGGCAACTCCGGCGGTCCTCTGGTCGATGAAAAAGGAAACGTAATCGGTATCAACGTTGCAGGCGCCATTGATCCCAATACCGGGCTGAGCCTTGGCATGAACTATGCCATCATCATCAATGAGCTGACGAAAATCCTGGATGTTGAGCGCATTCCCTACACGTTTTCGGGCTCCGGTTTTTCCCTGTTCCACGGTCCCGGCAGTGCTGTGCTGCTCCTGCTCGGCATTCTGTTGATCGCAGCGGGCACGTTTTTCTTCCGGAAGGAAAGGAAGGCTGCAGCCAGCGTTACAAATAGCCGCAGCGACCTGGCAGATCGAAGCAGCAGCCTGGGCGGCGGTCTGGCGAATGGCGCAGCAAGCGGCTTAAACGGCAATCCTGTACACTCCGGTGCGGCAGGCAGCTCCAGTGCTCATGCGATCCTGCGTGGAATGACCGGCTACTACGCAGGGCAGAGCTTCGACCTGCTCAAGGGAAAGGTTACCATCGGCAGAGATCCTGCGTTCTGCAACATCGTTTATGAAAAGAGCACACCCGGCATCAGCAGCCGCCACTGCCAGCTTTCCTACAATCCGGGGGAAGGCTGCTTCGTCCTGACCGACCTCGGTTCCTCCTATGGAACCTTTCTTGGAAATGGGAAAAAGCTCGCCCCGAACGTCCCCGAAAAGCTCTATGCCGGAGATACGTTCTTCCTCTGCGATCCCTCAAACCGTTTTCTCGTTGCAAAGGAATAAACGAGATTTGTGTCTGCGCGCACTTGACACAAACTCGACATGCACAAAAAACGTGCGCAGAAATGAGAGAACCTATGACTGCATCTGATACGATTTCTGCCAGAACAGGTCTTTCCTGTGCGGCTCTCCTTGAAACACGGCTGGTGGAGCTTTCCTCCGATACGCTTTCTTTTCCCGAAGCTGCCGTCTTTTACCATCTGATGGCAGATGGCCGGCTGCAAAGAGAGACTTCCCTCCCGGTGCTTTTGCCAGGGGAGGGCAGCCTTGTCTGCTGCGGAGATTTTTATATTGAACCTTTGGAAATCCAGATTGAATTTTCAAAAGCCAACAACGCGACAGACTGGCTCGTAGGGCTGCTGTTTCGCCATACGGAACGCATCCGCAGCATCGATGGGACGCTTTTCGTCCTGACCTGCATCAGCCGTCCCGATGCGATCTCGCCAGCCTTTTCCTAATACACCGGAACATTTTACAACTGTCTATCATCAAAAGCCGCTTTTGCGGCGGAATGTGAGGAACTATGAATCCCGAACGTATCTGTTACGGCTGCTTTTCCGAAAAAGAACCCGGCACGGTCTGCCCCGTCTGCGGGTTCGATGAAACAAAGCAGCAGCCCTATCTCGCCCTTCCCCTGGGCACAATTGTAAACGGCCGTTACCTGATCGGCAAAGTCCTCGGCATCGGCGGCTTCGGCATTACCTACCTCGGCTTTGACCTGACCCTCGAAATCAAAGTCGCCATCAAAGAATATATGCCCTCCGCCATGGCTACCCGGAACACCGACCGCTATACTGTCGTTCTGACCAGTCATCAGGAAAAGGATTATCAATCCGGAATGGAACGTTTTCTGGAGGAAGCACGCATTCTGGCAAAGCTCCAGAACACGCCGAATATCGTTTCCGTCCAGAACTATTTCCGGGAAAACAACACCGCATACTTCGTCATGGAATACGTGAACGGCACCAGTCTAAAAGCCTATCTTGCTGCGCACGGGGAAAAAATTTCCTGCGAAGAAGCATTGAAAATCCTGCTGCCTGTTATGAACGCGCTCGTTTCTGTCCACTCCATGCAGCTTTTACACCGGGATATCAGCCCGGACAACATTTACCTGACCGCCGACGGTGACAGCAGGCTTCTGGACTTCGGCGCAGCGCGCTTTGCTTCCGGTGACGGGAAAAGCGTTTCCGTTATTCTAAAGCATGGCTATGCCCCGGAGGAGCAATACTCTTCCCATGGAAATCAGGGACCCTGGACAGACGTTTATGCCATGGGTGCAACGCTTTATCGCTGCATCACCGGAGTTCTTCCGCCGGATTCCATCGAACGGATTCACGGCGATACCCTCAAACGCCCCTCCGAGCTTGGCATCTCCATTTCCCCTGCCATCGAACAGGCGATTCTGAAGGCGCTCAGCATCCGTACGGAAGACCGCTTCATGAGCATGGAAGCCTTTATCTACGCGCTGAACGGGGATGTCGCAACTGCATCGGCACAATCGCCATCCCCCGGATCAACGGCAAACGCACCGCAGCAATGTACCGGCGCGTTGTCTTCCCGACCTGCCACATTTTTTGCTGTCCTGTCGGCACATCTGAAACAAAATCCACTTCTGGCAGTCGCTCTTGGCGGCGCTCTGGTCGCGGTAGTCGCCCTCGTCCTCTTTTTGCCCCTTTCCGGAAAATCCGGAAAAAATACCAGCTACACAAACTCTGCTTCGTCCATGAATCCTTCTGCTCCATCTACACCTCCCGGTTCGGATACGCCGACGCCCTCTCAAACCCCGCCCGGGCAGGATTCAGACGCACCGGACGATCCTTCCTCCGGCGATTCAAACGACAGCACCGGTACGGAAATTGTCACCTATGATCTCGGAATTTTAAATGCTACCATCGACGTTCCGGCAGAGTATAGCGTTTCAGATGATGGTTTTACTTTTACCAACAATGCCAGAAACTGCCGGATCGAAACCAGCTTCAACTGGGCTACAATTGTTCCGGTCTATTCCCTTGCCGACATCGAAAACTACCGGGAAGATATTGTTTCCTCCTACGCAGAGGGCTACGGTCTTACCGACGCCATGATTCTGACCGCAGGACCGGACGATTTCGGCGGACAGTCCGCTTACCAGATTTTCTTCCAGGGAACAGATTCCAGCCAGACCACCCTGCAGCATGTACTGCTTGCAGTAGAAGGAAGGAATGACTTTGGCGCATATCTGCTCGTCGGCTCCTATCCAAAGGATTCCGAAACAGACCACACACAGATTTACAACAGTCTGACATCCTTTCGTATAAATGGTCCTGTGGATATTACCTATGAGCGCTATTGTGATACCGCTGCAGGCATCCAATGCATCACGGATTCCACTCGGATCAGCAGCACAAAACGCAGCAGCTTTACACTTCCAAACGGCAACAGCGGAACCGCCCTCCTTCTTTTCCTTTCCTCCAACGAAGAGGAATATATCGAGGTGGAGCAGGGACTTTCTGCCGGAAAAAACGCAGACGAATGTATTGCTTACCTTTCCGGCATCTGGGAAGATGTCTCCGGCGCTTCCCTTTCGGAGATCATGACAGAAAGCCGTGAAGACGATATTGTCTGGCAATTTCGGATCGTTTCTCACGATTCCGATATTTCTATCTTCGCTGCAGCTGATATCGACGGTGTCCCCTATATCGTCGGTGCAAGCACATCCGAAGAAAATATTGATAACTCCAGCAATGTGCTTGCCGAAATAATAGGCACGCTGCGGCCGCTGTAAGTCTGCAGCATTGAAAAAAGCAAAAAACGCCAGTTTTCATTGGAAAATGTAATAGGAGGGCTCTCTCATGTTCACGCTCAAACAGGATCTAGGCTGTCCGCGGCGTATGACCGTCTATGCGATTTTTGATATTCTGGACCGCCTGAAAAGCTCCTATGACCAGGTTATGACCGGTGATATTCAGGCGCAGGTTTCCGTATTTGGCAAAGAATGTCTCTGTGCCTTTGCAGTTACGGAAAGCTCTCCGGATACCTCAATTCTCCACATCACTCTCCTGCAGCCGATTTCCGACATGACAAAGGAGGACGAGCAATTCGTCCTCCTCTATCTCATGGAACATATTCTTCGTCATATTGATGAAGTTCTGGTACACTGAAAATCATTTTTGTCCAGCTTTCGATAATACCAGATGTTTAACAGTGCCGCAAATATCCACGCCAGCGGATAGGCCATTGCCAGTCCCGGAAAGCCCCAGATACGGCTTAAGCAAAGTGCTGCAAAAACACGCATGAGAAGCTCCAAAAATCCGCCCATCATCGGGATCTTCGTATTTCCGGTTCCCTGCACCGCGCCCCGGTAGGTGAACAACAGCGCCGCACACCATAAGCAGCTGGCTTCAATATTGTTGTAAATCCTGGATAGCCGGATCACCTCTACTGCACCGCTTCCAACGAAAATCGAAACGAGCGGCTTACAGAACACAATGATCAATCCGCCTACCACAATACTGAAAAAGAGACAGCTCAAAAGGGAAACCTTCATTCCTTTTCGAATTCTCTGATATTGCTTCGCACCAAAATTCTGTGCTGTAAACGTTACCATGGCAACTGCGATCGAATACATCGGCATCACGACAAAGGTTTCCAGCTTATTACATGCAGTGTATGCCGCAATCGCATCTGCACCCATCCCGTTCAATGCACTCTGAAATACCATCATTCCGACGCCCGTAATGGAGTCCTGAATCGAAAGCGGCAGCCCTACCCGGAGATGATCCGCTAAGAAAGCAAATGATATTTTAAAATCTTCTTTTCTGACACGCAGCTGCGGATATTTCCGAAAGCTGTAGATCAGACAGCCGACCCCTGAAAGGCTTTGGGCCAGAATCGTCGCTGCAGCTGCTCCGACCACATCCATATGAAACACCAGAATAAACACAAAATCCAATATAATGTTCAACACAGAGGAAATGATCAGAAAAATAAGCGGTACTTTACTGTTTCCAATCGCCCTCAAAAGGCTTGATTCCACGTTGTATAAAAGCTGTCCTCCAAGTCCGATAAAGCAGACCAGCTGATAAGCATACGCACGCTGAAACAGATTTTCCGGCATATTCAAAATATGCAAAAGCCCTGGCAGGCAAACAATACCTACCACGGTACAAAGCAGGGAAACCACCGCCCAGATCATATAGATCACTGCTGTGGAACGTCTCGCATTTTCCGTTTTCCCGGCGCCAATAAACTGAGATGTCACAACTGTTACACCGCCCGCAAGGCCGGAACAAAATCCAAACACCAAAAACTGCAGGCTCCCGATGCTTCCTACCGACGCCAACGCGTCAGAACCAAGGGTACGCCCCACGATGATCGTATCCACAGCAGAATACAGCTGTTGAAATACATTTCCTGCCAGGATCGGCAGCATAAACATCAGGATCGTCCGGAAGACATCTCCCTTTGTCAAATCGTATTTTCTTTCCAAATTCTTCTTCCAAACCTTTCCTTCGAAATAGTCTCTGTCTTTTTCCCTTTACACTGACATCGGGCAGCTTCTTCTTTCTTCCCGATCCATGTCTCCTCTCTCGTATCTGGCGTTGAATTCCATGTTGATGTCACGGATTTCTTTTTTGCCGTCGATGTAATCCTGATACATATCCGCAAGTCCCGCCATACAGCCGTCACAGCTGGCGGACAGATTGCCAAGTGCCTCCTCCACGATCTGCTTGCGTTCTTCGCAAGTGGTTTCTTTAATCAGATATCCTGCCATTTTTCAATCCTTTCTACCCGGATCTTCCGGGCATCCTTTGTTTTTTACAAACGGTTCAGTACCCTCACAGTTACGTTTTTTTACTTTTATCTGGTGCTCTCGCTTTTCAGGATCTCCTGCAGACGCTTTTCCATCTTCTCCACCTGATCTGCATAATCCCAGGCGATGTTGTTCTGCTGCCCGATATCATAATCCATATTGTAAAGCTGCGGATCCTTTGATAAACCGGTTTCAATTCTGGTAAAGGGCATATATGGAGCTCCTTCGCTGGGAGATAAGTATACCCAGCTGCCGCAGCGCAGCATTTTCCCGCAGGATAAGTCCTCTGTCATCAGTTCTGATCTGCCTGCAGGGTCCTCTCCGATCAATGCCGCATACCTGTCCTGGCTGTCTACTGCGCTGTCCTCTCTTGTTTCGATGCCAAGCATATGTGCAAAGGAAGCATACAGATCTACCTGACTGATCAGTGCCTCAGAAACGCCCCGATGCTTCAGCGCAGAACTGTATACAATAAACGGAATCCTTGTACCACCGTCAAATTTGCTGTATTTTCCGCCTCTCAGCGGTCCTGCTGCCCGATGCGTTCCATTTAATTCATATGCTCTGTCCAGATAACCGTCATCCAATACCGGTCCATTATCACTGGAAAAAATAATCATGGTGTTATCCAGAATCCCTTCTTTTTCCAGCGCAGCCATCACTTCTCCAACGCACCAGTCAAGCTCTGCGATCACATCCCCTCTGGGTCCCAGTCCGGTCGCGCCCTCAAAGCGTGCAGAAGGCACGCGGGGTACATGGGGCTGATGAAGGGCATAATACAAAAAGAATGGTTTTTCTGCCCTGCAGCTGTCTGAAATAAACTGCTTTGCCCGATTTAAAAAGGTTTCCGCCAGCTCTTCATCCTTCCAGACCGCTTTGCTTCCGCCGCGCATATAGCCAATCCTTCCGATGCCGTTTACAATGCTCTTATCGTGTCCGTGAGAAGAGCGCACGCGCAGAAGCTCCGGGTTTTTATCATACGTTGGAATATCCTCAAAAGGAGATTCAGCTTCGTAGGAAACCTCGATCGGATCTTTTGGATCCAGGTTTACCACCGAGCGTCCCTCTAAGAATACACAGGGCACACGGTCTGCCGTTGCCGGAAAAATAAATGATTCCTCAAAACCAAGGTCTATCGGTGTCAGATTGATCTCCTGATTCCAGTCGATCGGTTTGCTGCCATCTCCCAGCCCCAGGTGCCATTTTCCAACAATTCCGGTATGATACCCCGCTCTCTGAAACAGCTTTGGAACGGTATCAAGCTCTCTTTTAATAATACAGCCTGCATCTCCCGGCAGAATATGTGCCTGATCATTCCGGAACGGATAACGCCCTGTCAGAATGCTGAAACGTGCAGGCGTACAAACCGCAGAGGTGGAATATGCGTTGGTAAATTTCAATCCTTCTGCACATAGCCTGTCCAGATTCGGGGTATCGATCTTCCTGCTCCCATAGCATCCAAGATCCCCAAAACCAAGATCATCGGCATAAATGATTACAACATTTTGCTGTGCCGATTTTTTCACAGCCTGTTTTCCTTGTCTGAACATAATAAGCAATCCTCCTTTTCACCCTGGGCATCCTATAGATGATAGTATATCAGATTTCTGAAAGACTGTTCAAAAAAAATAGGGAACCAAACAATAGAATACACGCGCTGTGAGCATTCTATTGTCATGAAGAAAAAGATTTCCTTTGCAAAGCGAACATCAGTTCGTGTATAATATAAAAAAACCACTGCTATGCAAAAAAGAATGTGCCTTGGCACATTCTCGCGCCGAGGCGCGGTTGCCTCGGCAAC
>ERZ773133.1576-NODE-1576-length-25032-cov-9.604156_pt1 | contig 25032 bp, 24 predicted proteins | sample MGYA00580861_ERZ773133 | MGnify/ENA primary metagenome ERZ773133 (study PRJEB29015, sample SAMEA2737844) | human gut metagenome | biome: human gut; feature: human-associated habitat; material: faeces | place: China | collected 2012 ...
AACGATAAACAAATCAAAGCAGTAAAGCAGGCTTTCGACAGGCTGACACCAGCCGTCTGAGAAACTACAATTTACTTGCGAAACTTAAGTACATTAGATGCATCCTCGGGTCAAGTGACATTTCTTCCCTAATACTCTCACACAGACGGAAAATGCCTTTCCACAAATCCACATTACCGTTGAACAGGTAATAGTTCAGGTTAGCACTCAGTCCAAGCATATCATCCTATCATTTTATTAAGCAACAAACTCAAATCAAGAACTGTGGTGTTTCTCAGGAACAGTGTCGCTCCGGATGTCAATTGTAGTTTCACCCACTTAATCGGAGATTCGCCTTCAGGCTGTTGCACTTCCAACTTCACGGTTGGACTGTTGCAAGGCTTACCGCTTATCTGGACTTTGGCAACCTTGGGTTGTTCAGCCTGAACTGTCTTACTCAACTTCTCACTCCATAGCTGGTGACGCTGCCAGTTCATGAACTTGTCGTAATTTACTCCATAATCAGCACAGAACTCACGAAGGTCTTTGGTCTCGCTGCACAACTGGTAGAGGTCATATACCTCCTGATAGTTTACTTTTTCTTTTGCCATAATCATTGTTCTTAAAGGTTACGGCACAAAGATGTGTTAGGTTGCAATGTGTGTCAAGGCGGAAAAATAGTATGGTAACTTAAATTATGTCGCTATACAATCTAATATATTGTTCTGCAATATTATCCCATCTAAATCTATTAAAATCTATGTTTGTATTAAAATACTTATCTCTACAACATAGTATATTCTTGATGGCAGAATATATTTCTTCTGTAGATTTTGGATTCACGCTAATGCCAACTTTATTATCAAATAATCCATCAATACCTTGCCCTTTAGTATATATTACAGGAAGGTTTTGACTAAGTGCTTCAATATAAACTAAACCAAAAGTTTCGTGAATACTAGGCATTGCAAATAAAGAATTGGATCTTAATAGATTGCAAAGTTTATCTTTATCATAAACTTTACCAACAAAATTAAAAGCATCTGGATTAGCAGTAATTATTTGTTCTACCTTATTGTTACTATTCTTACCTCCTCCCACAATTGTCAATACTGTATCTTTAAAACCATCTTCTTTTCTAAGCTTTAACACTGCATTACATAATCTCACTACATTTTTATTATTAGTAAAATCACCTATATATATGATTTTGTTTTGGTCTCTAACCCCATCATAAATATTATCTAAATAAAAATCATCAATTCCATTTGGAATTGAAATAATTTTATCTCTAATTCTATCCAATATAGGACGAATCATAATATGTTTGCAGAACTTTTCTTTCAAACTCACACTGATGAAGACTATTTTCTTTGCATGCAATAAAATTTTTATTCCATCAATCCAAGTATGAGGAAGAAGTTTCATAAACCCATTTACATCAGTATTACGAACAGCAACAACATAAGGTATATTATATTTTTTATATAAATCGTAAGCAAGACCTCCATCTGAGAAAAGTGTCGCTGCATGACATATATTTATATCATCAAATTTAATTTTATTTTTCATATCTCTGAATATTGAAAATCTTTTTAAATGATATAAATATTTGTGATATGGTTTTGTAACATTTGAATATATTATATCTGTACTTTTTCCTTCAAAGAAGTTTCTTCCATCGTCACTTTTTCTTCGAATTGGAATATAAATAATCTGCTCAACGCCTTTATCATCCAATTTTCTACACAATTGACTATGAACTGCTGAACCGCTAAAATCATTTGCTATATGCAATACTTTCATATAAGTAGATTTTAAAGCCTTCCATCTATAAGATTCCTATCCAATATACCTTTTACATCATAAATCACCCCATTATAAGTTACGAGACTCTTTATATCCATATCAAGGAATTGGTTATGGGCCACACCCAATATTACAGCATCAAATTTCTTTTCAGATGGCAATTCATTAATGATATCAATGCCATATTCATGTTTTACATGAGATGCATTAGCCCAAGGGTCATAAACAGTTATATTCTTTGTATATTCAAGTAAAGTATGATATACATCAATAATCTTTGTATTACGTATATCAGGACAGTTTTCTTTAAATGTAATACCCAATATAAGAATATTGGCATCCTTTACCATTACCCCTTTCTTATTCATACACTTGATAGTTTGTTCTGCTACGTATGCTCCCATACCGTCATTCAATCGACGCGCAGCAAACATTACCCTGGGTAATACACCATAAACTTGAGCTTTCTGAATCAGATAATAAGGATCCACACTGATACAATGGCCACCAACTAAACCTGGATTCAACTTGATAAAGTTCCATTTCGATGAAGCGGCTTCAATCACATCATGCGTATCAATACCCATAGCATTGAAAATCTTGGCTAACTCATTCATGAATGCAATATTCACGTCACGCTGAGAATTCTCAATGATTTTAGAAGCCTCAGCAACTTTAATAGAAGGAGCCTTATGGGTACCATTTACTAATACTGAATTATAAACGCCATCCACAATATCAGCGATTTCCGGAGTAGAACCAGAAGTCACTTTTTGGATTTTTTCCACCGTATGTTCCTTATCTCCCGGATTGATACGTTCTGGACTGTAACCCGCAAAAAAATCCATATTAAATTTCAAACCTGAAATACGCTCTACTATAGGTAAGCACTCCTCTTCTGTAACACCCGGATATACTGTTGATTCGTAAACAACAATATCCCCCTTGGAAATAACTTTTCCTACAGTCTCACTTGCACTCCACAAAGGCCTTAAATCCGGACGGTTATTGGTATCAACGGGAGTTGGAACGGCAACTACATAAAAATTGCAATTACGAATCTCATCCAAGGATGTTGTACATTTGAATCCATTTTTTAATGCAACTTGCAGCATATCATCAGCAACTTCTAAAGTAGAGTCATGTCCTGCATTCAAAGCATCTACACGTGACTGGTTCAAATCAAAACCAATTGTTTCATATTTTGTGGAAAATAAGCGGGCCAAAGGAAGTCCCACATAACCTAAGCCGATTACGGCTATTTTTATTTCTGTATTCATACTATTATTTTATTTATAATATTCATGTAAAAAGTTATCCTTTTCTTGAACGACCACTATAATTGGTTATATGATATTAAATCATATTTAAGAATTCCGTCAAGGGCTTTGTTTTTTATCAAATTAATCTCACCAGACAATCTATCATCGCCAGGATGACACATTAGTTCAATATATGTTTCATTTTTTAATAATTTAAAATCGGATTTTATAAATTCTTCAAAACTACAAAAATAATTAGTGCTTTTAGCTGATGTAAGGAATGAGACATACCTCATCCATGCATTACGTATCCAAGTATTATGACAACAAAGATTACGCATCCTTCGAATTCTCTTTATTCCTGATTGTTTTATGATATCTTCGATTATACTTAAACCGAGCAGACTGGCATGTACGTGGTGATGGCTATCTAAGTGTGAAATCTGAATACCCAAATCCTTTATATAATTAATTTGTGCCATTATTTCTTTTACTATTTCTTTACGTATTGCTTTTTTAGGTATGCTATTGCGATATTTATTAACATTTAGTACCCATTTCCCATTTCTATTTAAATAATAACCATTTTCTAATAATATATCGCTATAACATAATGGAGCAAGCGTATCAAATGTCATATGTACTCCGAAGGAAACTTGATCTTTAAAGGTATCATATATTGACTTTACTCTACCTATATCATCTCCGTTTGCCATTATGCTTGTACTAGATATTAAACCTTCAGAGACTAATTCAATTATTGCATTATCTATATGCTTAGATAATCCGCAATCATCTGCATTTATTATTACGTTCATTATATCTTTATATTATTGAATTTAGTAAGTGGCCAATTCTGGAGTACAATTTTTTAGCGAGCGCCCTCTAGCGCTCGCTAAAAAATTGTACCATAAAATTAATGGTTTTTATTGGTAAATTGTCATTGGAAGCAGGTTATCATAATCCGTTCTTCCCCTTTTTATTTCTCATTAGTCAGAAAAAGTAATCCCGGAACGAGATTCCCAGCTGCTTACATGGATCCATGCCTGCTTCTTGTTGATTCTACAATTTCTGTTGTTGCATCATCGTTCCTACGCTCGTATATCTCTTGAAGCGATAGCTTCAGTCGTCTGTATTCTTCTTCTTGTCTGTAGAGTCAGTCTATCATGTACAGGAAAAGTCTGCCGACTTACATTCCTGTTTGTATGCATATTTAAACTTTGCTCTGGCGTGTGTAAGGCAACACAGATGCTCTATATCTATCAGCTCGTTGTCAAGATAAGTATAGACCTTCTTCTTTACGGGTATCAGCTTGTTGAACTGTATCGCTCCCGTGTCGGCCCAGTTCAGAAGGTTCTGTGTAGAAGTCAGCGAGGTCCATATTGACCAACCGGTTCTTGGCTTCGCGGTTTGCCGGAGTGCCCATCCTTATTTTAGTCATCCTTATCATCATGTTTTCCTCTTACAGGCTTTTTCCTTTCAATACCTTTCTGGCTCTTGAACGAGTCGAACGCTTTACTGTTCATCAGGTTCAGACGCTGCTGGAGAGTAGCATTAATCCTTTTTAGCTCAATGTTTTCCTTTTTGACGCATCTCACTTTCAAGAGATGCCTTGTCCGCTCTGTCGTTTGCTTTCTCCAGCAATCTTGCCAGATTGTCTATCTTATGGCTTGATTGCTTCAGCTCATCCATAATTTCATTCAGTCTGACATTCATCTTCTCCAACTCCAGGGTTCTTGCCTGAAGTTCCTCTTTTCCTCTCTGCATGAACATGTACACATCACCATTGAGAGGGTCGCGATGGTATCTGCCTCTGATTATTCCTGCTATACGCTGCGCCTTGCAGCGCATGTCGTGAAGCTCGGGAATGTAATAGAAGTTGTGCAGGCCATTGATGCTTAGCATAAGCCCTCCAATTTCTCTACCAGTGTCTTCAGCCCCTGATAGTCTAGGCCTTTCTTCTGTATGCAAAGTCCTTCACGCGTCTTTATGGTTACCATGATGGTTCCTTTACATGGAATTGCAGCCGGATTGCTGACCAGCTTTTCGGTATTGACCGGTTCATCGGACACCGGTTGTACGGGCGCCCCTTCTATCACTACGGAATCCACTCTCTTTTGGGTCTTTCGGAACCAATCGTTGAAGGCTTTGTAAGGGACATTGTTTATCACACAGAATTTGTTGATGGATACTCCTTTGGGCACACCTTGCGTCTTGTACATGAACCACAGTTTTTCAAAATCACTCTCACTACACATAATCTTGGTTTTAAAGTTATGCTGCGAAGATAGTTCTATGGGAGGCTTTTGTCAAGACGCCATTTTTGAATACTTATATAACTTAGGACTTTGAGAACATAGTGGTAATCGTTTAAATGTTATGATTTTGATACAATAAATTTTATCACTATGTTACTATTATACAATAGATTATATTTATTTTTTATATCGAACTCATGTTTTTTAGGTGTTTACTTCAATTTATAAAAACATATTATACTTACATGAAGTATTTTTAAAGGTATCCTAAGAAAACGATACAAGATTTTTGCGAAAGGGTTATTCTTGTTTAGATTGCATTTCTCTATAATTAATTTTATGTAATATTCATATCTATTTGTTATACGTATAGCAAAAGGTGCATAGGGCTTAATATAATTCTGATAAGTTGCATTCTCTTCTTTAAAAAAACTTTTAAACAAATTCTGTATTTGATACCCTCCATATAGTGATTTGTCATGAACTCTGTATAATATAGTACTTTCATCAAGATAGTAAAACGGGTAGCCCTTTTGGGTTATTTTCAACCACATTGGGTAATCCTCACACTGTCGAATTTTATTATCAAATCCTCCAACTGAATTATAGAGTTCTTTTTTCATAAAAATAGTAGGAGCACTGATACAATTTCTTAAACATAAATATAAAAATTGCTTATATGGCTCAGGTTTTAATGTCGTAAAACAATGTGGTAATTTTGTTTTTTCTTCTATTAGATTATTTATATTAAATTTGTTCTTGTAGCGGTTCATTTTGGAGAAACATATACATGCATTTGAATGTTTATTTACAAATGAAACAAATTGTGAAATACAATCTTTCTCTAAAGCGTCATCTCCTGCAATACCTTTTATCCATTCTCCTTGGGCTGCTGTGTATCCTCTATTAATATTGGAAGTTATTCCTGTATTAACTGGAGATTTGATAATTTGAACATTTGTGAATCTATTTATGTTTTTTTTTATCCATTTTTCGCATAATATTACTGTATCATCGTTAGAATAGTCATCTGTAATAATAAGTTCAATATTAGTATATGTTTGTTTTCTTATGCTTTCTAGTGTTTCTAGTATAAAATTACTCGAATTATATGTTGCAACTATAATTGATACTAGAGGATGTTTTATTATTTCCATATTTGGTGATTTTATTTTATGAATAACTTATTTTGGAATCTCATTCTATTTTTGGTTTCCTGATTTAATCCTTTATAGTTTTGTTGCTATAAAAATTATTCATACATCCTTTTTAAAGTAATAAAATTAAAAAGTATTCTTCAAGGAGGCTTTACACAATCAACTTATGTTTTGTTTTCAAGATAAGCATTTATTTGGAACAATATTCTCAAGCTATTGATTTCAAGGTGAAAAGTAGAAGAGTTGAGATATGTGAGTTCTTGTATTGTAAAAAATAATTGCTTAATTTGAGGCAATCTACACTTTCTTCAGATTAAAAAAAATTCTTTTAGAAGCCTGTTTAAATTTTCTTCAGAAATAATTTTATCGTTGCTAATTTGACCATTTCCTCTGCCGAATCGAGTGTCAGTTCATAATTTTGACATAGTCTTCTATTGTAATCCAAAAGAATGATCTTTCCACTATCCATCTTTTTTGAATGATCCTTGTTTATATGCGCTGACAACCATTTGGATGACATATCCAAACTTTTTCCATATAAGATCTATAATTTTATACCCTTTGTCGGCAAGGATGATTTTTATTCCGGAGCACATCTCCGTAAGCACTCTCATCAGCAAATAAGTGGCCTTACCGTCATGCGCATTGGCTATTTATAAGAAAGCAGTTCTTATCCACTATAACATGATGTTTTATACCCTTTACCTCTTTATTACCGTCAACACCGTTATTTCCCCATTTGACCCTTTGACTGTCTATGATACCTACACTGGGGTTCAATTTTGACCACGTTTCACACGCACATGTCCTCGTTGTTTATCTGATAGCGAGTCAAAATCCAATCAGATAGCCTATTGCGATAGTAGTAATAAACTAACTGCCACTTGGAGAAATCAAGAGGAAGTATATGCCATTGACAACCGGTCTTAACTAACATAAAATATAGCACTCTAGATTTTTCGTAAATTATATTTTTGCTTTCTTGTAGTGCTAGAGTTACTTTCCAATTGATAGACTTTTATCCTAGGGGCTTTATTTGAAAAACTTTGAATAATTTTCCATATATTATCTGTAGAACAATTTTCTACAAATTGACTCTCAATCTTTAAAAGTTTGTTTAAGTATACTTTTAATGGTTTCAGCAATTATTTCTCTGCATTATAGCAGGTATTACAGCAGAAATAAGTGGCATCATATTATTTCCAAGTATTCAATAATTCTACAACAGTTTTAAGTTCCTTTTCCGTCATAACAGGACTCATCGGCAAACTCAGTTCTTCATTATGAATCTGTTCTGTAATGGGGAAGGATAAGTCATTCCATTCCTTGTAACATTCTTGTTTATGAGGAGGAATGGGGTAGTGGATGATGGTTTGGATACCGTTTTCTGTCAGGTATTTTTGTAGTTCATCACGGCGTTTGCAACGGATGGTAAAGATATGGAATACATGAGCATCCCAATCTTTCACAATTGGAGTGATAATTTCAGGGTTGGTGATATGGTCTATATAGTATTTAGCCACTTGTTTCCGAATGGCAATGTCAGTATCCAAGTATCTCAGTTTAACGTCTAATACAGCAGCCTGAATCTCGTCCAAACGGCTGTTACGGCCAATGTATTTAAATACATATTTGCGGATTGATCCGTAATTGGCAACTGCACGTACAATCTTTGCCAATTCTTCATCGTTAGTTGTTACGGCCCCTGCGTCACCCAATGCACCAATATTCTTTCCTGGATAGAAGCTGTGACCGGCAGCATCACCTAAAGAACCTGTACGGCGGCCTTTGAATTTACATCCGTGTGCTTGTGCATTATCTTCAATCAGTTTCAGCTTATATTTTTTGCACAATTCACCAATCTTATCTGTATACGCACATTGACCATACAGATGCACAATCAAGATTCCTTTCGTACGTTCTGTGATGGCTTCCTCAATCTTACTGTCGTCAATCTGATAAGTTTCAATGCTGGGTTCCACTAATACAGGCTTCAAACCATTTTCAGAAATGGCCAAAATAGATGCAATATAGGTATTGGCTGGTACTATTACCTCATCCCCTGGTTTCATTACACCCATTTCTACATAGGCACGGAAGATCCAAATAAGGGCGTCTAAGCCGTTTCCGCATCCGACAGTATATTTTGTACCAATATAAGCGGAGTAATCAACTTCGAATTTTTCATTTTCTTTGCCTTGCAGGTACCAGCCAGAATCTACTACACGGTTAACTGCTTCATGAATCTCTTCAGAATATTTCTGAGTTATTTTTTGTAAATCTAAAAACTTAATCATAACAATGTTCTTTATTAAATGGTACCAGCATCCACATGGATGTTTTGTCCAGTTATAGAGCTTGCTTTCTCTGATAATATGAAAGCGACTGTTTCAGCCACAGATTTAACTGATGTGGCTTGCTTTAAGGATGTTCGTTTGTATATTCTATCTTTTTGATCATCTGTTAAGGTTGAACTCATGGCTGTTTCCATGAAGCCAGGTACAATTACATTAGAGCGTATCCCTAATGCCCCCCATTCTCTAGCTGTATTTTTTGAAAAAGCTTCCAATGCGCCTTTACTAGAAGCATACATGGCCAATCCTTTATAACCAGTATGAGCACTTATAGATGATATGTGTACTATACATCCTTTAGTATGATGTAATATCATGTTCCTGAGTGCATACTTTGTAATCATCATTGGAGTAAACACATTGACAGAATACATGGCTTGAAGTTTTTCTATATTTAAATTGGTAACTATATCATCGTAAGCCAATGCTGCATTATTTACGAAACCGTGCAGAATAATCTTATTACTTATAAAATCCTTAAATATATTATTTCTTACGTTTTCAGAATCGGATAAGTCCACACTTTTGAAGTATAAACTGTCCTTATATTTATTCTGTAGTTCTTTGAAATTTGTGCTATAGGATCTAGCTATACCATATACGGTATGCCCTTCTTCTAAAAGGGTTCTACATATTTCCAGACCAACGCCTCTGGAACACCCAGTTACTAATATATTCATAATCTTTTTATTTTTCCTGTCCTGGTTAGCTTGAACGAATCAAGAAATTTAATACGTCTTGGAATTTTAAAATCCTGTAATTTATTAGAAAGATCTTGTCTTATTTTTAATTCTGTAAGTTCAACTCCTTTGTATAGACATATATCTGCACATAATATATTTCCTAAAATAGAGTTTGATTTACCATATACAACAACTTGTTTTATACCAGGTATCTGATAAATTGCTTCTTCAACTTCATTAGGATTTATTTTATACCCCCCAACATTAATAAGTTCGTTTTTCCTACTTACAAATCTAAAAAGGCCTTTATCCTTGTCAACCCATTCTACAACATCATTTGTGTTATAGTAATCACCTTGATAAACAAAACTATCAGATGTGCCTAATAAAGATTTGTGTATAAGCAGTTCATTATCTTCACTAATCCTTACTTTATCTTTAATATTTTCAGGTATCTGGAAATTTTCATCTTTCGCCGCAAACAAGGAACCTGCTTCAGTTGAAGCATAAATATTATTCAATTTAGCATTTGGGAAAAGCTTATGAATGTTTTTATATAGTACTGTAGTAGATTTTTCTCCTCCTAAAGTAACTCTTTGTACACAGTCAAATGTCCTATCAGCAGGTAATAAGAGCCTATAGAATGTCGGCGTAGCTGAAATATGAGTTATATTATATTTTTTTATTGCCTCAAATATGAAATTTCTGTCCTTATTAAAAACATTTATTAATGCGTTTGCGTTAGAAAAAGCCTGAAAAAAAACCTGCAAACCTGCCATGTGGGTAGGATTATAGGCAAATAACCAGTCTTGGTTTTTGTATTTATCAGCTTTTCTAACCGAGCGTGTTAAGGTCTGTACGCTGTGAACTACTTTCTTAGGTTGTCCTGTGGTTCCAGATGTAAAAATTGTAATTTGGGACTTAGAAGTCAAAACCTTATTTATTAATTCATCAATATTTTGGAACTGCAGATTTTCAGTCTTAACATTCTGATTTATTTTCCCCAGATTCATTGTACTTATTTCTTTTTCCGTTAAATCTGAATCTATTAATATTAATGGTTTATCTAAAGATAGAGCATTAATTAGATTTTTGAAATAGTCGTATAATGAATCTGCTTTGAACATAGGAATATAGCTACTACAATTGTTTAAATCCAGTATTAAATCGTTGTAGCTATATATTTTATTATTGTCTACAAGAAAAGTTTGCATTATTTTCCAAGTTTATTGTATATTTCTCCTACTGTTGAAATAAGTCCATCTTCAAAGATGTCTATATCAAATTCGTCTTCAATCCGGACGGTTAATTCGGCCAAATCAAATGACGTAAAACCGATATCGTCTCTGAGAGAATCAGTTTCTTTTAATGACTGTAATTTGTTTAATCCCTTTTCTTCTCTAATAGCATTTACTATTGATAAAATTTCCTCTTTCATATTAATCTTTATTTAAATTATTAATCCATTCACTATATCCAATTTTTTCCCAAGGCATTCCTCTCTTAAAGTTTATAGGCCATGGATAATGTCGTTTATTCGATTCTAAATCGAATAAAGGAGCTTTACTAAGCTTACATATTCTTTTGGCTGGTGATCCAGCTATTAATGAGTCATTTTCGAAAGTTCCTTCGACTGTTGAATTAGCACTTACTAAACAATTTTGTCCTATTATACAACCAGGCAGTAATATAGATGCTGTCGTTATTTGAGAGTAATCACCGATTTTAACTCCAACAAGAATATTTGAGGGCGGTGTTGGATCATTAGTTAAAACTACATAGGGGTAGAAAAACACAAAACTACCTATTTCTGATTTTTGCCCTATATTAACGAAACTATGCATTCTAACATAATTGCCTATAGTGCAGTATCCTTGTATATCCGTATAAGATCCCAATGAACAGTTTATGCCCGCTTTGGTAAATTCTCTGACAGTGACCCTATGGCCTGTTTGTAAATTATCTCCAAATTCACTACCTGCATAAAAAATAGAATGACTCCTAATCAAAGAATTTTTTCCTATGATGAGAACTGGATTTATATAATCTTTATTAGTATAATAATCGTTTGTCGGTTCTCCAAGTACACAATCATTACATATAATTGTATTGTCACCTATAACGACGTTATCATATATAGTAGTATTATCACCAATTTTTACATTCTTACCTATTATAGCTTTGTTACTGATGTTTATGTTTGTATTATTAAATTTCATTTTTTTTGTATTTTATAAAATCCTCATAACTTCTAATATAATCATTTTCATCGTAGCCATGAGAGGCTAATACCAAACAAACAGATCCAGATGAAAAGTCATCTAATGTTCTCCAGATACCAGGTACCACATAAAGTCCTTGATAAGGTCTGTTTAGCAAAAAAGTTCGTTTTACATTTCCATCATCTAAAGTGACTGTAAAACTGCCACTTGCTGCTACAATCAGTTGGCTTAACTCTTTATGTGCATGAGCTCCACGACTTTCACCACCAGGCACATCATACAGATAGTAGGTGCGGCGTACTTCAAAAGGTATGTCTTTGTTGTTTTCTACAACGCTTATATTACCTTTTCTGTCACTATGGTGTTTGTCCAATTCAATTATGGTACAGTCATAAACAGAACTTTTATTCATGGCATGATAATGATTTGAATTGTTGATAATTGTAAATATAATCTTCTGGATTATATGGGGTGGAGGAGAGTACTAATGCGAGACTATTTGTGGAAAAATTGTTCATTTCTCTCCAAATACCTTTAGGTACATAAAGCCCATAGTAAGAACGATTCAGAGAATAGGTTTTTTTTTCATGCCCATTATCTAAAATCACATCAAAACTTCCTGACAAAGCGACGATAAATTCTTGGTTTTCTTTGTAAGCATGACCTCCACGTGATTCGCCACCAGGGACATCGTATATCCAGTATGTTCTTTCTATTGTGAAAGGTATATGTTTCATTTGTTCTACAAATGAAAGATTACCTCGTGCATCTAAGAATTTGGGTAGCTGGATTATTTTCGTTTGCTTTTCCATAATAGTCATGTTTCTAATAAAAATATATTGCTGATGAATTTTTATTCTACCTTTTTAAATTTAATTTATTTCTTAAGATATTGGCTATTTCTTTGATTTCGTACTGTTTAAAGATTATACAACTAGCTAAATAAGTTACAATTCCTATTATCAAACCAATAAATAATTGAAGGTATATATTTGAAAAAAGGATTTGAGTTAAGTATACACATACAGTCATTATTACGATTGAAAGGAAAATGTATTTCCAATCTTTAATTTCTTGGATTGCTCCATATCCAAATAATTTTCCTGGCAAATAACCATTTATAAAGAAAGCAATAATAGTTGCAATTAAGTTACCCCATACTATTGCATTTATGCCTAATGGTATAGTAATAAATAATATAGTAAGAACTATCGGGGTTTTAGAAAAATCTATTTTCATATATAAATCAGATCTTCCTACTGCATTAAGAATGTTCAAGTTAATAGCAGATAAAGGAGTGAACATTCTTGCCAAACAAAGGACTTGTAATAATGGAACACATGGTAACCATTTTTCTGTAAGTACAATTATCACAATGGGTTTTGCCAATAAAGCAAATAATGTCATAAATGGGAAAGTTAATAGAACTGTAAAGAAAAGACTCTTTTTATAAATAGCAACAAGTTTTTCTTTGTCATCCTGAAGTCCACTTAAAACAGGAAAGGTGACTGTATTTAATACATCATTTATAGTCCATGCGGGTAACTCAGAGTATTGTGTCGCTCTTGTATAATAACCAAGAGCATTACTTTTATAGTAACGGCCTATAAATATTGTTGTGATATTATTAACAATAGTTGCTATCACCCCCGTAATGAGTAATTTGGATCCAAATTTAAATAATCGATCAAAACATTTTTTTTTGAATGCAAATGAAATCTTCCATTTAGAAAAAAGAGGGAATAAAAATACCATTATTATTGTGCTGGAAATATTTTGAAATACTAATGCCCATACACCATAATCCATATATGCTAATAAAATACCAATGATTCCTCCCAAAAATGTTCCCCAGAAATTAATAATTGCTAAAGATTTAAAATCCATTGAAGCCATTAACTTAGCTCTATGAACGATATTGAAAGCACCTAAAATGAAATTTAAAGATAGAATTCTGGTGAGGGGAATCAAAATAGGTTCATTGTAGAATAAAGATATATATGGAGCGGCAACATATAATAAAATATATATCAACAATGAGATTAGAATATTTGTAACGAATGCTGTTGAATAATCAATATCTTCACATTTTTTGTTTTGAATCAAAGCTTTGGCAAATCCACTTTCTATGAAAAGGTTTGATATTAGAATAAAAACAGATAACATACTTATCAAACCATAGTCTGATGGACTAAGAATTCGAGCTAATACTATTCCTACTACAAATGCAGAACCTTTTACTATTATTTTCTCAACAGCATTCCATAATACGCTGCTAATTAAAGTCTTTTTTATTGAATCTTGCCGCACAATTATTTTAAATTAGATTTTATATGTTCTATAATGTTTTCTGCCACACTTTTATTATTTGGAGGCAATAATAAAGAATTATAAACTAATTTTCTTTTTTCCTTCATTGTGTCATTACCTGCAATGACAACATTTAAAATAAAGTCCTCTATATCTTGAGGTTGATGAACTAAGTAATGACTATTGAATGCCATTTGTGCTTCAGGATTTAATTCTGATGCATGGCTTTCATCATTTGTGTACATAACAGGTTTCTGTGTATAAAGATATTCTATTGTAAAAGATCCACAATCATGAATCATGGCATCTGAACTTTTGAACAGGTTAATATAATCCCCTTCAACTAGAGAGGAATTTTCTCCATTTGCCCAATTAGCATAATATTCATTAATTCTTTCTTTTGTCCAATCTGAAAACTCCTCTAATTTTGAACGCAGAAGTGGATGTGGTTTGAAAGCTATTTGTATTTGGTTCTTATACTTGTCTCTTAGTTTAAGCATTAAATCATAATATTTCAAGAATGTGGAAAAATTAATTAATCGATTAGGATCTATGGAATGATGTGGAGCCCATATTATTTTCTTTATTTCAGGATTTTCAATCTTCCAATCATTGCAATCATAATTGGGGTTAATAAAACAATCAAAAATTGGATATCCAGTAACGATCCTATTATGATATTTTAGTTTTGTACCTACAGCTTTTAAATGCCTTGTGTGATCATACTCACAAAAAAATTTCCATACTAATTTATGTAACGGTAAAGATGTTGTCCAGTTTTTATCTACAGATAAAAATCCATAATTAACGTAACAAGTTAATATATCTCTAAAATTTGTAATATAATATTTGTCGTCAATTAATCCTTTGTAGGGATTTGTATAAAAAATTATATCTGGTGACAAATCCCTTGCATCTATAAGTTTTTTAGAATTATAGTCATAAGAACAAATAGTATTATATCCTTTATTTTTAAAATATTCATAACACCTTTTTAACTCAGAAAACATAAATTCTTTACCGCGGTTTACTTGGGGACAAACAAGTATAATAGGGTTGAATAGCGAATCTTTTTGCATTAATTTAAATACAGAATCATATTTCCATACAGATGGAAGAATAGCAAAAAAAACCACATTGATTTTTTCTTTGTTTTTAACTCTTCTTAATGCTTTTTGGTGCAGATTTTCTTGTTCTTTTTCATAGTATGCTTCTTTTAAATTATCTACTGAATTGCGAATCCTTCTCTTTAATGGATTAGGAATCAATTTAGAAATAAATTTCTTCATATCTTAATTGACTTTTTATTGTCTTAGCCTAAAAAAAGGTTGACTATTTTTACGTTAAACCTGAAGTCTGTTGACTTCTTTATTTTATCCCTGTGTCAGATAAGCTTTGGATGCTGTGCTGTTTACTTACTGGCTGTTTGGGAGCTTTTACGGACGGCCTGTTTCATGAAAAAGTTGAATTCTTTAACAACGGACTTGATAAAGTCCTTATTTACAACTGTAGCCTCCATTTATATCTAAAATCGTTCCTGTTGTAAAAGGATTGTCAATTAAGAACATGGCTGCACTTACAACCTCATTGATTGTACCAAATCTTTTTATTGCGGACTTGTTATATATTCTCTCAAAAAATACAGAAGGCTTTCCATCATGCCATCCTGTATCTATAAATCCAGGTGCTAAGGCGTTTACAGTAGTGCCAGTTCCTTCAAAAACTTTTACTAGATTTTTAGTTAATCCATGTATGGCAGCTTTTGTAACTCCATATATTAAAGCAGGACTGTGTGGAATTTTCCCCATCACACTTCCCATAAATATAATACGGGAATTATTAGGTATTATGTTATATAAGTCGCGAATTAGATAGAAATGGGAGTTCACATTTACCATCATCACTTTTTCCCAGTCATCATCCGTTAAATTCATACCTGGTTTATAGCAGGTTATGCCAGTATTACAGATTATAATATTGACATTTGATTCATTATTACGTATTGTATTTATAAAGTACTTAAAAGATGTTTTATCAGATTGATCTGCTTGCATTATAGTATAATTATTATTTATACTATTTAGTTCTTGGGCAGCTTTTTTAGCCTGCTCTGTGTTATTAGAAAAATTAGTGTACACGTAATATCCTTTGGAAAGTAATGCTTTTACTAATCCAAGGCCAAGTCCTTTGGTTCCACCCGTGACAACTGCTACTTTACGATTATTTAACATGTTTAAATTTTTACTTTAATATTGTTGTGTCTTTTCCTTCTAAATATTTTTCTATTACATGAGATATCAAGGTTGATTCATGTTGGCTTAATCGGTAACTATTCAATCTATGATTTATAATCATAGAAATGAATTCTTGTATCTCATATCTTAATCCATCTCCTTCATAAGGGTAAAAATATTTCTTATTTTGATTTTGATTTTCATAGCAAAGTTCAAAATAATTTGTAAGCCACCATGGGGAAGGAACTAATGCATAGCCTTTTGTTCCAGATATAACTAAATTGCCTTCTGTTTTAACTCCTAGTCCAAGAGTTATAGAAGCTACTGTATTGTTATAATTAATAATTCCTTTTGTAAAGATATCAATCCCATTTTTCATTTTTGAGTAAAAATGAATATCTGAAATGTTTAGACCTAATAGTTTTATTATGGCCATAAGGGGGATTGACGAATGTTCGGTCATGCTACCACCTACTTGTTGAGGGTCTAATTCCCTAACTCCTTCGGGTACGAGTTTGGAGACAGATGCCTTAACTTCTATAACTTCACCTATTAGACCACTTTTTATTAAAACTAACAGATGATTCCATGCAGGACAATGTGCCGTCTTATTTGCTTCTAACAAAACTAAATTGCGGGCAGAGGATAGACGATATAGTTCTTTTGCTTCAGATTCCTTTAATACAAATGGGACTTCACAAAGTACATGTTTATTAGCTAATAGAGCTTGTTTTGCATATTCATAATGTGTTAAATGTGGAGATGCTATATAAACAGCATCTATTGTATTTAGGAAATCTGTATAATTTGTAAAAGCCAAATTTATATTGTGTTTTTTTACAAATAAATCAAGCTCATCTTTTTTAGGATTATATACTGAACATATTTTGACTCCACTGACGTAGTTTGCTTCAGGAAGAAAACGGTTTGCAATTCTTCCAGTTCCAACAATACCTAATTTGATAGTTTCCTGACTCTCTGCTCGAAGTATAGTGCTTGAAATCCCCTCTGTGCGAGGTAAATAAATGACCTCGCAATATTCTTTTAAATAATCAAACTTTCCAATCCAGTCAGATCCGATAGTAAATATATCGATATTATATTTTTGAATATCATCTATTTTCTGACCAACATAATCTTCAATGATAACTTCATCAGCATAACCTGTTGCCTTAACGGCTTCTATACGTTCAAGTACATTGTTCTTTACATTTAATTTGCCTCGTTCTCTATCAAAGCTATCACTGGTTACTCCTACAATTAAATAATCTCCTAATTCTTTAGCTCTACGCAGTAAATTAATATGCCCTTGATGTAGCAAATCATATGTTCCATATGTTATGACTTTTTTCATCTTATATTGGTTTAAAAATCCATCATATTTTTTAAGTCTGCTTCTGGTATATACGGACGTTGTTTGTATATAGGATCACCAAAGAATGTTTTAGGCAGTGCAAGTGTTTTATTATCCATATTGATTTCTATTAACATAGGTTCGCTATTAATTAAAGAAATAGCTTTCAGCTCATCTATGGAATTGATTTTTATACCTTTAATACCATATGCATTAGCTATTTTTGCAAATTCACAAGAAGAATAGTTGCTATCTTCAGTTACACCCTCATATCGAGAGTCTATATAGTCTTCTTGAACAGAACGAATCATCCCAAGGCAATGGTTGTTCATTATAACTATTTTAATGGGCAAATGTTCACGAACTATCCATTGAAGTTCTTGTATGTTCATTTGAAATGCGCCATCACCACAAATTGCAATAGAAGGTTTTTTATTGGCATAATATGCACCGATAGCAGCAGGTAATGCATACCCCATAGCACCATGTCCACCTGAGAAAAGAAGTTGTTGATGTTCTTTTAAGCAGAAAGATTGTGCAACCCACATCATATGTTGCCCTACATCACTTACTACATTGTAGTTGTCGGGTAAGTTAAAGCTTAATAACTCAATATAATGATTAGGGTAGAGTTGTGGAATATTTTTGTCAAAATTGCTATAGTATTGTTGGGTTTGTTTAAGGAAGGTAATCCATGTTTCTATATTTGGTGTGTATCGTTTTATTGTAAGGCCTTCGATAAAAATTTTGCTATCTGCTAAAATCTGAAATTCAGTTTCTTTTATTTTGTTTTTTAATTGAGTTTCATCTATATCAATTCTGATTAAACTTGCATTAGGTGCAAAATCTTTTAATTTTACTCCTGTTTGTTTTTTACCAAGAGATGCTCCAATAGAAATTAACAGGTCTGCTTTAAATGTAGCCATAAGAGCAGTTCTATTACCATATGAATTACCAATATTACCGAATTGTAATTCACTTTCAATCATAAAGTCTCTAGCTAATAAACTTGTTATTACTGGAATACTATTTATTTTGATGAACTCTTTTAATTTAGGGTATACATTGAAATCTACTCCATTACCAATCATCATAATTGGTCTTTTACTCTTTGATAGTGCTTTATATATTTTATCATAATTAATTTCTGGATATCGTTTGGTTATTGGTGTAAAAGATTCTAATTTTTCAGGATTAATTTCTGTGCGTTGGATATTCATTGGTAAATCTATTAAGACAGATCCTTTTCTTCCTTCATTGGCCAAATACCATGCTTTTTCCAGTTCATATCTAATGCGCTCTGCACTTTTGACTTGAACAGCATATTTGGTTATAGGTTTTGCCATTTCAACAATGTTGATTTCTTGGAATCCTTGCTGTCTCATTTCTGGTATACCTGTATATTCGTAGGTATTTAATTGCCCTGTAATAAATATGGTAGGTTCAGAATCAAAATAAGCATTAGCAATTCCTGATAATAGATTAACGGCACCTGGTCCACTTGTAGAATAGGCTACACCACATGTTTTTGAAACTTGTGCATATCCACATGCTGCGAATGAAGCACCTTGTTCATTGTAGCAGGAATGGTTATTTGCCTCAGGGTTGCGATGAATTGCATCAACAAAATAGGCTATCATAGTACCTTGATAACCAAAAAAGTCTTTTATGCCTTTTTGTATAAAAAAATCAATAATATAGTCAGATACATTCATATTTTTAAGCTAATTTATGTACGAGTATAAGAAATACGTGCAATGAGTGGACAATAGGTTATCAATATCATATATAAGTATTTTAAATTGTCTTATTAAGCCTTATCATCAAAATACAATAGGAGTAGCTTTGGTTTTATTTTGTAAGAATATCTTCTTTGGAGGTTGATATTACTTAGTTTTTTGTTCCCTTCTTATCATAGATTATAATTATAACAAATTAATTAGAATTTTTTTCCAAACATAATTTTGAAAAAAGTCATCCAAAGAATCTTGAAATCGAAACCCCAAGAGCGGTGCTCCAGGTAGAAAAGGTCGTAGCGTAGGCGACGGAGCATCTTTTCGATGGTATCCGTGTAACCGTTGTAGAGGGTCGCGTAAGAAGTAACTAACAGATAGTGGGTAATAAAAGTCTTCTTTAATGGGGAATAAATTAATTTACGTTTGCTATAATCTATTTTTATTCCGTTGAATAATCAAAATGTCCAGATAAAGATGCAGAAAAATCCACAATATAATATCAAGAATGAAAATAAATGTGACGTTACAATGTGGAAGTAATAATGCATTCAATACGATAAAGAATAAAGATGTAAAGAGAATGGTAGCCATTACCCAACGAACCCGCATGCCGGTATGCAGCAATTTGTGGTGAAAATGATTCTTGTCAGGTAAAAATGGATTTTTCCCACTTCGTACACGGTGCATTACGACGCGTACTACATCAAATAAGGGAACTAGCAGGGTGGTAAGTGCCATGATTAGCGAAGGGTTGGCATGTCTGCTTCCTTCCTGAGGAACAAAACTGAGATGAATAACCAGAAAGCTTAAGATATATCCTAGGGTCAAACTTCCTGTATCGCCCATAAACAATTTATGACCGCGGCAGGCATTACCGAATACATTGTAACACCAGAAGGGTATAAGGATACCCAAGGTAGCTAAAGCTAAAAAAGCATAGAGGTATTGTTCTGCCACAATGTGCATATAGGCCAGGATAGCCAGTGAAATGCAGGACAACCCGGATGCCAGTCCGTCAACGCCGTCAATCAAGTTGATGGCATTGATGATGTAAACTATCAGAATGGCTGTTAATGAAATGCCCAGCCAGGCTGGCAAATCGTAAATGCCGAACAAACCTCCCAAAGAGTGAATCCAGTCGCCGCAAAAGACCAGTAACAAGGCGGCAATGAGCTGTATCAGAAATTTCCAGCGATAGCCTACACCAATCAGGTCATCCTGTACACCAATCAGGTAGAGAGACATGACACCTACCATCCAAAACAAAAATTCGTACAAAGTACGAGGCATTGGAAGGTTTTCGAGGGGTAACCCCAACAGGTAACGAAATCCGGTCATCAGGGCGAATGTGATGACAATGGCCGGTAAGAAAGAAATACCACCTAACCGAGGAATCGGATAGGTATGGACCTTGCGTGAGTCGGGTAAATCAAACAGGCGTTTCCGGTAAGAAATCAATAATATTTTGGGAATCATAATCATTCCTAGAATAAGAGATACAAGGAAACATCCTGCAAAGAAAAATGCAATCATTGATGTCTTTTTATAGGTAGTTAAGAATATTTATTATGTGATTTATTGATTTAATCATATTTCTGTCAATAAAATGTATTTTATTCCTTTGTCTTGAACTGCTGCCAGAGAGGAGCACCAAACAGTTTCCAGCCCAGTGTTCCTACCAGGGTCAGAAACACCACTCCGATAACAATCATCTTTCGGCTATTGGAAGCCTGCAGAGGTACGGTAGCCGGTTCAACCACGGCAAAAACCGGCTTTTCTTCCTGTATTTTGGCGCGGGCTACCTGAAGTTGTTGGGCTACCTGGCTGTAAACCTGAAAGGCCAGGTTCATGTCGTTCTGCAGGCGTTCCTGCTCGGTACGGACACTCTGGAGCACCAGACTCTTGTTGGCATCCACATAGCGGGCATAACGCTGCTGGGCATCGTAATATTCCTGTTGGCGCTCCTTGTACAGTTGCTCCAGGTAGGTACAGTCTTCTTTGGCCTTGGCAATGCGGTAATTGATGATGTATTGCTGGAGCTTGGCTACCACACTGTCGGCCACTATGGCAGCAACCTTGGCATCCTGTAGGGTGACAGACAAGGTCGTGATTCCCGTTTTCTTATCGACGTTGGCTTGAATCGAATTTTTTAGCCCTGCTACTTTTTGACTTTCTTTCGGGGTTAGTTGAAAAGGATTGAGGGTTGTGACAGTATCCCGATTTTCTGTAAACAGCCCTTTCACAGCTCCAATAGCTTTTCCCGGAACACCCAGTATCAGGCTCCACCAAGGGGCAGACTGCTCATCCAGATAAGCTACCAGAGTGGTATCCACCTCCCCATCTAAGCTTTTCACACGGGTGCCGAAAAGTTCCAGCAGGAATGGGGTGGAGGAAACGATTTCACTGGACAGGGTGGCATTCAAGGCATCGGGGCTACTGCTCATGCTGCCTGCTCCTAAAAAAGAGGCAGCCATGCTGGCCAGTCCACTGCTTTTTGAATTTCCATTCATTTCAGGGGCAAGGGTAACGGATACGGTGTATTGCCGGGGAATGCTGAAGGCAATGATAATCCCTACCACCAGTCCGATACCTGCTGCCTTGTAAAGGGTCTTGCGCATGGCAATAACCTTGCGCAGCAGATCCATCAGGTCAATCTCCTGTTCCTCAGGATTGGACACCGGAGTAGGGGAGGTATAGTTTTTGTTTTCTTCCATGTTGTTTGAATAGTTGACGAGTTGACAAGTTAACGAGTTGACAAGGTTTCAGTTGACTAGAAACTTGATTTTTAACTGTTAACTCTATATGTTCGTTATTAATTATTCATTATTCATTGTTCATTGAACTCATTTCTTGATGAGATTGGTGAGCGTCGCAAACATCGTAGCGAGGGATGCAAACGAAGAAGCATAGCCGATGATGTTGTTGAAGGCATTCGGCTTGCGCTGCTTGGTCGGTACAATGATTTCGCAGCCCGGTTCAATCTGCTTCTTGCCGCTGCCTTTCACCTCGGCTATCTGTCCGTTCATGTAGACAATGAATTTCTTGCTCTTCTTGGCATTCTGGCTGTAACCGCCTGCTTGGCTCAGGTAGTATTTCACGCTTTTGCCCGGAGTGTAGGCCACGGTGTTGTCCATCATCACGGCACCGCTGACTTTTACGGTGCTGACCAGTTCCGGTACGGCAATGGAGTCGCCTTCACGCAACACGATGTCGTTGGCACCGCCGGGATTCTTCAGGGCGGCTTCCAGATCGATACCTACGGTATAGGTATCTTCTACCTTCAGCCCCATAGAGTCGAGGGCACCGGTACCCAGTTCCTTGCGCATCATGTCCACAATATCCCGCATGCGGGCCTTTTCCTCTTCGTTGGCGCGGCGGATGAGCTTGCTGCCCTTGACGTAGGCAAATTCGGTGGGCCCGCCGGCCTTGTTCAGCAGTTCGCTGATGCGTTCGTTCTTGTGGGTGAGGGAATAGGTACCGCCGTAGAGCACTTCGCCGCTGATGCTGACATTCTGCTGGGCCTGGTAGGCAGGACTGCGGCGGACAAAGACCTGGTCGTAGGGCTGGAGCACGAAACCGGGCTGGCCGTCGACAACAAAACCGTCCTTCAGCCCGAAGCTGAACATTTCGCCGGTTTCACGGCCGGTGGTGGTACCCTTCGGGTCCTTGATGCGGCGGGATACGTCTACTCGGACCACGGAGGCGGATTCCTTCAGACCACCGGCACCGATGACCAGATCTTCCAGCGTCATGTTGTCGGCATAGGGATAGGTGCCCGGCAGGGCTACTTCGCCGAAGATTTCCACATCGCCCAAATCCTGCAAGTCGTGGATGCTGGGCACGTAGAGCACATCGTTCTTCTGGAGGGGAACATCGGGGATGCTGCCGGCCATCAGGGCCTGGATATCAATCTGTAAGACTTCACGGGTCTTGTTGGGACGTTCGCGGTAGAGGACGGCACGGCCGGTAAAGGCTTCGTCCAGCAGACCGTCGGCCTTGGTGACCAGTTCGCGCACGGTGTTCAGGCGGCCGCTCAGTTCATAGATGCCCGGACGGGACACGGCGCCGCGGATTTCCAGCTTGTTCTCGAAGCGGTCCAGAATGGCGTCGGCGGTAATCACGTCACCGTCCTGCAAGGTAAAGACGCTGAAATCAGGATTCTCCACGGTCTTCACCTGGTATTCCTGGCCGTTCTGGCGCACGATGCGCAGGGCCTTGGTGTAGGCGTCGCTGCTGAATCCGCCGGCGTATTTCAATAAGGTGCTCAGGGTTTCGTCCTTCTTCAGTTCGTAGCGCATGGGGCGTTTCACATTGCCGCTCACCTTCACCAGGGCCTCGTAGGCGGGGACAATGATGACATCGCCTTCCTGCAGGCGGATATCGTCGTGGGTCTGACCCTTCAGGATAAACTGGTAGACATCGACGGTAGAAATCTTCTTGCCGTTGCGTACCAGCTGCACGTTACGCAGGCTACCGATGTCGCTCATGCCGCCGGCCCGGTAGAGGGCGTGGAAGACGGTGGAGAAACCGGAAAGGGCGTAGGTACCCGGCTGGACCACTTCGCCCATCACATTCACCTGGATGGTGCGGCCGTTGCCCAAGGTGACACGGATCTGGTTGCTCTGGTCGGCATAAATCTTGCTCAGGGCTTCCTTCAGGTAGGATTCGGCCTTGGCGACGGTCATGCCGTTCAGGTTGACCGGGCCCAATTCCTGAATGTTGATGGTGCCGTCCGGCGAAAGCTGTTCGCGGATGGTGTTCTGGCTGGCTCCCCAGATATCGATGATGACCTCATCGCCCGGACCGAGGCGGTAGTTGGGCGGCGTGGCCAGGTTGATGCTCGGTTCGAAAGTGAGATTCTTGCTGTTGAAGATGTTCCGGCCGAAGATCCGGTTCTCCCGATTCAGGCTGTCGCGCTGCAGGCTGTCCAGTTTGAAGGTAAAAGGAGAGGCTTCCTGAATTTGGGTACGGATGCGGTTCTCGGCCCGTTCGGCTCCAGTTAACACTTCTCCGTCTTCACTCTGGGACTGCATCTGCTGTTCATAGAGTTTCTTGACACGCTCGGCCTGGGCACGGGTAACACCCCGACGGGCCAGTTCGCTGGCAATGACCCGTTGGTCCTTACCGGCCTTCAGGCCTTCCATGGCATATTCCAATACTTGTTGGTCGGTCATCGGTGACTGTGCATAGATGCTTCCACCGAAGCCCAGGCACAGCAGCAATACAAAACTGAGGATTGACTTTCTCATTCGATTTATCTGTTTTTTTTGTTAGTTGACAAGTTGACGAGTTGACAAGTTGACAAGTTGACGAGTTGACAAGTTGACAAGTTAGTTACCATATCCTGTAGGGGCGGGGTCAGCCCGCCCGAATGCATCAGGTATATCAGCGGATAACTTCCTCGTTTTTAATTATTCATTATTCATTATTCATTGTTTTAGGCGTGCTTCGCCGCTACCTGTCACAATTCCGGACAGGCAGATTGATAGGTTTCTGCATAATTGAAAAACCGTTTCGGACGTGGTTATTCACCTATAAAACAGGTTTTCCATATATGAATGTTCAGAAACGATAAATACTGCGTGGCATACCTGTTTTTTGTAGCAGATGATAGTTTTGCCTTAATTCCGCAACACTATTATAAAATATTTTTTTAAGTACCTGAGCAACAAAA
>ERZ773133.1588-NODE-1588-length-24882-cov-3.517662_pt1 | contig 24882 bp, 24 predicted proteins | sample MGYA00580861_ERZ773133 | MGnify/ENA primary metagenome ERZ773133 (study PRJEB29015, sample SAMEA2737844) | human gut metagenome | biome: human gut; feature: human-associated habitat; material: faeces | place: China | collected 2012 ...
CGCGGATGTCGGTGTACCAGCGGCCGTTGTATTCGCGCGACTCGATGTTGACCGACACGAGGAAGGTCTCTCCTTCGCGCAGTTTGGCCACGTCGCTCTCCTTGTTGAAAAACGTCACGCAGATTTTGCGGGAGAACTGCCCGCCGTCGTTGTAGTCGAAGACAACGTCCTGACGCTGCCATTCGCCCCGCGCGGAAGTACCCCGCGTCACGGGCATGATCTTATATACGACTCCTTCGAATTCCATAATATCATCAATAAATCGGTTGAAAACAATGATCGAAAAAAGTGTCTCCCGAAGAGACACTTTTCCCGTATGACACGCCGACGGCGATTACTTCTTCGCCGGCTCGGCCACCTTCGTGCTGTCGGCCGGAGCGGGTTCCACGTAAGGTTTCACGTCGACCACCTCCACGCTGAATTCGAGCGCTTCGTTGGCCCCGATATCGCGGCCCGCGCCGCGCTCGCCGTAGGCCAGCTCCGCCGGAATCCACAACGTGATCTTACCGCCCTTGCCGACGAGCTTCATGCCTTCGGTCCAACCCTTGATGACGCGGTTGAGCGGGAACTCGGCCGGTTCGTTGCGCTCGTACGACGAGTCGAAGACCTTGCCCTTGCGGTTCTTGCCCTCGTAATTCACCACGACCACGTCGCGGTCGTCGACGGCGATCGTGTCGGCGTCGCCCGGACGCTCGATCTTGTAGAGCAAGCCCGATTCGGTCTTCTCGACACCCGACTTCTTGGCGATGCCTTCCAGCCACTTCGCCGACGCCTCGGCGTTCTCGCGCGGACGGACGACCATGAAGTAGTTTTGCAGATAGCCCTGCACGATCATCTCGTCCATCTTGGCGACGCTGTCGCGCACGTTGGCCATCGCCTCGGTGATCCATACGATCTGTACGGGGATGTCGCTCGACTTGATATTGTTACCGATGTCGTTACCGAAAGCGTACGACACCGAGTCGCACTCGCCCGGCGTGAGGAACATCGGCTCCGCAGCGGGAAGCGTGTCTTTCAGCATACCCGTCGAATCGGCGGCGACAGCAGCCTGCATCGCCTTCTTCTGCTGGATGGCGAAGGCGCGTGCGCCGCGCTTGTTCATGAAGTAATCGCGCAGGATGTCGATGGCATCCTCGTGCTTCTGCTTCGACTTGTCGAGCGCGCCCTCCTTGATGCCCTTGTTCACCTCCTCGAAATTGAAGGGGATGTCGCTCATCTCGTACTGCATTCCGTAGCCGATATTGGCTCCCAATGCATACGACAGCGAGTCGAATTTCGACAGACTGCCCATTTTCAACGTCTTGTTGCCGCCGCAGGAGCAGAGCAACACGGCACCCGCGAGCGCCGCAACCGATAACAGTTTTTTCATTTGCGTATCAAAGTTTTTATAAAGTTTCATAGTGCACAAGCATACAAAGATATACAAATTAATCGATATTCGTGCGTCCGTCGGCGGCAAATCGCAGTTTTTCCCGCAAAATCCGCCTAACGGCCGCCGGGCTTTCCTCCGGCGGGCGCATCGGCCTGCACGTCGAGCAGTTCGGCTTCGTAATAGAGCGTCTCGTTGGCCCCCACTCCCAACGTCCGGTCGCCCTCGGCACCGTAGGCCAGCGCGGCAGGAACCCACAATTTCACGGCACCGCCGCTGCCCAGCAGCTTCAACCCCTCGCGCAACCCCGCGGGAAGCGAATCGAGGCGCGTGCGCAACGTATCGCCACGCTCGTAGGAGGAGTAAATCTCCCCGCCGTCGCGCCGCAACGCCTTGATGCGAACGGCGATGCGGGCCGTGTCGGAGGCGATCGTCCGTTTGAGGTCGCCGTCGCGCGTAACGTCGTACCGCAGACCCGATTCGCTGCTCTTGAACCCCTGACCCGAAGTCACGTCGTCCAGAAACCGCCGCTCCTGCTCGCGGATCTTCTCGGGCACGGCATAGTTCACATAACGCAGGTAGAAGGTCTGCGCCTCCTCCATGGTCATCGACTGCCGGCCGGCGAAATAATCCGCGATTCCCTTGCAGACGGCCGCGGCATTCAGCGTCGAATCCATTTTCAGCAGGTTGGCACCCACGTTGAGACCGATGACATAAGCCACCGAATCGGTATCGGTGTGCAATTTCACCCCGCCGCCGCTTTTGGAACAACCGCTCCACAACGTCAGCATCAGGATCGGAAGGATCGTAAATCGTTTCATATCGTTGGTCGTTTTAATTCTTTACCGCAGGCATCGTGACACGGATCAGCAGCGCCCCGAGCAGGGCCGAGGCGAGCGATCCCAACAGAATGGCGATCTTGCCCTGATTGACGAAGAACTCCTCGTCGAAAGCCAGCGCGTCGACGAAGATCGACATCGTGAAACCGATACCGCCCAGGCAGGCCACGGCCAGCAGCATCCGCCACGAAACGCCGCCCGGCATCTCGGCAAACCCCGACTTGACGGCCGCCCAGCTCGTGAGGAGGATTCCAAGCGGCTTGCCCACGAGCAACCCCAAGAAAATGCCTATGCCGACGGCTCCGCCCTCAGAAGAATAGCGGAAAATATCGAGGTATTCCAGATCGATGCGCACCCCCGCGTTGGCCAACGCGAAGATAGGCATGATGATGAACGTGACGTACGGAGCGAGCAGATCTTCCAGACGGTAACTCATGCCGATCGAGTTGTAGGAGAGGTCCTTCATGCGTTGCAGGTAATAACGCTGCTCGGCATCGGGAAAACGTTCGTCCTCCTCGCGCACCCGTTCCAGCGACCGGGTGAAGTTGCGCAGCTGGCGGAAGAAATAGGGCTTGCTGTAACGCGGGCGCATGGGAATGATCATCGCCATCGCCACGCCCGACAGCGTAGCATGGATGCCCGAATAATAGAAAAGTCCCCACACCACGAAGGCCGGGATCAGGAAATAGGAGATCCGCGTCTCGCCCAGACGGTTGAGTCCGTAAAGCCCTGCCATAATGGCCAGTGCGAGGAACAGAAAACCCCATTTCACCGCACCGCCGTAGAAGATGGCGATTACCAGGATCGCGCCCAGGTCGTCGACGACGGCCAGCGCCGTGAGGAAAATTTTGAGCGAGACGGGCACACGATCGCCCATGAGCGACAGGATGCCGATGGCGAAGGCGATGTCGGTGGCCGTGGGTATTCCCCAGCCGTGCGCCGCCGGCGTGCCGTGGTTGAAGGCCAGATAGATCAGCGCCGGCGCGAGCATACCGCCCGCCGCGGCCATGACCGGCAGGATCGCCTTGCGCGCCGTCGAAAGTTCGCCGCAGACGATCTCTCGTTTGATTTCGAGCCCCACGACGAAGAAGAAAATCACCATCAGTCCGTCGTTGATGAGCTTTTCGACGTTCATGTCGCGCGGGAAAACCAGATCGACCACATGGTCGGGGCTCTCGATCAGCAGCGACAGGTCGGTGCTCAGCACGTGTTCGTAGTACATCGCCGTCGAGGGCAGATTGGCCAGCAGCATCGCCGCCGCCACGCAGAGCATCAGCACCGCGCCGCCTGCCCACGGCACGCGCATGAAACGCCGGCGCCGTTCGTCGAGCCGGTGCCGCTTGCGCACCCAGCTGTACCGCGAGAAGAGTTCGGCATGATCCTGAGGTGTACGTTGATCGCTCATAATTCGGATTTAAGGGTCAGTCCGCAAAGTTTGTAGAGGATGCGCGCACCCGTCGAGGCGTCGATCGAACTCCCGGGACGGGGAACGACCTCCACCACGTCGAAACCGATGATCCGGCGCCCCGAACGCACCGTCTCGTGCAGCAGGTAGACGGCCTGATTGAAGGTCAGCCCGCCTGCGACGGGCGTACCGGTATGGGGGCAGTATTCGACCGACAGGCCGTCGATGTCGAAGCTGACATAGACCCGTTCGGGCAGTTCGGCCACGATGCGGCGGCAGGTCGCACCCCATGTTTCGCCTTCGAAGGCTGCCGCGGAGAGCTGCGTGTCGTCGAACATGCGGATGCGTTCCGAAGAGCGTGCCAGTTCCGCCTCGGCGTCGCAATAATCGCGCACGCCGACCTCGACGATCCGCTCCGCCTGCGGCACGTCGCGCAGCACGTTGTACATGATCGACGCATGGGAGTATTCGAACCCTTCGTAGGCCCTGCGCAGGTCGCAGTGGGCGTCGATATGCAGAATCCCGAACCCTTCGCCCCGCTCGCCGAGCGCCTGCACCAGTCCGTAGGGAGTCGAGTGGTCGCCGCCGACCAGGCCGACGAGCTTGCCTTGCGCCAGCCACGCACGGGCCTGCGCACGGATATTTTCGTTCATCTGCACGCAGCCTTCGTTCACGCGGCGGATTTTGCGGCAGACCGCATCGTCGGCGACCAACCCGCCCTCTTCGAGGTGGCGGATCACCCGCTCGGCGTCCGAGCGCAGCCGTTGCGAAGTCTCCAACAGCGAGTAGTCGATGTCGGCCGTGGCGATGCCGAGCCGCCACGCGCCGGGCGACAGAGCGTCGCAGAGGTCGAGCTGCATCGAGGCTTCGATAATGGCGTCGGGCGCCTCCGACGTCCCCGTACCGTAGGAAACCGTAACGTCCCACGGCGCCGAAATCAGCACCAGCCTCGCTTCGTCGGGCGTGAACGGCAGGCCGAAATAGGCCCCGTTGTCGAGCCCTACCCCATTGGGGTCGAATGTATCGAGTGTATTCATATCAAATCGTCATATCGCATCCGGAGGTACCAGCGCACCGCAACGGGACATCCGCAGGCTCCGCGAACCGGCAGGGTGTTTGCGACGTATCTCCGCAAAGATACGAAAAGTCGAGCGCAGAAGCAAGCGTCAGCTTGATTATGCCGAGACGAAGTATCTAAGGCGTCAGCCAAAGTACGAAAAGTCGAGCGCAGAAGCAAGCGCCAGCTTGATTATGCCGAGACGAAGTATCCAAGGCGGAGTCAAAGATACGAAACCTTTCAAATTTTCCTACCTTTGTCCCGATTATACATGGTGAAAAGTGAAAATCGTCATCGATAACGCCATCCCGTTTCTCGAAGGGGTCCTCGAACCCTACGCCGAGATACGTTATCTTCCGGGCAGGGAGATAGCGGCGCGCGACGTGCGCGACGCCGACGCGCTGATCGTCCGCACCCGCACGCGCTGCGACGCGGCGCTGCTCGACGGTTCGCGGGTGCGGTTCATCGCCACGGCGACCATCGGATTCGACCATATCGACCTCGACTACTGCCGGCGCCGGCAGATCGGCGTAGCAACGGCCGCAGGCTGCAACGCCCGCGGCGTATTGCAATGGATCGCAGCCGTACTGCATCACCTCTCGCAGCGCGACGGGTGGCGTCCGGCCGAAAAGACGCTGGGAGTGGTCGGCGCGGGACACGTCGGGGAGCTGGTACGCCGGTACGCCGCATCGTGGGGATTCCGCGTGCTGACCTGCGATCCGCCGCGTGCCGTACGCGAAGGCGGCGGCGACTTCGTCCCGTTGGAGGAGGTGGCGCGGCACTGCGACCTCGTCACGTTCCACACGCCGCTCGATGCCACGACGCGCCGCATGGCCGACGAAGCCCTCCTCCGCCGGTTGAAACCGAAGGCCGTGGTCATCAACTCGTCGCGCGGCGAGGTGGTCGACGGCGACGCGCTGCTCCGCAGCGGCCGTCCCTACGTCCTCGACGTCTGGGAACACGAACCCGACATCGACCGCCGGCTGCTGGCGGGGGCGATCCTCGCCACACCCCACATCGCAGGTTATTCGGCGCAGGGCAAGGCCAACGCCACGGCCATGTCCGTCGCCTCGCTGGCCCGACGTTTCGGCCTGCCGCTCGACGGGTGGTATCCGCCCCAGGCCGCCCCGGCGGTTCCGCGGCCGATCTCCTGGCAGGAACTTTGCCGGACCATCGGCGGGGCATACGACATCGCGGACGAAAGCCGCCGCCTCAAGGAGCGGCCCGGGGATTTCGAATCCATGCGCGACCATTACGCCTACCGCCGCGAATATTTTTAGCACAAACGGCACGGATTGCGCACACACCGGTGTCCGAAAAAGGCGAAACCCGCTTTTTATTAGCTAATTCGTCCTTTTTTAATTACCTTTGCCCGCGATTATCAGTTAAGAACCATGTACCGGAGAGTCATAAAGCCCGTACTTTTCTCGCTTACCATCGAGCAGGCCCACCACGCGGTGCTGCTGTTGCTGCGCATCATCGGGCTGATACCCGGCGGCCGCTGGCTGCTGCGCAAATGCTACGCCGTGGAGCATCCGGCGCTCGAACGCGAGGTGTTCGGCATCCGCTTCGCCAACCCCATCGGACTGGCGGCCGGATTCGACCACAACGGCGAGGCGTTCCGTGAACTGGCCGCACTGGGATTCGGATTCGTCGAGGTAGGAACCGTGACGCCCCGTCCGCAGGCAGGCAACCCGCGGCCGCGGGTGTTCCGCCTCCCGAAGGACAACGCCATCATCAACCGCATCGGACTCGCGAACCGCGGGCTGGAAGCCACCATCCGCCACCTGCGGCGCCCGCACGACGGCGTGATCGTGGGCTGCAACATCGGCAAGAACACCTCGACCCCCGCCGAAAACGCTCCGGCGGACTACCTCAAACTCTTCCGCAGCCTCTACCAGTATGCGGACTATTTCACCGTCAACATCAGCTGCGACAACGCCTGCCGCGAAGGCACGACGCACACGCGCGAACATATTCTCCAGATACTCAACCCGCTGTTCGACTTCCGGCGCGGGCAGAACCAGTTCCGGCCGATCATGCTCAAAATATCGCCCGACATGCCGGACGAGGTGATCGACCAGATCACCGACGTGCTGCTCGAAACGCCGCTCGACGGTATCGTGGCCACCAACGGGACTCACAGCCGCGAGGGACTCCACACGAGCCGCACGGCGCTCGAAAAGATCGGCAGCGGACGCCTCGGCGGCGCCCCGCTCACGCGCCGCGCCGTGGAGATCGTACGCCGCGTCCACACCCGCTCGGGCGGCACCTACCCCATCATCGGAGTCGGCGGACTGATGTCGGCCGACGACGTGCGGGCAATGCTCGACGCCGGGGCCGACCTCGTACAACTCTACACCGGCTACGTTTACAACGGCCCCGGAATCGTCAAAGAGGTGTGCCGCGCGCTGATCGCCGACGCGGAAGCCCGCCAGACGGCGGAAAAGGCCGCACGGCAGGCCGCCGCATCGGAAGCCGCCGCATCGGAAGCCGCCGAACCGAAAACCGCTGTATCGGAAGTCTCCGCTCCGGAAACCGAAGTCCCGGAAGCCGCTGAACCGACATCCCCGGCCGACGCCCCGCAAACACAGCAGGAACCCGCAGAAAAACAGGAATCCATCCGGTCATGAAAGCGACAATCATCACCATCGGCGACGAGATACTCATCGGGCAGATCGTGGACACCAACTCGGTCTCCATCGCCAAGCACCTCAATGCGGCGGGCATCGTGGTCCGCGAGAAAATCTCGATCGGCGACGACCGCACGCAAATCATCGAAACGGCAGAGCGCGCCCTCGCCGCATCGGAGGTGACCGTCGTCACCGGGGGACTCGGCCCCACGAAAGACGACATCACCAAAAAGACCCTCGCGGAGATGTTCCGCAGCGACATGCGCTACGACGAACAAGTGGCCGCGCACGTCGAGAAGATGCTCGCCGAACGCGGTATCGAGTTCAACGAGCTCAACCGCTCGCAGGCGATGGTCCCCGCATGCTGCACGGTGCTGTTCAACGCCCACGGCACGGCACCGGGCATGTGGTTCGAGCGCGACGGACACGTGATCGTCTCGCTGCCGGGCGTGCCGTTTGAAATGGAACACCTGATGGAGGACGAGGTGATGCCCCGCCTGAAGGCCCGCTTCGCGCTGCGGCAGATCATCCACCGCACGATGATCACCGCGGGACTGCCCGAATCGATGCTCGCCAAGCGCATCGAAGCGTGGGAAAACGCCCTGCCCCCGTACCTGAAACTGGCCTACCTGCCCAATCCGGGTGCGGTGCGCCTGCGCCTGTCGGCCTATGAGGTGGAGGGCGAGAGCGTCGCCCGCGAAATCGAGAGCCGGTTCGAGGCCCTGCGCAAGATCATTCCCCACAACATCCTCGGGTTCGAAACCGCGACCATGCAGGAGGCAGTGCACAAAATACTCACCGCGCGCGGGCTGACGCTCGCCGCGGCCGAAAGCTGCACGGGCGGCTCGATCGCCGCACGGTTCACGGCCATGCCCGGCGCTTCGGCCTACTTCCTCTGCGGAGTGGTGTCGTACAGCAACGAATCCAAAGCCGAACTGCTGGGCGTCGACCCCGCGGACATCGCCCGCTACGGAGCCGTGAGCGAGCAGGTGGCCCGCCAGATGGCCGAGGGCGTCCGCCGCGCGGCAGGCGCCGACTACGCCGTGGCCACCACCGGGATCGCAGGACCCTCGGGCGGCTCGGCGGAAAAACCGGTCGGTACGGTATGGATCGCCGTGGCGACACCCCGGAAGACGGTCGCAATCCTCAAACAGTGCGGAACCGACCGGGGACAGATCATCGACCGCGCCGGCGCCTTCGCCATCGGCCTGCTGCGCGACTGCCTGAATGGAAACTAAACACCTCCAGCCATGAATAAACTGCTCGTCATGCTGGCTGCGCTCTCCCTGACAGCCTCCTGCAACTGCTTCAAACCGGAAAAGAGAGTCCACCGCCTGCTGACCGACCGTACGCAGACGCTCGCCGTGGCCGAAAGCTGCACGGGCGGGACCATCGCCGCGCGGTTCACGGCCATGCCCGGCGCCTCGGCCTATTTCAAAGGCGGCGTGGTGGCCTACTGGAACCAGACGAAAGAACTGCTGCTGGGCATCTCCCGCGACACCATCGCCCGCTACGGCGTGGTGAGCGAAGAGATCGTGCGCAAAATGGCCGAGGGCGTCCGCCATGCCGCCGACGCCCATTACGGAATCGCCACCACCGGCATCGCAGGCCCTTCCGGCGGCACGCCCGAACTCCCGGTGGGTTCGGTCTGGATCGCCGTCAGTTCGCCCGAACGCACCGTGTCGCGGCTGATCCGCGTAAGAGGCAACCGCAGCAAAGTCATCCGCAAGGCCGGTTCGGCGGCCCTCTCCCTGCTCGAAGAAGAGATGCTGACGGAAAAAACAGCCCGTTATAATCCTTAAAAAAGCGAATTTATATACTTTTTTATTTGGTTTTCTCGGTTTTTGCGGCTAATTTTGTGCACTTTTAGCCCAAAATGTAATGAAAAACGTCCTGCTACTTCTGGTGATACTGGCGGCATCGGTATCGCCGGTTGCCGCCCAATCCTCGGCCGACGGTCTCGACAGCACGCTCGTAGCCTACTACCGCTGGTGCAACCGCCACAAACAGGACCCGGAAATGCTGCTCAAGGCCGACACCATGTTCCGTCTCGCGGGCGAAAAACAGAACCGCCGCATGCAGGCCGTAGCGCTGTGCCTGAAAACCGACTACTACTATTACACCAACAAATTCGACTCGGTCAAAGTGTGGGTGGCGCGCACCCAGCAGTTCACCCGCCAGCACAACCAGCCGACGCACTACTATTTCGTCTGGACACGACTGATCTCCTACTACACCAAGTACAGCAAATACACCCTCGCCCAATATGAATTGGAACGCTTCCTCGACCAGGCCATCCGGGACGACTACAAACCGGCCATTGCCGAGGCATACAAGCATTTAGGACACATTTACCGGACCAAATCGCTCTACAATACGGCCATCGACACCTACCTCAAGGCCATCGATGTCGCCGAGCGGAACGGGCTGAAAGAGGTGGACGTCTCCGACCTTTACCTCCAACTCGGCGAGATGTACACCCAGCAGCGGAAATACGACCAGTCCGAGAGAGCGCTCCGAATGGCCGAAAAGACCATCCTGCTCCCCGAACATATCTGGCGCGTGCGCATCGCCCAAGCGAATCTTCATGCCGAGGAAGGGGAGTTTGCGCGCGCCCGGCAGCTCCTGCGCGAAATCCGTGACGGGAGCAACGGATACGCCTCGGAAAACAAGGTCAGAGAGATCGAACTCTCCATCTACAAGCACTCCGGCGAACTGCACAAGGCGCTGGAAATCGTCAACAAACAGCTGGCCCCCTATGAAAAAACCCGGGACAGCACACATTATTTCTATATCCCGATGCTCGGAACCCGGGCCGCGATCAATTACGAACTGGGCAACTACAAGGCTTCGGCCGAGGACCTCTCGCGGCAAATGGCTCTCGCACAAAAGAAATACGACCAGAGCAACCGGGAGACGCTGAACGAATTCGCCACGCTGTTCGACGTCGAACGCCTCGACCGCGAAAAGGCCGAAGCGCAGCAGCAGGCCCAGGCCGAACGGCTGCGCCGCGCCCGCGTGTTCGAGATCAGTTTGGGCGTCATCCTGCTGCTGGCTTCGATATTCATCTTCATCCTGACGCGCCTCAACCGCCGCCTGGCCCATGCCAAACACGCCGCCGAGCAGGCCAGCCGCATGAAGGGCATCTTCATCCGCAACATCCCACGAAATCAACACCCCGCTGAACGCGATCGTCGGATTCGCCGAACTGGCCTCGACGGCCCCGGAAAACGACCCCGAGCGCGATGCCTACATCGACATCATACGCGAAAACAGCGGGTTCCTGCAAAAACTCGTGGACGACGTGCTCTACATCGCCGACCTCGAATCGTCGGACACCCCGCCCGTCAGTGCGCAGGCCGACATCAACGCCTGCTGCCGGGAGTGCATCCGCGGGCTTTCGAAACACGGCATGGCGGAGACCGCGATCCGATTCCTTCCGGAACGCGAGAAATTCACGGCCGGAACCTCGTGCGTGCTGCTCACCAAAGCGCTCACCGAACTGCTGCGCAACGCCGTGCGGTTCACCGGACAGGACGGAACGGTATCGCTCTCCTACGCCGTGGCACAGGACGGCCGGAGCGTCACCTTCGCCGTTGAGGATTCCGGCCCGGGCGTCCCCGAAGGAGAGCAGGAACACATCTTCGACCGCTTCGTCAAAATCGACCCCTACGGCCAGGGCCTCGGGCTGGGACTGTCCGTGTGCCGGCTGATCGCCCGCACGCTGGGCGGCGACGTGCGCCTCGACACGCGGCACGCCCCCGGAGCGCGGTTTCTGCTGACGATCCCCGTCGAATAGCGCAAATGCGCCCCGAATCGGGTCTCCGGCCGAAAAAAAAGACGGTCGCTTTTGCTATTTGCCGAAAAGGTTGTATATTTTTGCATATATTCAATCTTTTAATTGATAATCAATTGATTATACTTAAAACAACGTATTTAGAGTAACAAACTGGTAACAAAAATATCTAATTTCAATGATTTTTTCACAAATATAAGATATTAATACATAGATTCTTACAAATCCTCAACCTTGACTGGTTGGGGATTTTTTGTTGCAATTTTTTAATCAAAAGCAAAAACCGATGAGGAAGAGAAGTAAGTTTTAAAAGAATTTGCAGAGAGCAGCAGGTGGTGGGATTGCTGTAAGGATTTTAATTCCGAATGGACTTTCGAGGGTGGCCTGAAATGAAAAGAGTAGGAGTCGCCGGGAACCGAACCCGTTATCAATCAGGAGCGTATGTTAGTACGTGAGAAAGTGGACGCAGGTCAATTTGAGTGGTACCGCGATAGTAAAGAAATTTATTACCGTCTCAAGCATTTCGCTTGAGGCGGTTTTTTGTTGCATCAGCCGGAAATGAAAGCCTGTATCCAAGATCGGCTCCTTTGCTTTTGCAGAAAATGAAAAGAAAAAAGGAGACAAAGTATTATGAAGAAAAGAATTTTAGCAGTAGTTTTAGGTGCGGTAATGGTAATGAGCCTGGCAGGATGCGGCTCAGGAACATCAGGAGAGGATAAAAAAGCTTCCTCCGATGGAGAAAAGACTTATACGATCGGAATTTCCCAGTTTGCAGAGCATGGTTCACTGGATAACTGCAGGGAAGGATTCCTTGAAGGGCTGAAAGAAGAGGGAATTGAAGAGGGTAAGAACCTGACAGTTTCTGTAAAGAATGCAGCGGCAGATCAGGGTACAGCAAAGCAGATCAGTGATTCATTTGTATCCGATAAAGTGGATCTGATCTGTGCAATCGCAACTCCGAGTGCACAGGCAGCATACAATTCAGCGATGGATTCAGAAATCCCGGTTGTTTATACAGCAGTCACAGACCCGGTTGCGGCAAAGCTTGCAAAAGATGACGGAACAGCAGTCGGAAATGTAACAGGAACGAGTGATGAGCTTCCGATCAAGGCACAGCTTGAAATGATCCGTGAGATGATGCCGGATGCAAAGAAGATTGGTATCCTTTATACGACAAGTGAGGCAAATTCCGTATCCGCTCTTGCAAAATATGATGATCTTGCAGGAGACTATGGATTTGAGATCGTAGAAAAAGGTATTAGCCAGACCGCAGATATTTCTCTTGCGGCAGATGAACTTCTCGGAGAAGTTGACTGCCTGACGAACCTGACAGACAATACAGTTGTAGCTTCGCTGGCAACGATCCTTGACAAGGCAAATGCAAAGAAGATTCCGGTATTCGGAAGTGAGATCGAACAGGTGAAGATCGGATGCCTTGCAGCAGAAGGACTGGATTATGTGGCACTTGGAAAGCAGACGGGAAAGATGGCAGCCAAGATCCTGAAAGGTGAGAAGAAAGCATCTGATATGCAGTTTGAGACAATTACAGAACCTGGTTTTTATGTAAATAATGAAGTAGCGAAGAATCTCGGAATCACAGTTCCGGAGGATCTTCAGGACAAAGCTGTAGAAAGCTTTGATGAGATTACAAAATAATGAAAGAATCCGGAGGCGTAGAGTGATGGGGATTTATATAACAATATTGGAGCAGGGGCTGATTTATGGAATACTCGCCCTTGGAGTATACATAACATATAAGATTCTGGATTTCCCGGATCTGACAGTGGATGGAAGTTTTCCGCTGGGAGCAGCACTGACTGCAACAATGATCACGAAAGGTGTGAACCCATATCTCACACTTCCGGCATCATTTCTGATCGGTGTTCTTGCCGGGATCTGTACCGGTCTGATCCATGTGAAATGTAAGGTGCGTGATCTGCTGTCCGGTATTATTATGATGACAGCATTATGGACGATCAACCTCCGGCTGGCAGGAACGGCAAATGTACCGATCTTTGGCGAGGACAGTATTTTTGACAATGCAGCCGTAAATGGGATCTTTCAGGGAGGAGCATCCTCCTATAAGGTTCTGGTGATCGTTCTGATCATTGCGGTAGTAAGCAAAGTCCTTTTAGATCTTTATATGAAGACAAAGTCGGGATTCCTTCTCCGTGCAGTCGGTGATAATGAAGTGCTGGTCACTTCTCTTGCAAAAGATGAGGGGAATGTCAAGATCCTCGGACTTGCGATCGCCAATGGACTGGTTTCCCTGGCAGGATCTATTTTCTGTCAGGAACAGAGAGTTTTTGAAATTTCCAGTGGTACAGGTGCCATTGTTATCGGACTTGCGAGCGTGATCATCGGAACAAGCCTGTTCAAGAATTTTTCATTCCTGAAAACCACAACGGCTGTTCTGATCGGTTCCATTATTTATAAAGCCTGTGTTGCTGCAGCCTTAAAGTTTTTTGAGCCGCAGGATATGAAACTGATCACGGCAGTTTTATTCCTTCTGATTCTGGTGATCGGAAGAGACAGAAAGAAGAAGGTGAAGAAAAATGCTTGAATTAAAGAAAATCGATAAATATTATAATCCCGGAACAGTCAATGAGATGTGCCTGTTTGACGGATTTGACCTGACGGTAGCAGACGGAGAGTTTGTATCGGTTGTGGGAAGTAACGGTTCAGGAAAAACCTCGATGCTGAATATCCTCTGTGGAAGTATTCCTGTAGATGGCGGAAAGATCCTGATGAATGGGAAAGATATTACAAATAAAAAGGAATTTAAAAGAAACCGTAACATCGGACGTGTATATCAGAACCCATCGATGGGAACCTGCCCGTCGATGACCATTCTGGAGAATATGTCTCTGGCAGATAATAAAGGAAAATTCTTTGGACTTGGTGCAGGAATCAATAAGGCGAGAAGAGAAGAGTACCGGGAAATGTTGAGCCAGCTAGGCCTGGGACTGGAAAATAAAATGGATGTAAAAGTCGGAGTACTTTCCGGTGGACAGCGTCAGGCAATCGCACTTCTGATGTCAACCATGACACCCATTGATTTCCTGATCCTGGATGAGCATACAGCAGCACTTGATCCAAAGACAGCAGAGCTGATCATGGAACTGACAGATAAGATCGTCAGAGAAAAGCATCTGACAACCATCATGGTTACTCACAACCTGCGTTATGCGGTAGAATATGGGAACCGTCTTCTGATGATGCATCAGGGCGGGATTGTGATGGATTTAAAGGGAGAAGAAAAAGCACATCTTGAGGTGGAGCAGATCCTGGATAAATTTAATGAGATCAGTATTGAATGTGGTAACTAGGTCTTTCATAAAAAAGTAGCTTTCCACAAAAATAAAAAGACGGGAACAGCGGATTGGCTCTGCTGTTCCCGTCTTTTTCGCGTATCATTTCTATAGTGTGATAATAGAAATGGTTCTTTTGTGCTGTGAAAGGTTATTCATCCCAGCCTTCGTAAAAACGGATATTGACAGAAATATTGCGGATCAGTTCATCTTCGGCAAGGAGAATATCTTCCGGATCGGAGACATGAGGAAGAATCGGCTCGTCCTCTTCGAGTTCTACCGTGATCCAGGTTCTGGCAGCTTCATTTGCGTTGTCGATGGCATCATCCAGTGTCTCACCGGATGCTTCGCAGAACTCAAGATCAGGAAAGTAAGCAGCGTATCCTCCGTCAGTTTTCTTTTTAAATACAGCGGGATATATAAATTTCATGAATCATACCTCCTAAAATGATCTATGGTAAAGAAAAAAGCACTTGAAGTCTTTCGGGAACTCAAGTGCCTTCAGAGCGACAGACGGGGTTCGAACCCGCGACCCCAACCTTGGCAAGGTTGTACTCTACCAACTGAGCCACTGTCGCATACAGATTGTTCAAAGAACAACCAAACTATAAAATTGATAAATGAGAGCGACAGACGGGGTTCGAACCCGCGACCCCAACCTTGGCAAGGTTGTACTCTACCAACTGAGCCACTGTCGCATATTGCTCCGACGAACAATAAATATATTACTATATCGTGGAAAAATTGTCAATATTTTTTTGTGAAAAAAATATTTTCTTAATAGTTTAGGCTTTTTAAGAAGAAAAAATCATGGTATACTTAGAGCGTTAAACTGAAGCGTTCAGAATTTTGATGAAAGAGGTGTAGTTCATTGAATACGATTAAAGTTGCAATCCTCGGTCTTGGTACTGTAGGGACAGGTGTATATAAACTGATCCAGAAGAGAGCGGATGTGATGGAAAGAACGGCCGGTGCGAAGCTGGAAGTAAAGAAGATCCTTGTGCGGAATATGCAGAAAAAGCGTGAAGGTGTGGAGCAGGAGCTTCTTACGGATAACTGGAAAGAGATTCTTGAGGACGATGAAATCTCTGTCGTGATCGAAGTGATGGGTGGACTTGAGCCTGCAAAGACGATGATCCTGGAGGCACTGGAAGCCGGGAAGAATGTAGTTTCTGCGAATAAAGATCTGATCGCAGAGGAAGGGCATGTCCTTCTTGATACAGCACAGAAGAATCAGGTGGATTTCTTATTCGAGGCGGCGGTAGCAGGAGGCATCCCGATCATCCGTCCGTTGAAGCAATGTCTGGCAGCCAATGATATTTCAGAGATAGTTGGGATTGTGAACGGTACGACCAATTATATCCTTACCAAGATGACAGAAGAGGGAATGGATTTTGCAGATGCACTGAAAAAGGCACAGGAACTTGGATTTGCAGAGGCAGACCCTACTGCGGACGTGGAAGGACTGGATGCGGGAAGAAAAGTGGCGATCATGGCATCCATCGCATTTCATTCCAGAGTTGTATTCTTTAATGTACATACAGAAGGAATTACGAAGATTACGGCAAGGGATATTGCATATGCAAAGGAATTTGACAGCGTCATCAAGCTTCTGGGTGTTGCACATAATACAGAAAATGGAATCGAGGTCGGAGTCTATCCGATGATGATCCGGAAAGAGCATCCACTTGCTTCTGTACGGGATTCTTTCAATGCAGTTTTTGTTCATGGAGATGCAGTGGATGATGCCATGTTTTACGGAAGGGGTGCAGGTGAATTTCCGACAGCCAGTGCCGTAATGGGCGATGTGATTGATGTGGTAAGAAATATCGGATATGGCTGTACGGGAAGGATCAGTTGTACCTGCTATAAAGATCTGCCGATCAAGGAATTTGGTCAGGTGAAGAACAAGTTCTTTATCCGTATGCAGGTCGCAAATGAACCGGGAGTACTTGCCGCTATTGCAGAGGTATTTGGAGACCATAAAGTAAGTATTACGAGGGTAGTCCAGGAACATTCTGCACCGGAAGCAGCAGAGCTGGTGATCGTGACGGAGCGTGTGAAGGAATGCAATATGCAGGAGGCACTGAAAGCACTGATGGAGATTCCGAGTATCCAGGAGATCAGCAGTATTATCCGAGAGTATTAAAGGAATCAGAGTGTATTAGAAAGAACCGGATGACCGGTACAGAAAAGGACTGTGCGGGGAGCGTTGCAGGAAAAGAGTGGAAGAGAACGGAGGTGTACGGATGGAACGGAGAAGTCAGCCGATCGGTTTTATGATCAAGCAGATCAATAATGTATTTGAAAAAGAGTTGAATGAAAAGGTGAAAAAGCTGGGGCTTACTTCTTCCCAGTGTGCAGTACTCGATTACTTATTTCATACCAGTAAAGATGAGATAAGCCAGCGGGATGTAGAACGTCACCTCAGTCTGAAAAATCCAACGGTGACCGGGCTTTTGAAGCGGTTGGATGAAAAGGGATACATTCTCTGTGTTCCAAATGCAAAAGATAAAAGAAAGAAAAATATTTACCTTACGGAGAAAGCCTATGATATACAAAGGCGGATGGAGGCAGAGCGGAGAAAGCTGGATCGGGAACTGACCCGCGGGATGAGCAAAAGAGAAGTAGATGCACTGATGAGAAATCTGGAAAAGCTTCTATATAATGTTGCTGATCCGTGAAAGAAGTATTGAGCTTATGGCAGAAAAGAAAGACTGAAAGACAGGAGAACAGGATGAGTTACGCAGATAAAGTATTTATAAATATGTGCAGGGATATTATTGAAAATGGAACCAGCACAGAAGGCGAAAAAGTCCGTCCGAAATGGGAAGACGGCACAGCAGCTTATACAATAAAAAAATTCGGAGTAGTGAACCGGTATGACCTTTCAAAGGAGTTCCCGGCACTGACATTACGCAGGACAGCAATCAAGAGTTGTGTAGATGAGCTTTTATGGATCTGGCAGAAAAAGTCAAATAATGTGCATGAACTGAAAAGTCATATCTGGGATAGCTGGGCAGATGAAAATGGTTCTATTGGAAAGGCCTATGGTTATCAGATGCAGGTGAAGCATCAGTATAAAGAGGGAATGATGGATCAGGTAGACAGAGTTTTATATGATCTGAAAGAAAATCCCTACAGCCGCAGGATCATGACGAATATTTACGTGCATGAAGATCTGCATGAGATGAATCTGTATCCGTGTGCATACAGTATGACGTTTAATGTAACGAAAGAGGAGGGCAGTGAACAACTGACTCTGAACGGAATTTTAAACCAGCGTTCGCAGGATGTGCTGACAGCAAATAACTGGAATGTATGCCAGTATGCAGTTCTGCTGCATATGTTTGCACAGGTATGTGGCATGAAAGCAGGGGAACTGGTTCATGTAATTGCAGACGCACATATTTATGACCGGCATATTCCTCTGATCGAGGAACTGATCTCAAGAGAGCCTCTTCCGGCACCGAAATTCTGGCTGAATCCGGAAGTGAAAGATTTTTATGATTTTACGCCGGATGATGTAAGGCTGGAAGATTATGAAACGCATCCGCAGATTAAAAATATTCCGGTTGCGATTTAGGGTTAAGGAGGAAGAGGACAGATGAAAGCAATCGTAGCAGCAGATAGGAATTGGGGAATCGGATATCAGAACAGATTACTGGTGAGCATTCCGTCTGATATGAAGTTTTTTCGACAGACTACCACAGGACACGTTGTAGTTATGGGTCGAAAGACACTGGAAAGTTTCCCAAATGGACTTCCACTTAAAAATCGTACGAATATTGTGCTTACTGCAAATAAGGATTATGCAGTGAAAGATGCGATTATCGTACATTCTGAAAAAGAATTATTGGAAGAGCTGAAGAAGTATGATACCGACGAGATTTATGTGATCGGAGGCGAAAGCGTATATCGTATGATGCTTCCATATTTGGATACAATTTATGTAACAAAGATCGACCATGCATTTCAGGCGGATACATTTTTCCCGAATCTGGATGAACTGGAAGATTGGGAAATGACAGAGGAAGGTGATGAGCAAACCTGCTTTGACCTGGAATTTGCATTTACCAGATATGAGCGTCGATAGGAAGAAAGGTGCAGGATTGAAGAAAAGAAAAATCTGTAGTGTACTCATCGCAGGGATTCTGTCGGTGGGAATGATTTTGACGGGATGCGGAGCAGGACAGCCAGGAGGACAGTCACAAAAAAAGGTAACAGAAGCTGAGAAAAAGCTTAAGGTTGTTACGACAATTTTTCCTCAATATGATTTTGTACGTCAGATCGCAGGAGATCAGGTGGAGCTTCAGATGTTATTGAAGCCGGGCGAGGAAACCCATTCTTATGAGCCGACACCCCAGGATATCATAGCGATCCAGAACTGTGACCTGTTCATTTATGTCGGAGGAGAAAATGATGCATGGGTGGAGGATATCCTGGAGTCCATGCCAGATAATGGCCGAAAGACATTGAAACTGACGGACTGTGTGGATACAGTGGAAGAAGAGCAGAAAGAAGGCATGAAGGAAGAACGTGATCATGACCATGAAGACGGACAGGATCAGGATTCCCATGATGAGGAGTCACATTCCGTCCATGAGATTGATGAGCATGTATGGACTTCACCTGTAAATGCGGAAAAGATCGTGGAAGTGCTGGCAGATCAACTGGAGGAACTGGATCAGAAAAATGCAGCAGTTTATAAAGAAAATGCCGCGGAGTATGAAGAAAAACTTCAGGAACTGGACGGGCAGTTCCGGGAAGTAGTTGAGAATGCAGATTCCAGACTGCTTATTTTTGGAGACCGGTTTCCGTTCCGGTATCTGGCAGAAGAATACGGACTGGATTATTATGCTGCATTTTCGGGCTGTGCATCGGATACAGAGCCAAGTGCGGCAACAATGGCATTTCTGATCAATAAAGTAAAAGAAGAAAAAGTACCGACGGTTCTGAAAATGGAATTGAGCAACGATAATATTGCTAAAGCCATTGCAGAAGCAACCGGAACGGATGTAAAGGTATTTTACAGTTGTCATAATCTGACGGCACAGGAATTTAAAGATGGGGAAACTTATCTGAGTATGATGGAGAAAAATGTGGAGACACTGAAGGAGGTTTTGAACGGATGGCACTGATAAAATGTGAGAATGTATCGATCGGCTATGAGGGTCAGACCGTCGTCCGGGATCTGAATTTTGAGATCGGCCAGGGAGACTATCTTTGTATTGTCGGTGAGAATGGTTCGGGTAAGAGTACGCTGGTAAAGAGTCTGCTTGGATTGAAAGCAGTGGACAGCGGTAAAATTGAATTTGGAGATGGTCTGAAGCAGAAAGAAATCGGTTATCTTCCACAGCAGAACGATTTTCAGAAAGATTTCCCGGCCAGTGTCTATGAGGTGGTACTTTCCGGGAGACTGAACAGCCGCGGATTCAGACCTTTCTATACAGCGACGGACAAAGCAGAGGCGGCAGAAAAGATGGAGATGCTCGGGATCACAGATCTGAGAGGCCAGTGTTTCCGGGATCTGTCCGGTGGTCAGAAGCAGAGAGTCCTTCTTGCGAGAGCGTTATGTGCGACGAAAAAACTGCTGCTTTTGGATGAGCCGGTGACAGGACTGGATCCAATCGTTACAGCAGAATTTTACCAACTGATCCAAAAGATCAACCGGGAATCAGGAATCGCAGTGGTGATGGTTTCACATGATATTGAAAGTGCAGTGGAGTATGCAAGCCATATTCTGCATTTGCAGGAGACGGTACTTTATTTTGGAAAGGCTTCGCAGTATAAAAAGAGCCGGGCAGGAAAAGCATTTCTCGGAGGTGAGTAGCAATGATACAGGAAATTATAGAGATGATGTCGTATCCTTTTATGACCAGAGCGTTTCTTGTTGGTTCACTGGTGGCACTTTGTTCTGCTCTTCTTGGTGTGAGTCTGGTATTGAAGCGTTATTCTATGATCGGTGATGGACTTTCCCATGTGGGATTTGGTGCAATGGCGATTGCAGCAGCAATGAATGCAGCACCACTTGCAGTAGCGATCCCGATTGTAATCGTGGCGGCAGTCCTGCTTCTGCGGATCAACAGTAATGCGAAGATCAAAGGCGATGCAGCGATCGCACTGATCTCCACCAGTTCTCTGGCGATTGGTGTTATGGTGATCTCGTTGACAACGGGAATGAATACCGATGTATACAATTATATGTTTGGAAGTATTCTGGCGATGAGTTCGGATGATCTGAAGCTGAGTGTGATACTTTCGGTTATTGTATTGATTTTATTTATATTCTTCTATCATAAGATTTTTGCAATTACCTTTGATGAGACATTTGCAAGGGCAACGGGGGTGAAAGCAGGTCTTTATAATATGTTGATCGCAGTTCTTACAGCAGTGACGATTGTGCTTGGAATGCGGATGATGGGAGCGTTGTTGATCTCCAGTCTGATCATTTTCCCGGCACTGACATCCATGAGAGTATGTAGAACGTTCAAGAGTGTTATCCTTAATTCAGCTGTATTGTCAGTGGTTTGTCTGATCGCAGGACTGACAATCTCCTATGTAGGTGCGACTCCAGCAGGAGCAAGTGTGGTCCTTGCCAATTTAGCGGCATTGATTGTGTATTCATGCATCGGAATGATCCGTAACCGGGCAAGATAAAAGGAAGCACGGGCAAATAAAATACATCAAGAATTGAACGTTGACAAGCCTATTTATACAAATTATAATATATATAAATTTCGCGTTGACGTGTCAGCAGAGAGGAGAGAGATTCTCTGAGATCAGGTGGCAACAAGGATGAAATATTCGCCCTGAGCATGACGTTCATGCTTGGGGTTTTCTTTTGGAAATAGGGAGGTACAGAATTTGAGACAGATTACAGGAAATAAGTTACTTGTCAGAGCTTTGAAGGAGGAAGGTGTCGATACTCTTTTCGGATATCCGGGAGCCTGCACGATCGATATCAGTGATGAGCTGTATAAGCAGGATGAGATCCGTGTGATCCTTCCACGACATGAGCAGGCACTGGTTCATGAGGCAGATGCGTATGCAAGGACAACGGGAAAAGTCGGAGTATGTCTGGTAACGAGCGGACCGGGGGCAACGAATCTGGTTACAGGACTTGCCACAGCCAATTATGATAGTGTACCGCTTGTATGTTTTACAGGACAGGTGGCGAGACATCTGATCGGAAATGATGCCTTTCAGGAAGTAGATATTGTAGGAATTACCCGCAGCATTACGAAATACGGTGTCACAGTCCGCAACAGAGAAGATCTGGGACGGATCATTAAAGAGGCGTTTTATATTGCAAGAACAGGAAGACCGGGACCGGTTCTGGTTGATCTTCCAAAAGATGTGATGGCGGAACTTGGAAGTGCTGTATATCCTGATTCAGTGAATATCCGTGGTTATAAGCCGAATACGAGTGTGCATATGGGACAGCTCAAGCGTGCGTTGAAGATGCTGAAAAAGGCAAAGAAACCATTGTTCCTTGCCGGCGGCGGTGTGAATATTGCACGTGCGAACAGCATATTTACAGAGGTAGTTGAAAAGACGCAGATTCCGGTGGTTACGACGATCATGGGAAGAGGGGCGATCCCGACGAACCATCCACTCTTTATAGGAAATCTTGGAATGCATGGTGCATATGGAGCCAATATGGCAGTCAGTGAGTGTGACCTGCTTTTTTCCATCGGAACAAGATTTAATGACCGTATTACTGGAAAGCTGCATGAGTTTGCTCCGAATGCACAGATCGTACATATTGATATTGATACAGCATCCATTTCCAGAAATATCCATGTAGATGTACCGATCGTTGCAGATGCAAAAGAAGCGATCACGAAAATGAATGAGTATGTAGAAAAATGTGAGACGAAGAAGTGGCTGAAAAAGATTGAAGAATGGAAGATGGAGCATCCGCTTACGATGAAGAACCGTCAGGAGATGGGACCACAGGACATCATTGAGGAAATCAACCGTCAGTTTGACAATGCGATCATTGCAACAGATGTCGGACAGCATCAGATGTTTACGACGCAGTATATTGAGATTACAAATGACAAGCAGCTTGTCACATCAGGCGGACTTGGAACAATGGGATACGGGTTTCCGGCGGCAATCGGTGCAGCACTGGGAAATCCGGATAAAAAAGTTATTGCCATTTCAGGAGACGGCGGTATGCAGATGAATATTCAGGAATTTGCGACTGCGGTGCTGGAGGAACTTCCGTTGATCCTGTGTGTATTTAATAATGAATATCTTGGAATGGTACGACAGTGGCAGAAGCTTTTCTACGGAAAGCGTTATGGTATGACGAATCTGAAAGCAGGTGCATTATACCGTCGTACTAATGGAAAGGAGATGCCGGAATATACGCCGGATTTTGTAAAACTGGCAGAAAGTTATGGAGCGAAAGGTATCCGGGTTATGAGAAAAGAGGATATTGCGGCAGCATTTGAACAGGCAAAAAAAGAGACGAAAATCCCGACACTGATCGAGTTTATCATCGATCCGGAGGAACTGGTTTATCCGATGGTAAAACCGAACGGTACGCTGGAAGATATGATCATGGACTGCTAGGATGCTAGGAAAGGAAGTGAAAAAGATGGAAAGTAGTATGAAGAAAAGATGGATTTCTCTGTATGTAGAAAACCAGGTTGGAGTTCTGTCAAAGATTTCCGGGTTATTTTCAGGCAAATCTTATAATCTGGACAGTCTGACTGTTGGAACGACAGAAGATCCAAGCGTATCCAGGATGACCATTGCTACAGTCAGTGATGATGAGACTTTTGAACAGATCAAAAAGCAGTTAAACCGTATGATCGAAGTAATAAAAGTCATTGATTTTACCGATGTTTTTGTAAGAATGAAAGAGATCCTCTATGTAAAAGTCTTCAAATGTACACCGGAAGATAAGGTAGAGATTTTTCAGATTGCGACAACTTTTAAGGCAAAAGTGATCGATTATGGAAAGGACAGTCTTTTGATCGAGTTTGTGCAGACTGCGACAAAGAATGATGCAGTAGTGAAGCTGATGAAAGAAGAGTTTAAAAGTATTGAAGTTGTGCGTGGCGGAAGTGTCGGAATTGAATCAATCAGTATGATGGAACGCTAGATCAGAGAACAGGGACAATATAATTAATCAGTGGTTTAGGCAGAAGTGTTGAAAAATGTGTGATGGAAGAAAGGAAGAAACTCATGAAAGTATTAAAAAATAAAATAATATATACAGGAAACGGAAAAATTGACAATGGATATGTCCGATTCAACCAGAGAATCTCAGAAGTAGACGAAATGAGAAATTTCGTACCGCAGGAAGACGATGAGATCATTGAGACAGATGCGACTTATGTGATCCCGGGATTTGTTGATGTGCATAGTCATGGAGGATACGGAAAAGACAGCATGGATGCTTCCGCAGATGAGATTGACTGGATGGTACGTCAGATGGCAGCCAAAGAGGGGATCACAACTTACTTCTGCACAACGATGACGCAGACTTATGATAATATTGAAAAAGCCATGGTGCAGATCAAAGAAGCAGCGGAAAAAAATCCGATCATCCAGGGAATCCACCTGGAAGGACCGTTTATTTCAGTCAACTATAAAGGGGCACAGGATGCTTCTTATATTAAGAAACCAGATGAGAAAGCACTTGCTCACTGGAATGAGTTAAGCGGAAACCGTATCCGTGTGGTTACTTATGCACCGGAGGAGGCAACGGAAGAATTTGAGAACTGGTGTCTTTCCAACCGGATCGTTCCAAGTGCTGGACATTCCGATGCAACTTATGACCAGCTTGTGGCATCCAGAGCCTGCCATGTGACTCATCTTTATAACGCACAGAGAGGTCTGAAGCACAGAGAGCCGGGAGTTACCGGATATGGTCTTCTGACCGATGGCGTTAATACAGAGCTGATCTGTGACGGTATCCATATCAGACCGCAGATGATCGCATTGGCACATAAAGTAAAGGGCAGTGACGGAATCGAACTTATCACAGACTCCATGCGTGCAAAAGGAATGCCGGAAGGTAAAAGTGAACTGGGTGGACAGGTTGTCTATGTAAAAGACGGTACTGCACGCCTGGAGGATGGAACAATCGCCGGAAGTGTACTGACTTATATTAAAGCGTTCCAGAATATTATCAAGTTTACCGGTGTATCGATTGAAGATGCTGTAAAGATGTCTTCAGGAAATCAGGCAAAAGAGTTTGGACTGACTCAGAAAGGTGCGATTAAGACTGGAAAAGATGCAGACTTTGTATTACTGGATGAGGAACTGGAGTTAAAAGGAACGATCAGTTTTGGGGAAATGATGTAAAATTTGTAGTTGTTGGGGAGATACGCTTGTAAAGAAAAAGACTTCTTTGTGACGAATCGGACGCGGAAAGCAGGGATATTCCTTCGCAGTGCAGGCCCGCTTTACCTCAGCCCGTTGACCGTTTGTAACTCGAAAGTGGAAAT
>ERZ773133.1601-NODE-1601-length-24702-cov-30.944293_pt1 | contig 24702 bp, 20 predicted proteins | sample MGYA00580861_ERZ773133 | MGnify/ENA primary metagenome ERZ773133 (study PRJEB29015, sample SAMEA2737844) | human gut metagenome | biome: human gut; feature: human-associated habitat; material: faeces | place: China | collected 2012 ...
ACTTAAAATGAGTTGGGGTAAATTTATAGCTACCGCTGGATTATTTGGCGCTTACTATGTATTTCTCCGTTATCGGAAACATATCCTGTATCCCTTGACGTAACTCTAGGCTATATTTGCAATGTGGAAAACCGGAAGCTTAGGCTTTCGGCTTTTTCTGTATGGATGCCGTGGTACTCCGAACTGCTTTCTCCACCTCTTACCAATATCTGTTTCTAATGTCTTCCAGTTCCACAAGTGCGTCATATAAACGTTCTTGCAGTTCTTTTTTGGAAAGGCTATTCACATACTCACTAAGTTCTTTATAATGCAACCGTTCTCTTTCTTTTTCCTCTTGCTCCCATTCCTCTACCTGTCTTAAAAAATCCTTTGCAGCTTTGGGCTCTGCTGTAAACAGCAACGCAATCATATGCTTGCAGATGATGCGCCTGCCTTCCGCAAACGGACAATTACAGGATGATTTTCTGGGATGCATTTTATCTATATGCACTGAATATTTATTTCCTTCGCTTCCGGATACTACTCCGTCATATGTTTCCTCACCGGATTTCTTCCATGAGCACACCATTTTTCTTTCATAATAATCCATGCCGCACCAGACGGAATTACCACTGGCCATTTCTATTAATCCCATTCTTATGTACCTCTCTATTTTCCAAACAAGGATCTGTTGAAATCAGCTTGTGCTAATCACAATTTTTCATCTGCAAATACTTCTCTATCAATTGAGGTTGTATCAACGGATATGTCCACGCCTCCGGCAGTTCCTTCAAAAGCACTATCTTCTCTATCTCGCTATGCAGTTCTGTCGCAAATTCTGTTATCTCCGCATAGCAAAGCAGCCCAAAGGATTCTTCTCCCGTATCATTTACTCTGGTCTTCCCGGTTACAGAGTATACACACAGGGGCTTCATATCGAACCTGATTGCACCGGTTTCTTCCTGCAATTCTCTTTTCGCCGTTTCAAGAATGCTTTCACCGGCTTCTCTATGCCCGCCCGGAACTTCATAGGTGTCTCTTTCTTTATGCTTGCAAAATACCCATTTGCCATTGCTCTGTGAGACGATCACCGCAAACTTCAACAGGGAATCATCCACTGAGTCATAAAATTTTACTTCCAGCATTTTTCTTTCCATGCCCTCTCAATTAAATCTGCTTCGAAACAAAATGCACCGTTTCTTTTCTCTGCTCAAGTATGTAAGGTATCAGTTCCACTGGATATACCTTTGCGCCCTTCCTTAATTCCTCCAATGGAACCCAGCAGAAGTCCAGATCAATTCTCTCATGATCCAGTTCATCATATCCATGAAACACCCCATCCATGGGAATACCATCGTCCAGTAAATGAACGTTATAATACAAACAAATCTGGTGACAGGGTCTCTTCCCCCACGGAAAATAAATTTCGCCTATAGCCAACAGATTATCTACCTCTATCTTCGTGTGAAGTTCTTCTTCAAACTCCCGCTTCAGCGTTTCCATGCTAGTCTCCATAGCGGCGACATGCCCGCCGATGATAGCATAATCGTCATTTTTCGGACGTTGCAGCAGGATCTTTTTATTATGGATCAATATACCGCCAACTCTGTAGGAAAATACAAATTCATCGTTTTTAAATAGAATATCCATGGAGTCTCCCTTCGCATCGGATATACTTATCATGTTTTACCTAAACTTCAAAATCAAAACTGTTATTCCCACGGAAATCATCATAAGCCCAAGCAAAATGATCAACGCAATACCTTTTGCGTTTTTCCAGACGGTCTTCCTCTTCGCGTACTAATAACTCCAGGTTTTCTTTATAAGAAGCACCACAATTACTGCATCCTGTTTCGTCTGTGCTTTTTCCCCTTATCTTATTATCACAGTATTCGCAGGTAAATTCATAGTCATTTGCAGGTTTATAAACCGGTGGCTCTCCGATTTCAAAATTATAGTATTTATGACGTATGAGCTTGTACTTTTGAATTGCCTGCATCGTATTACTTATATATTCTGTTTCCTGTGTAATGGTTTCCTCCTGAGCTTTCATATACTCTAAATATCTTTGATGCATGGCCCGTTTTTTTAACTGATACTCTTTGTTCTTCCCAAAATTACCGCCACAGGTTGAGCATTTTTCATCCGTGGAAGATACCTTGGATCCGCAAAACTCACAGGTAAATTCAAAATTCTCCTGAAAATGTTCCTTTTTGTAGGAAATGTACTTCACCGGTTTCAGGTCTTTACGTGCTCTGATGCCGGAAAAGAAAAACAGGTATATAAGTAATAACAGGCCAACGATAATTGCTATATTAAAAAATATTGTCGAAAACAAACTGAAAAATTCCATAATAATGCTTCATTCCTCTTTCGTATCAGCCATAATATTTTAAACAAAATGTAGTTCTGAAATTCTTTAATCTCTTACAAGTAGAGTCAAATCAAAACCATTCTACTTTTTCAAAATCTATTTGATTTCCCAGTGACCACTGTAACCACTTCCCACATACGATATATTCGACATTTTCTTGATTTTACGCTTTACTGTTGCAATGCCAATTCCCAATTTTTTTGCCATATCAGCTGTTGTTACTCGTGGATTTTCCTCTATCATTTTGATTATTTCTTCTTGAGTATCATCTTGAGTATCACCTTGAGTGCCATTTTGCTTCAACTGTGTTGCATAATTAGTGCCATAATTCAGATTATACAAAGTCAATGTAAAATCATCATTATCTGCCTCAAATACTGACTTCCTTTTACTAATTCTCATAATCTTCTGGGGCCTTGCCATCATTATTTCCAAATGTAATCTCCATCAATTCACCTGCTATCCCTTTACTCCTTACTCTCATAATACTATCATCAACCTTATCTTTCGCCAGCAGATTAATATTTCCATACCAGACTACTTCCTGATCAATAACAGCAAATCGATCACAATATTCTTCTACAGTTCTAATATAAAACCCAGCTCTACGCATATCTTCATGTAACTGCATCCAGTATGCAGCATCACCAAATCCATAGGAATCTGGAGTCCACGTGACTATTGTGACCTGAACTCCTGACATCTGTTTTTCCTTTAGCATATTGATTAACTCATAAACTTTTGATCCGCTGATTACGGGGCTGGAAATAATTATATTCTTATTAGAATCAAGCAAATCTTTATGATAATTTTCACTATAATTATTTCCATCATATATTGCATTAACCGTCTGTTTAACAGTTTGCAAACCATCGCCAAACTCATATCCAATCTGTTTATATGCTTTCAGCCGCTTCATATACATATTATTAAACATTGGAATATGATTATCCACATAATCATATATTATCACATTTTCTTTACCTGCATAATCACGATTCAGTCTTCCTGCATACTGTTCCACTACACCGCGAAATGATACAGGTGTTGCCATAAAAAGTGTATCCAGTCTTGGAAAATCAAAACCTTCTCCTACAAGAGAACCTGTAGCTATCAGTATAAGTGATTCATTCTTATCAACCTGATGCATCTGCTCAAGAATCTTCCTGTGTTCTTTCTTAGAGTTGTTACCCGTCATAAGAAATACATGATCTGCATAGTTTTTTAATCGCTCATAGAATTTTTCAGAATGATCCTTGTATCGTGACAAAACAACCGGTGTGCGGCCTGCTGCTACGCAATTCTTCACATCCTCAATAATCTGTTCATCCCTGACATCATTATTATGAATAATCTCATATGCTTCATTTGGATGCATCTTATCGGTAATTACACCTCTCGGCGGTACAGTCATGGTAAAACGCGGGTACACAAGATGCTGTATTCCCTGCTCCTTTGCTTTTTCCTTGGCCGTATAGCTATATCTTATAGGTCCGATAAGCATATAGTTGATTTTTTCCAGTCCATCTCCTCTTTTGGGAGTTGCTGTCACACCATATACATACTTTGCTTTCACTTCTTTTAAAACATTGGCTATTGTTTCTGAGGCAGAATGATGACACTCATCAATCAACACAAGTCCATATTCATTCATCATCTTATGATACTTACCATTTTTGCACAATGAACCTGCCATTGCAATGTCTATGATTCCTGTCATTGAATCATGTGCTCCCTGTAATGTTCCAATCAGGCTTTTTCTTTTCCTTACTCTTCCTGTCTTAGTCTCATAAGTTGGAAGTCCCTCATTGATATTTAAGAATTTTTCCAATGCCTCTTTCCACTGCTCTATAAGTGCAGAAGATTCAAGAATAATCAATGTATTTATTTTCTTTTGTGCAATTATTGCACTACTGACCACTGTTTTGCCAAATGCTGTTGCTGCATGAAGTATTCCATTATCATACCTGATCAGTTCTTTTAATGCCTTATCCTGTTCGGGACGCAATTCACCTTTAAAATCCACATTAATTTTTCTTCCCTGCTGGCGCTCATCTTCCATTTCGTAATCAATATCTGCCTGTTTTATATTTTCCCAAAGTTCGTCCTGCAGTCCTCGTGGTATTTGTATATATCCGCTCAGATGATCTTTCCCGAGATAAATCCATCTTGCTGTATCATAATTTGATGTTCCTATTGCCTGATTCTTATAGAAAACCGGATTACTGATTGCTGCCATTCTCCGGATTCTATTCTGCATAGCCGCTTTTAAATTCGTATTGTCTACATATATTCCATTCGACAAGATAATATGTAATTTTCCTTCTACGTCATTTTTATTAAAATGCTGCATTCTGTTCCATGGTTTTTCCCTGTCACTTTCAGCAGCATTTGCTGCAATATCATCAATAATATTTGACCATTCTTTTATTTTCTCTTCCAAAAATTCCTGCGATAATCTTGGTTTATTAAATAAAGTTTCCCATTGATTAGGATATGCATTCCAATTACCATCAATAAATGCACTGTTCCCATCTTGCAAAGCTTTTCCCTGCAATGGTAATGCAATCAGATTGCCAACAGCACTATCCTCCGGTAATGAATCCTGTGCAGGCAACATTCTATCATAGTATTTAAAAGATTTTAAGTTAATCTGTTCCGCACCCTTGTCCAGCAGAGCAAATCCAAATTTTCTTACAAATGAAGCAGCTATCGGCTTATCAAAGAATATCCATACATGTGCACCTCTGCCAGATCTTGATCGTTCTACTAACGGCTCTATTCCGTTTAATACACAAATTTCTCTCATTGACTCAACTTCTTCCACCCATGTATCATCAGAATTTGCAAAGTCTTTCTCTTCTGCATCCTTATCATGATTATCAAAGTCAAATACCATAAATCGACATGTTCCATTACTAAGAAGAGGATAAACGCCTATTACGTCCGATGCGTTATATGCATTTCCCTGCAAATGATTTAATATATCTTTCTTCGTTATTGTTTTATAAGAACGGTTCTTGCAGTTCTTACAGTTAATCCCATCCTTTATCTTCTTATGACACACATTTGTCCAGAAATTATTACACTGTGGATAGTATGCAGCCTTCCCTGTTTCTTTATTAACACTACGCTTTGCATAGACATCCTGTCTTCCCCAGAACATACTAAAAAACTGATTTGCCATATTTTCTGTTATTGCCTGTGGATGAATGATTCTTTTACCCTGTTCTGGATCAAAAGCTTCTTTACTACCACTTTGTCGTAATTTTGATAATTCCTTATGGTATGACAATCCTGCTTTGTCCAATATATTTTTCAATATCTGATTTTCCAGCTGCAGGTCATTCAACTTTTTCTGAAGTTGTGATATGTTCTCTATTGAATCACGCATCTTGACATACCTCCCATTGCAATACCTAAAATCACAGCTCCTCTGCCAGTGTTATTCTGTAGTTATCAAACTTAAGCACTTTAAAACTCTTATCAGATACATTGAGTCCATCACAATTTTGTAAGAAAAGCATATACTGATTTGATAATTCAAAATTAATGAATCTCCTAACATCATCATTAATCAAACAATCTGCATTATCTATCACAATAAAATTATTGCGGCACTGTTTTATTGCTGAACGAAAACATATCGAAGCACGTATATTTGTACCGGCTTGCAGAGGAATCGCCCCTGCTATATGCCAAGCTAGTATTGAAGGAAAACGGATTGCAGGATTATGTGGATGCTATGAATGAACTGAATTAAACTCCCCTCTGTTTAGTCCCAGTCTCGAAATTATTACGAGGCTGAGAAACTACAAAATCATATTCTTCATTCATAAACAATCTCTTCAAACTTAAAACTGAAATAAGTCGGATAGTTTTGCAGTACACCCTCTATCTTTCGCCTTATATTACTATCCCTCTTTATTAAATTTACTATCTCTTTTCTGCTTCCTGCAACATATTTCTCATCCAATATATCTGCAACCTTTGTTGCTACAATTCGATTATTAAAACCCATTTCATATAAAATAATACTTGTCTGTGTTACCAAACCATATCTCATTCGCTTTGATAATCGCTTTAACAATTTCGTTATATCATCATTTTCACAATAATATTCTACATTTTCAATTACTGCAGCAAGAATCAAAGTACAATCATACCCCAAGAAACTATCGCAAAAGTCTATCACATCCTGTAACTCCATTACTTTTGCCTTGCGTCTCTTAAATAACCTTATTCCTTTTTCTATGCATTGTTGTCCAATTTCAAAATATGATTTTCCTTCAATCCAATCCACAGCAATACCACTTAGTAATTCTTTATTTATATATTTGGAAACAATAGCATTTTCATTTTCTAATAACATTGGAAATATCACCTTCAATAAAGATATTTCTGTTGTACATTCTAGAATTTGCTCTAAGTTTTCTGAAACCCATAGCTCAATATTAATCTCTTTTGTAATACCCAGCAACGACTTACTGTATCTATTTCTTTTGTCAGCAGTATCAACTGCTTGGACCAAAAATTCGCCAATTAAATCTACGATTTTTAGAAGTCTTTCTTTCTCTTTTTCTGTTGCTAAATAGTAAGCTAGTGTTTCTTTAATTATATCATGTATTGTTTCTCTTGACTCCGAATACGAATCTTCCATTAAATAAAATAATAAAAAACTTTCAATTGATTCAATATTTTTTATCATTTGATTAATTATGAATTCTGCTTTACTATATGTATCCTCACTAGCAAACTTCTGTAATTCCAAATACTCTTTTACCTTTGCATTAAAACTGCCGTCTGCATAGTATTCTGTAAATATATTCAGTATATTCTCTAAAATTTTTTCCATTTCAGTATCTGCACGCAACCAAGCAAATAGCGCACTTGTACAAGCTTCTGCCTGTTCATTATTTAATAGACTCTTATAATTATTCCATCTCCAATTATGATACATATCCTTTCTTGAATTATAGACATTTATTTCTGAAAGTAAAACCGTTCCTTCTGTATAAATTCCTGCGCGTCCGGTTCTTCCTATAAGATTCTGAAAATCACGAACCTTTATACGCTCCTTATTTTGATAAACATTCGAAATAATCAAATAGCGAATAGGAAGATTTACCCCCTGTGCCAATGTTGATGTACATGCAATAAATTTAATTTTTCCTACTTGCATTGCATATTCAATTGAACTTCTTATTCCCATTGGCATTCCACCATGATGGGCATATGCCCCCAATTTCGATGCTTTATAGTAATCACTCTCTTTTCCCATTTCACATTCAATAAGATAACTGAGTTTTTCCACTTCCCGCAAATCCGAATTGTTAGTCAATTTCGATATATCAAAACCTCTTTCTTTAATCTCTATAATTCTGTTCAATATTTTATTTGCAGTCTCCTTCTTGCCACAAAAAATTGCCGTTCCTCCATTTACACATAGATTTACACTCAAAGCAATTGCAATATCATTCTTATATTTATCATTATTTATTTCCGGAAATAATCTCTCTTTACTTTCTCTTTTTTTCAATTCAAGGGGCACCTGTCCTATTACACGAGGCACAAAAAATTCTTCTTCATCTGGATTTTGTGGATTAACAAAAAAGAGATACGCATATTTCTTTTTTTCTTTCCTACTTATCCGTATATCCGCTATACCTACAACCTTTTCTGTTGTCTGTATTATATTATTTTTAATAACTACTCCACTTCCATTGGTAATCCACTCATTCACTTGCTCTGCATTTGGAATAACTGCAGATATAAGAATTTTTTGCATCTTATCCTTCATATAAAATTTAATAGTTGATATTAAAAGTTCATATGTAATCCCTCTACTCATATCATCAAACAAATGACCTTCATCGAATATAATTAATCCAATATTAGCTATAAATAATATATCCTGCCTTAATATAAACAACAGTTTTTCCGGCGTAACAACAAAAACTTGTTTTTCTTCCGTTTCACCTTCATTTAACAATACATCAAGCGAGTCCATCTGCATAACATCAGATACTTCATTTACATGAATTTTATCACTGAACGAAAAGGCCTTCTGTAACTCTTCTGAAATTTCACGACATAAAGAACGAAATGGAGCCACAACTACCGCATTATTTGCTCGTTTTGACAAAAACGATGACAGAATAATTAGTGCTACCGATTTCGTTTTACCAGAACTTGTAGGCATCTGAATAGTAGCTGATTTTCCCGCAAATATACCATTTTCTCCTAATTTCTGCTGTGATTGCCACAACTCCTTAATTAATGTGCCCTTTTTTAAAATATCAATCCAGACTTCTCGTTCAATATGTGTATATTCAGGTAATAACCGATATGATGAATTATATATTTTTAAATATATTACTGCCACCAACACATCACAGAATAAAATTTCCCTATCCGTTCCTTTATGATACATAAATTCCCTTAATTGAATCAACTTATCAAAATCAAATGTAGTACCTGTCCTCTGAAAGTCATTATATGAATCAACCACATTACTTAACATTTCAATGTCAAAATGGTATTCTACTTCTTCTTTTCCTTTCAGTATCTGTGATAGAACAGAATCTATTTGACTTATATTTAATTCCAAACTTTCAGGAATCCTATCTGCCAAAACTCTCGAACTTCCATTGTACCCACATAAATAGTAAACAGCCGCCCCAAGCAACAAATAATATGATTGCTCTCCTTCATACATTTCAGCACCTAAATAAGCATCAAAAAAACGCGAAGAAAACTGGAGATTTTTCTTATGTTCTTCTATATTACAATCAATACCATTATAATTTTTTATAATATCATTTGAGAAATCGCCTATTGTAGCAATCGCTAAAATCAACAAATATTTTGCATCTTTTTCCATTTCCCCATGCAAGTGTTCTGGAATATGATATTCGTTCAGTTTTGCTTTCGCTCGTACTCTTTTCAATAAATATTTTGAATTATCACCAATCAACATATTGCAGCTCTCCTATACATTCCATCAATCAAGGAGTTTAAATCCTTTGTATAAATAACAATAAGTTCAACATTGTCAATATGTCTTTCTGTTGTCACATTAATCATATCTGAAGTAATAAATTTTTCTTCTGTAAGCACCGCAGCAGCACCATACTTCAATATATATGGTATATCTGTTTTATTTTGAAAACGTTCTATTCTCTCTGCCTCTTCCGTTCTGCCCATTCGATACAATCTCATTTTAGTAGCATTTAACGTCTCTGAATATCTCAACAAATCTTTACTTGAATCATCTATTGCATCTTGTAATCTTTTATATCCTTTAGGATTTCCTGTAGGACTTGATGTTCCCTTTACTTCAAACACTAAAGCTTCATCCTTTGTTGAAGCTTTTTTTCTCATTTTAAAGCCAAGCACATCACTTCCGTGCGGCGATGTATTTCTATTAAACTTATCTCTATATCTAATTCTCGGAACATAATAATTACAAACAAATTCAATATAATCTGCTACTAATATTTCACAGAAATCTCCTACTCGTATAGAGGGTCCAGGTCGTACACTATCACTTGGAAAAACATAGTCTCTTAAATGCTCCTGTCTTGTTCTTCTAGTTCCATGTCTTTCAAAATCCAAATCTTCCATATATCTGTATTGTTCTCTAAAATGTGTAGCCCACTCATCCAGTACCTTTTCTTCATTTTCGACCTCTAATCTTAAAACAGATATCTCTTTTCCATCCTTTGTATATAGGCTTTCTTCTGCTTTATAACCATTTATGTATTCCATTAACTCACCGTATCCTCGCTCAATCCTTGTTCCAATTCCTCTATTGTAGGCAATGTACCTTTGAAGTCTTTTGGCATCAACGCATTTAATTCATATTCTGATATTCCTATTGGCTCTGTGGATGTTTCAACCGCATATTTTGCCAATATATTATCCTTGGTCTTACAGATAAGAAGTCCTATTGTCTGTGTATCCCCTTCGCCCTTAAGAATATGGTTTACCGCAGAAACATATGTTGCAGTCTGCGAAATGAATCCTGGTTCAAATTCCACAACCTTTACTTCAACAACCACGTAACAATGACGCTTGATATTGTAGAACAACATATCAATATACTGTTCTGTATTTCCAACTTGCAATCTATATTCTCTTCCTACAAATGCAAATCCGGTTCCAAGTTCCATCAAAAAATTCTGTACATTGTCCATCAATGCATCTTTTAATTCTTTTTCATTATATCCTTGACAAATTGCTACAAAGTCGAAATTATATGGATCCTTGGTTATTTCCTGCGCCAAATCACCAGTTCCTTTTGGTAATGTATATTGGAAATTGGTGATTGCTTGTCCCTGACGTTCATATAAGTCTGTTTCCAAAAAATTTAACAAAACAGCCCTCGACCAGTTATTTTCAATAACTTTATTAACGTAAAAATCAAATTTTTCCGGATTATCATGGCACTTATCTATCAATAACTTTATATGTCCCCATGGAATCATAAAAACTTTATTCGATGCCATTTCAAATTGTTCCTCAACTTGAGGAACAATTTGATTACCATTATTTTCCAACAATCTTTCCCCAACCTGGGGAACAATTACGATATCCTTATAAAGTCCATAAAAACGCATCATATAACGTAAATTAGTTGGAGAAAATCCCTTTGCATTAGGAATCATATCTGACATATCCATGCTCATATTTTGAAAAAATTTGTTTCCCCACTTACTGTCGGCACGTCTCTCTGTAATATCCTTTCCTACCGACCAATAATACATTAGCATCTCATTATTCACACGAATGGACGCTTTAATCTGGCTTGTTCTATATCTATCTCCAAGCTCCTGTATCCAATTTCTATATTCCTCATCAAGACGCATTAGTTCGCTCATAATTTCACCTCCTAGTAAATAATATAGGCTATTTATTCTTTTTCATCGAAACCTTCTCCTTTTCAAAAATCAAATCAATATAGCGGTGGGATTGTATAATTTATATCCTTTACCAAATAATAACTTACTATTTCCTGTTCAAGTTTTAGATTATTTTCTTTCATATATTTTAAAACCTCATTATACAAATTCTCTTCCATTAATGTCCCGATCCTACTCATATCATTATCCGTTAATTCTCTTAGACAATGACTAAAACGGATATCACATAATTGCTCTATACCCATACAATACATTTCAAAACTCTTAGAAGTTTCACGGCATAAATGCTTATGAATTAAGAATCCGCCAATATCAATATCTCCAAAATGATAATATTTGATATTAGGATTGTCTGAAATGACTTTTTTTAAAAACTCTATCTGATCTCTATTAGCAAAACCTCCCAAATACATCATAGCAAACTTCCCATTTCTCAATCTCTGAAAAGATGTCTTGTTTTCAATCGTCATTACACTTTCAGCATTAACACTAATACTTTTTATTCTTCGTACATCGCTGGATGCTATTGCTATGCCACCTTGAAGTTTTGATATATCCAAAGCATACTGCTCCAATTCAATTATCCAATTACCTTTTATAAAGATTTCCTGTTCTGCCGGTGTAACATAAAAGAAACTTAAAATGTTATCATTCCTTTCACCTTCTTCTTTAGTTCTACCAGTGGCAGTTCTCAAAAATGTACATATCTCTTCATAGTTATTATTTTCAAACCATTTTGAATCACCATACACCAACATAGAAGCTTCTCTTACATATAAATTTTCTTTATTCTTTTCCAAAAAACTAAACATTTTCAGATTTGCTTCAATTTTCTCAGGAACAAGTACGCACCTCGGATCTTCAACCTGAGCAAGAATACTTTCACAATAATGTTGCACAATTTTCTCTGTACAAATATACTTATTTACAATTTCATGTACTTGTTTCGAAATAATACTTTGAGGAATGACACCATATTCTTCTTTTAAATATTCATATACTGCATTTAATTTTTCTTCAGAAAAATATATCTTTTCTATGTCATCACTAAATTTCAAATAATCAGCAGTTACAAAACCCATATCAGTCAATACAGTGACAGCTTCATTAATTCCTTGCTTTTCCAATATGTCTGCATTGTTTCTGTCATAATCTTTATATACTTCTTTTGGTTTTAATATAATCCTTCTATTAGTAATAATATTCTTTGCATAACGATTATTATATTTTTTCAATAACCCATCAAGTATTATCTGTTTATAATCTTTATTGCTCATGGAACTTAATCTCTCCTATCTGCATATTATCATTACTAATCTTAAGAACAGGAATGATTACGCCACATTCACTACCAATAGATTCCAACTTATTAGGAGGTGCACAGAATATAACCTGAAAATTTTGGTTTTTAAAAAAATCCAGCATCAATTTTATATTATGATCGCTCATTTTTTCAAAAGGCTCATCTATAAAAATCAATCGCACTGAATTTACTCTGACATTGTACAACATAGACAATGCTGCCGAAAGTATAAGTGTGTATGGTATCTGCGTCCCAGCGCCGGAATTATATCCCACCTGTTTCGATAGCTTACCGTCCTTTACTTCATCATTATTGATAATAATTTCATAACTCATATAATTTCGATAGTCTGCAAATTTCTTTATTTCTGCAATGTCGTTATGATCAATAATTTTATTAATAATATCTCGAATTTCCCTCTCTCTCGTTTCAACCTCATCATTTTCGTAACTCATAAGACTTGTAAATGTCATTTGTCCATCAGACATATTGTTTGTTTCCTGCAAATATTCTGCATATCGTAAGATTTTTGCATAATCTGAATTATCATTCAACATCTTAACATCAAATTGATACTTTGTGGAAAACTGAAGTTTTCGCAATTCCTTATTTATATCCGAAATATCATCTTTTGCATCTTTGGCTGTATTATAAATATTAAGAACAAACTCCCTTTTAAATATTCGCTCATAAGTTATTGTCTGTTCTTTCAGTTTTTGTTGTATACCTTGCAAATCATCAATCCAGATTTTTCCTCTTCTTCTCTGATAGTCAGCTTCATACTCCAATCCGATAGGTAATTTATCTACTTCTTGCTTTCGATTATTATATGCTTGCTCCTTACCAATAATATTTCCCTCTATTTCACGCACTCTGCGATCTACTCTCTCTTTTGTCGCACGAACCATAAGGCCACCATTCTGGTTATCCCCGGACAAATATTGGTCATATTCTTCTATCGCCTTTTCTACAGAAGAATTGCCTACAATTCTTTCTTTATTCAATTCTGCCTGTTTTTCTATTTCCTTTTCTTTCAAATCTTTAACTAATTTCTTCTTCTCTGATACAGTTGTCTCTAAAATTATTTTTTGCTTTATGTTTTCTTCAAGATCCTTTTTCTTAATCTCTAATTGATTGCCAAGTACAGAAACCCTTTCATTTAATGCCATAAATTCAGCATTATTCTTCTGAGCTTCTAACAATTCCTTATAATGGCCCTTTTCATTATTCAAATCAACTGATACATCTGTCCACTCCTTATGAGAATTTAAATTGAACTCTTTAAAACACGATATCCCATCCTGCAGATATTTTGATTTATCCTGCACACTTCTTTGTTCTAAAAGTATTTCCTTTTCCTTCTTTTCCAACTCATGCAACCTTTTTTCTGCTGCTCTTCGATTCAGCTCTATTGCCTGACTTCCTAAACAATAACTTCTGATTTTTCTTGTATTAATATAGGTTACAGCCATATTACGGCTTAGCTTTCCTTCCATCGACATAGCATTATCGTAATCGGGAACATTTTCTATATTTACTGCATGAATTCTTCCTAACCAAAATTTAAAATAATTTGCTGCAGTCTCATTTTGTACAGAAAGATAGTGAAAAACCGAATCTTTTTCACAATCCTTCACCTTTGACATTAATCGCTTCGTATTTACCAGTTCAACATATCGATACCTAGACTTGTCCAACACAGCATTCGCAACATCAAAAGCATATTTCGACACTATAACTGCATAACGATGTACCCCTAAAAAAGCTTCTATTGCATTTCTCCAATTCTCATCCTTCAACTCTATTACATATTCATAAGCCATATGCGCTTCTTCGTTAATATCATGCTTTAATAATTCACGATTAATTTCCTTAATAAGTTCTACCTGCTCTTGAACATTGGAATAGTCCATCCTGTTTTTATTGCAGCTTTCAATAATATTATTTTGTTCTATACATTCGTTCTGTACTATTTCCAACTCTTTTTTCAGCAAAATATTTTTTTCAATTAATGTATCACGACATTCTTGTACCTCTTCTTTTAGTGAATCAATGAATCTCTGTTTTTCAGCCACCTCAAGATTTTTTGATGTCAATCTTCCAAGTACATTATCATTTTGTATCGTTACTCCCATCTCCGATAATTGAACAATCATTTCTTTCATTTTCTGCTGAAAGGTTTCCAATCTTTCTTTTTCGTCATTCAATTTCGTCAACTGCTTTTCATATGTATCAATCAATTGTTTAGAAGCTTCTATTGCCTTTGAAACATCTAGATCAAGAAGAGCTCTTCTTGTTTCCGAATATGTTTTGTCAATATCATCAATTTCCTGGTTTTGCTCTTCAATTTTCTTTCCTAAAGCTTCACATGTAATACTACTCCTTTTTATTAATTCCTCTGCTTCCCGGATATCTCTCTGACACTGAACAAGGTCTTTATACTTAATTTTTATATCATCTATCTTCAGCTGTACAGCCTTCTTATCATGTTCGTCATAATCTGCCAATATAGAATCCAAATCTTGCAATTCTTGATTTATCTGTTCCAAACTGCCATTTATCTGTTCAATATTCTTCTTTGCTTCTTTCAATTTATCAAAATTAATATCATGTTCTTCCAAAACGGATTCCTTTATAAATTCTTGAATTTTTGCAGCAGGATTATATGCCATTATATTTCTAAGTTTTCTTTGATATTTAGGTACTTCCTGATAAGGCAATTTAAGTCCTATCATTTGCATAAATAAAGTAATACCTTCTTTTTTAGTTTTCATCTGTACACCATATTTCTTTTGAAAACCCGATGCATCATAAGGTTTTATAAGTGAGTCTTCCTCATATACAAATGAAATATCTGCAATTCTTTTTCCGTCCAGAGCATACCAATGCGTACCTCTGATATCTGTAACAGCAGTTTCTATTACTACTCCCAACACGAATGGATTCTCATTTATCTGGTCAAAATATTCCAACGCAATGTGTGTATACACTACTGGTATCTTATCTGCAGGTCTTGCATATATTCCTGCACTCGCATCCACCAAACATCTTGTATATGAAACCAAATTTCGTTTTCCTACACCAGTATTATAGCCACTTGTAGCCTTATTAAATTGAGTATCACCTGTATATGCATATTTAATAGCATCTAATATTGTTGATTTTCCACATTCATTTTCACCGGAAATTAATGTGAGATTTTCAGAAACAGGGATTGTCCTATTGGAAAATCCATACCAGTTTATCAAATGTATATTTCGCAAAATCGTTTTATTCATCTACATCCTCACTTTCCAAGAATTCATCCTGCTCAGCCTCTATGCCTTCTCCATCTAGGGCATATTCCGCCATAACTTGTTTCAATTGTCCAATATCCATACAAAACTGTAATGATGGATACAAGCGTACTTTTCCTTCCTCTGTTGTTATGTCGTCACTATAATCTATCAGACTAAACTTTTTAAATATACGATACGAATCTTTAAAATCTGCCGGTTTTATATTAATTTGATAAATTTTGCATTTATCAATAATATCACCAACTGTTATATGTACCGGATCTGCATATCCCATACGTTCCAAAAACAAAAGCCAAAGTACCATTAATAATTTTACCTGCTTCGCATCAAATCGGTATAAATTTATTCTTTTTAATCCAACTGTTTCAACATCTTCATCCGCTTGTTGTAACATGGCTACTTTGATTCTTTCTTCAACAACAACTTTATACCCAATTGCTGCCAAATATGTATTAACATCATATTGATTGGACTCTGATGATATGAAATCATATAATTTTTCATCTTTATCAGCCACAATAAATGTTGTATCAAGCATTTTACGAATACATCTCTTAAATAAATATGCATCCTCTTCATTCATTTTTTTCATAAAAGTGAAATCATTCATAAGCAGACTCTCCTTCTATTTCTTAATTACTGTTATATCAGTAATATCTGCAATCTCGGTTTTTACAGTTTCTTCCGACAATTGAATATCATATGGGAACTCCGAATTATTAGCATAAAGCATTGCCGCTGCATACATCAATACTTCCTCTTTTGTCTGAATCGTTTTTTCTTTAATATTCATTTCATCTTCACTACCCAATTGTACACCAAGAAAAGTACTTACCCTATCAACAGAATATCTATTCGGAGAACAATTAAACAACTTTTCTGTTTGCATCCTTTTTTCTTCTTCCGATAGCTCTGCTGTCACAAGACCAATATTTTCTCCTTCGTTTTTTACACGCTTATTCTTTTCAAAAGACTTATATCCTACATATTTTTGATTAGTAATACGTATACAATCTGCAACTTTTTCCATTGCAACATTCTGCTCTTCTTCTGTCATCTTTGACACTGTATTTAAAAAATCATTAATTACTGATTCCAGTCTCACCCCATTGCTTGCCATCAACATAATTCTAGTATTTGCAAGATTATAATAATTATTAATGCGGCTATCGATTAACTCCATGTTGCTCTCATACTCAACACTCAAAAAATATTGGAGTTCTGCAAAATATCGTTCAACACGCTCCCTTGCCTCTTCATAATTCAATTGGAGCTTTTCTGAGCATTCCTTTATAATTTTCTCACAAGCTTCTTCCTGTCTAAGAATCCTCAATTTTGCTTTTATGAATGATAGCTGTGCCGGAATTAATCCATTGTTTTTTACAAAAAAGTATTCACTAAAGAATCGATCCAGCATTTCGTCTTTCATTATAAACTGTCCAAAACTATTTATATCTTGAAAAATAATTACTGCTTTCATAATACTGGAAATACTGTCTTTCAAATCTGTCAGTTCATTTTTTAATTCTGTCTCATTATCAATTAGCGGTACAAGAATATTGGTATAAGGTCTCTCTCTTCGCACAGAATCTTCCTCAAACGCAGATTTTATAATTTCATACATAGAGAAAATACGATTTGACATCATGCCTTCTCCACTCTTTTCTGTCATCTTTCTTAGAAAATCCATTAATTTTCTACAGTCAATTGAAATATTAGCAATATACTCACCATTTCTACCTATCTCACGAGGAAGTAACCAGCCGCATTCACGAAACAAGGAAAGAATTCCTGATGATTGCAACTCAGTACCACTCTCCCCAGCCTCTATTTCTTCAACGGCATTAATATCACTGGAAATGTCTTTCTTTACTTCATTTATTCCAGCATTCTTTAAATAAGCCGTAATGCTATCCTTTGCATCTGATTCATACAATACTGGTAATTCTTTTGTTTTATCAATTAGGATCTGTATACAATCATAATATACTCTTCTGTATTTCAATGTTAATGGTTTAAAAAAGGCATCATTTTTTATATAATCAAAAAAATTCACTTGTTCACCTCCAATTCTACTCGAGAATTTTCTATTTTTATCAGTCTCAAACTTAGTCTCAAAATCTCATCCCTAAAATGAGACTATGTGGGACTAACTTCAGACAAATTTTTTAATTTTTTTCAAAATTACTGATTTTACTGCACTTCTTGTCCACTTCCGTAAAGAAGTATTCCAACGTCTCCACAAACATATTTGCATCAAACAATTCTTTTATCTGTTCCCTGTTCATCCAGGCAACCTGTGCCACTTCATCTGTTGTGGCATTGCCTAAATCAACCTCTCCATCGTAATCAAACAGCCAAACATCCATAATATCATTAAAGATTTTTCCCTCAATGATTTTTCGTGTCTTTGTAAAAAGCACTTGTCCATTTTCCGGCATTAAATCAACGCCAACCTCTTCCTTTGCCTCACGAATTGCTCCCTGTAAACTATCTTCTCCCTTCACAACCGAACCACCTACACATTCCCACATCAAAGGATATGTTGGCCTATTTGCAGAACGCTGCGAAATAAGGTACTCTCCCTTTGAATTACGAATCCATACATGCACCACCAAATGATATCCATCTATCGGTAGCTGCTCTCCTCTTACATGGTCTTTTCCCAGAAGCTCTCTGTTCTCATTATACAAATCCCATATTTCTGCATCCGGCACATACTCCACAATATCCCCAAAATCTGCATGTAAAGTTTTGCAGATTTTGCTAAGAATCGTTAGGCTCACCTCTTCATCACGGCGAAGCTTTGTCATTGTATTAGGAGCAATTTCTGCCTTTTTACGCAAATCCGATTTGCTCATTTCTTTATCCACTAATAATTTCCATAATCTTTTATAAGATACAGCCATGGTAATTTCTCCTTTTTCTTTTCACGCTATCAAACAAACTTATCTAGCATCTCTACAATCTTTTCTCTTTCGCCACTACCATTAGTCATAAATCTCAGTAATGGAATTTCATACAACTCCATAATATGATTTTTCAACAAATCTCTTGAAGCCTGAACAGTATCCTCTTTATGGTATTCATATCCGTCAACCTCAATCGCCAACACAGGCTTTTTACCAATTCTGTTATAAATCAGAAAATCTAAATGTGTTGCTGAATTCATTGCATACTGACATTCCTGCTCATTTAATAGTTCTGGATTCTTAATCAACATATTCAACGGAAAATGACAAACAACATCCAAGCTTGAATACTTGTTAGCGGAGATAATGTCCTCTATCAATGAATACATCAGATTTTCCGAATCATATTCTGATACTTTTTTGTGCTTCTGCAAGTATACCCTTCTTTCCTCAGTATACTGCTTGTAAAGGTAATCAAAAATCGAATAAATCTTGCTTTCAGTAACCTCAAAATTATTATACTGAATATAATCAATCAAATCTGTTATATTGCGCTCTTTTGATTGCTCATTTCCAGTTACAACCAGCATCAATTTCTTTTTCGCTCTTGATACAGCAACATTGATTAAATACGGATCATCTGCAAAATCAGATATCTCATCATCCACAGTAGATATAATAATATTTCCTTTTTCCTTACCCTGGAACTTATGCACCGTAGCCGCATCAATATCTGTAATCTCCTTGCTTAAAGCTTCTACCTGATTTTTGTACGGTGCAATAATTCCGGTTTCTTCCGGATTTGAAACATATTTTGGTATAATCTCATTTTTAATAACATCTATCTGGCGCTGGCTATAATGATTACGCTCATGATTTCCCGCTACCGTTTTTACTACCGATAAAACATCCTCTTCACCCTTATCCGTTGTCATAATAATCAATTCACCACGATAGAATTTCTGGTTACAGAAATTTATTATTTTAGGGTGACACCTATAATGTTCTCGCAACAATGTTTGTGTTACGTTTGGCATAACATCCAAAATGGATTGCAGAAAACTGTTTGTATACTGATATCCTTCACTCACATTAAAACTGTCAAATATAGCTTTTGCTTTGGCCTTTATATCATCTGTAACAACATTAGGAAGTTGCTTGGTATCACCCACAATAACAACATTCCTTGCACATGACAATGCCAACGCACCAGTTGCAATATCTACCTGTGACGCTTCATCCATGATAAGGTAATCATACACCACATCTGAATTCAGGCTGTTTCTTGATGAAAATGTTGTACTTAATATAACCGGATACTCAACCAGTACATCATATGGTTCCTTCCACAGATTATCTTCACTAAAAGTTTTCCTACTACTGTTACCTTCATATTTCCTTGCCAGTTTGTCTTTTAGGACAATCATTGACTGTTTGCATAAATCCTCAAGCAAATTCTTATTAACACTATTTAAATACTTTTCAATATCTGCAATTTTTGCAGACAACTCCGCCTGCTTCGCACAATAATACATTGCCTGAAAGGTTGTAATTATCTTTGAAATATCCTGCTTATAAATGCTCCAATCGGTTACTCCATATTTAAATAAGGCTTTTATCTTAAACCAAAATCCTATTGCCGTTTTCTCATCTGAAATCAACTGGCATTCCTGCCACAATACCATCCATTGCTTTGAAGATAGTTTTTTCTTGAAATTAATACTATCTGTATGAACATCTGATTCTTTAACATATTGATTGAAATATTCCTGTTCAGTAACCAACTGTGAAAGTTCCTGCCTTAAACACGCCAGTTTTTCCTGCTTATCAAAAACACTTTTTAACTGACTGGATTGCTCTGCTATTCCCTTCTGCAAAACACTTGGATCTTCTTGCGTTTTCCATGACGAAAAATCTGGATAAGCGGCATCCTGATGCTCAACAAATAATTTCTTATTTTTAGAACTTCCTAATGTCGCAGCAATAAAACCTAAATTGTATTTTGGAGAAGATAATTTTTCATATACATTTTCTGTTGCCGAATTATTATTGGATACTATCTGTACCGTTTTCCCTTGCATTAATATATTGGCAATAATATTCAATATTGTTTGTGTCTTCCCTGTTCCTGGAGGTCCCTGTATAACACTAATCTGATTCTCCATGGCACTTTTTACAGCCTTATACTGACTGTTATTGCATCCAAATGGAAAAATTGGATTGTATTCGCGTCCTGTTCTTTTTCCTTGCAATGATGATGGATTCAAATACCTTGCTAAAGCTACATCACTACCCACAAAAGAAATCTTGTCAAATCTCTTAGACAATAATTTTTCACCAGTTTCTTCATTCCTAATATTACTCAGACCGGCAATTTGCTTTATATATTCAAATACATTTGATGACTGACTCTGAGTAAGACATGATTCCACAATATTTAACTCACTGCGATGATAATCTCTTTCACTCCCATTGCCAAAACAAATATGCCAATAAGACTCATATCTGCTTCTAAACACATATATTGCATTAACATCAAAGAACTCTCGTCCTTCTCTGCTAATCCGATACATGTTAGGATTCAAAACCTCCGGATCAGTCAACTTTTCCACATTCAAATATGCATACGAGTATGTTTTTCCATTATTGAATTTTACATCCCATTTTTGGTTATTTCTATTGTAACCACATGACATTATTTCGGATGTCTTTATTTCACCCTTGATAATGACCATATAATATCGTGTATTCATCTATTCCTCACTACTTCTTATCCGCACGCTGATTGCCCTTGAATTTCTTCTCCACATAGCAATGTTCATGTTTGCCAACCAGCTTATCGCCCATATCCACCTTCAATTCTCCTGCAACAGTATGTGCTATTCTCTTTGCCAAGTTACTTTTGATTTCATCGTTTCGTCCCGGCCATAGTTTTACAATCACATGTGGCATATTTTCTCCCTCGCATTCTAATGAAATCTACCATTATCAACCTTATCCATTTCTTCGACTACCTGAATATAATAATCCAGCAACTCATATATCCAATCTTTCAATTCTGTAAATTGGTAACCTAATTCCTTCGCCTTATCCGTACAAATACTATATTCCGGTTCCCCATTGTATGGTGCATCATCGCCAGAATTATCAATTATCGCTCTTGCTCCCGTCTTTTCTTCAACATATTCGATAATTTCCTTTATAGAAATCGTACCATCCGAAGCACCATTAATTGCTCCTTTAACATCTTTATCCACCAAAAATGCAAGGAATTTTCCTGCTTCGTCGGAGCGAATATAACTCATCTGACAATCAACATTGTCAATATTCATTGGAATGGATTTCATAGTATGTTCTACATAGAACAACAGCCTTTTTGTATAATCATCCTTTCCAATGGCAAATGGATATCTAACGGCAATCCAATTCTTTTCTGGATACTGCTGCCATAACGCACACTCTGCCTGACGCTTTATTTGCTCATAATGGAATGCTTTTCTATCACACCATATCAGTTCATTTTCAATTCCATCAAAATCTGCCTCAACGGTATTGATATGTTTCGGGTTATACACAGATGTGCTTGACATATAAATATACTTATCACAATCTATAACATCCATCACATACTTAATATCATTTGAGCAATATGCAATTTTATCAATTACTACATCGTAATGAGTACCGCTTAATGCCTCTCGTACACTTTCTTCCTTAGTCCTTTCCAGAAATATCCTTTTAACCTTATCCCCAAATGAATCTGATGCCTTCCCACGTGTTGCAATTGTTACATCATAACCTGCGGTTAAAAGCTCATTAACCATATGTATACCAAAAAATCGTGTTCCACCAATAACTAGAATATTCACTGTTGTGTCTCCCTTGTTTCTATATTTCACCACTTTCAAACGCCTTTTTCACCTGTTCCAAATCGGAATACTTGCCCTTTATTATCTGCAATATTTCTTCATCCGGTTGCCACAAATCCGGAACCATGATTGGCTTACATCCCGCTCTGTAAGCCGATAGTAATCCGTTTTTTGAATCTTCAAGAGCTATACACTCTTCAGGATTTTCATTTAACATTTCACAGGCTTTTATGTAAATGTCCGGCGCTGGCTTAGATTTCTCAACCATGTCTCCACAAATAATTGCGGAAAAGCAATCTATAATTCCGGCATCATTTAGATGTTTTTCCACTTCCCAACGCGGTGATGAAGAAGCAACTGCCAACTTGGCATTTGGATTTTTCAAATACTCCAACAAGACATACAATCCTTGCTTTACAGGCACTTTATTATTTTCATAATAGTTTTTCAGAAATTCTTTTGTGTATTTACGCAATTCTTCCTGATTATACCGATCACCAAACTCTTCGTTCCAAATCTCATAAGAGGCAACAATGCTCATACCTAAAGTTTTATAGACCATATATCCGGCTTTTCCAATTCCAATCTTTTCACCGGCATAATCCCAAGCCTTTATAAACACTTTCTCTGTATCAAACATCAGTCCATCCATATCAAAAATAACATTCATTTTCTTTACCTTCTTTTAAAGTTCCATCAGCCCGTTTTCAACAAAGTAATAAATATTCTCTTTCTTATATCCATACTTTGAATCTGAAAATGATATGTGCGGTTCAAATGTAAAATACTTTACATCACCAAGCTTCGTCATATTACCTTTTTCAATGTATACTCTATCACCTTTGGTTTTCACAATGGAATGTCCCAGGTTGCCCATAAAATCAAGATTAACAAATCCATTTTCCACTATGAGCTCATTCATATGATAGTACAATTTCTCAAAGGTTGTTTCCTTCGTAGCAAAACGTAACAATTCTGCATGTAATTTCTCTTCCATCTGGAGACCGCTTTTCCATTCCGGATTTTCAATCAGCCCTATATCCTCTACAACCATGCCGTTTTCTACAATAATAGTTCTCGCATAGTCTCCCCAGATATTCCCCACCTGCGGACTTAAATCAATGGTTATTATTTCATTGTTTCCTATAACTCTATCCGAAGTTACATACTGCTTACCAGATACAGAAACGCATGTTTCATCTCCTGCAAATACAAATGCACCAACATCCCAATACCAGAACGAATCTGCACCCAACTCTAACAGTTTTTCCTCACATAACTTTCGAATCTCGAGTAAATTCATTCCCGGCTTGATAGTATTCTTTATGTATTCTATAGTCTGTTTCGCTGCCAGCTGTATCCGACTGTAAGACTGCTTTTCTATCTGCATATATTTTTCAATCAATTTAGGCTGAATCAACGGATATGTCCAATTCTCAGGCAACTCATCCATTAATATAACCTTTTCCATTTCGCTATGTAATTCTTTAGCAAATTCAGTTATCTCCGCAAAATAAAGCATTCCAAATGATTCCTCACCTGTATCATTTACTCTCGTCTTACCAGTTACTGAATATACACAGATTGGCTTTATCTCATATTTTACTGCTCCTGTTTCTTCCTGGAGTTCCCTTTTAGCGGTTTCCAGAATATTTTCGCCTGTTTCTCGATGCCCTCCCGGCACTTCATAGGTATCTCTTTCTTTATGCTTGCAAAATACCCACTTGCCATTACTCTGTGAGATAATTACTGCAAATTTCAATAGTTCATCATTAACTGTATCATAAAATTTTACTTCCATCACATTTTTCCTTCCCATTCTATCATAAACTCATTAAGAAATTCCAGCATTACAGCCTGTCTGTGTTCTGCCAGTTTCCTTCCCTCAGTCGTATTCATCATGTCTTTCAACAAGAGCAACTTTTCATAGAAATGGTTAATGCTTGTAGAGTTTTTATTTTTCTGATACTCATCTTTGTTCATTTTTATTTTAGGTTTTATTTCCGGATCATAAATCTTTCTTCCCCTACTACCACCATATG
>ERZ773133.1630-NODE-1630-length-24382-cov-13.658034_pt1 | contig 24382 bp, 20 predicted proteins | sample MGYA00580861_ERZ773133 | MGnify/ENA primary metagenome ERZ773133 (study PRJEB29015, sample SAMEA2737844) | human gut metagenome | biome: human gut; feature: human-associated habitat; material: faeces | place: China | collected 2012 ...
CGGCGGAGCAGTACCGCGTCACGCAGGAGAGCGGCACGGAGCGCGCCTTCACGGGTGAGTTCTGGGACAAGTTTGAAAAGGGCATCTATGTGGATGTCGTCACCGGTGAGCCGCTCTTTTCCTCCACGGATAAGTATGAAAGCGGCTGCGGCTGGCCCGCCTTTACAAAGCCTATCGAGGGCCCCGCTGTGGTGGAAAAAGAGGATTTGAGCCACGGAATGCGCCGCACGGAGGTCAGAAGCCGCGCCGGAGACTCCCACCTCGGCCATGTGTTCACCGGCGATCCGGAGTCGCCCAACGGCGTGCGCTACTGCATCAACAGCGCGGCCCTGCGCTTCGTCCCCTATGAAAAAATGGAGGCCGAGGGCTACGGATACCTGCTGTACCTGTTTGAAAAATAGGACGCAAGCGGTCGGCAGTTCTCATGAAAGGAACTATCAGCACATCACAGCATATCGGACTGCCTGGTGGCAGTCCGATATGCTGTGAATGGAATTTTCTGGCACTCTCAATGAGCCGATTTCGAAACGGAGAAGCACATGTATCTTTTTCAAATAAGCAACTACGATGATCCCGCTGTGGACAGAGAAACCGCAGAGCTGCTGCACCAGCATTTGGAAGCTGAGAGCCGGCAGCGCTGCCCCGCTATGTGGAATGCGATAGACCGCATCAGAACTCACGCCGCGAAAGGCCCGGCGCGCGAAAGGCGGACAGTGCGCTGCCGCATTTATGGCGTGTTCCTGCTGGCTCTGGGCTTTTTGACGCTGATTCTTGGCTTGATTCCGCCAAAAACCACCGCTGTGATCATTGTGGGCGGAGCCGTGGTCATTGCAGGCCTTCTGGAGTTTGCCCTTGCTCGCGGAAGAACGCCGCCGCGCATACCGGCATCCTGCAAAAAGGAGGCACGGAAAGCGTTGGAGCTGCGGCGCACCGTTGATTGGGAAAAGCTCAAAACCACCATCCGCTTCGAGGATGCCGGCATAACGATCTGCGCGGAGGAGAACGAAGAACATCTCTCTTAATACACGGATAAAGAGCGCCTTTGAATCATTGCATCTGTGGCTTGTGGTCTGCGACGATGAATGCGCGTTGCTGCTTCAGAAAAAGGACCTGAGGTCCGGGAACGCAGACAGCTTCCTCTCTGACATCATTTCAAAAATGAACACAGGAACAGATGCATCCGGCTGAACACGGCAGCTATGTGACGTTATCAGCCCGTTTGTCCCAGTGGGACTTCAACTATGGTCCAGCTATCGACGGAAGCATACAATTGAGCGATTACCAGAAGGATGATCGGAGGCAGATGAATAAGCGAGGGATAGCCTTTATAGTGGTAGATATCAGGGCTGTTGTCAGCAAAATGTAGGAACAAGAGGCCAACCGGCACGCAACAAACATGCGAGTTGAAGCAGCATTTTACATCCGCCTAAGAAAGATCCAGTAGGCATTCGGCCGCTGAGAACACACCACCTGATACCTCCCCCTGTTCAGAGCTTCTGAACAGCCATCCATGTCGAAAGCGGAGAGACTGCGATACAGCAATCTCTCCGCTTTTCTGTCGTGATCTCCTGCTTTGAGCGGAGAGGCCGAACCTGCACGACAATGAAAAAACATGGCTCCAAGCCGGGACAGGCGGTTCTTATGAGGTATCCTCACATCCGAGGCACTGTCGACGCTGTCCAAAGGCAGCCCACACTCATCCCTCTAAGTACGGGCATCGGATGCCCTGACTTTTTGCGGCCTTTTGAGGATATGCCTCCCCCGCCCACCACCACTACTCAAGCATAAAAGCGCTGGTATCCTCTAAGTTTTTCCCTTTAGACGAAAGAATAAAGCAAGTATGAGCAGGGATGGGTTAAAACAGGTGCTGCGCAGGAGGGAGGACGAACTGAAATCGTCCTCCCTCAGTTCGTAGATCAAAAGGTTTTGCAACTTAGCTGCACTTGGCTAAAAGTGGTGCGCGGGAAAGAAAAACGAAATGTGGATCACATGATTTTCAATGGACAAAAACGGCAAAAAGATTCGATCATTTTTGGAGAGTCTCATTAAAAAGTGCCCATTGAATAACTGTTTGCACAATGCTATAATCCAATTTACGCATCAATAAAAACAGTGGGTTAGAGACTTTCTTCGCACCCCATAAAAGGAGAGACGATCTATCATGGACATCAAAGGAGATTGGAAAAAGCGGGCTGTCAGCGGATTGATGGTGCTGGCAATGGCACTGAGTTTGCTGCCAACTTCTATTCTGGCGGCCGATACGCGCAGCGTTACGGACAACGCCATCAAAAACGGCAGCTTTGAGGAGCCTGCGTTTCACGACAAGAATTCGCCGCAGTGGCCTGCAAACAATGTTCCTGACTGGGATACAACGGCATCCGACAAACTGATCGAGTTCGGATCGAGCTGGAACGGCAAAAATGCGCCCCAGCTTACAGGCTACGACAAGACTATTCCGGATGGGAAGCAGTTTGCGGAGCTGAACGCCGACGAAGAGAGCACGCTTTATCAGTATGCCACGACGGTCGGCGGCAATGTGTATGAGTGGGGCCTTTCCCACCGCGGCCGCGAGGGCGATGACCAGATGGCGCTCATCATCGGCCCGAAGCAGGACGTTGACCCGGACAAGCCAAGCAAGAGTGGCAGGGACCAGTTCATGCGCATGACGGACTGGGTGCGCCAGCACGCATCGGAGATGGGCGTGACCGTCTACGGTACGGGCTGTACGCAGAAGATCACGGTCTACTCGAAAAAGTTTGCCGAAAACGGCGAATTCCAGAATGATATCGGTGATGCGTTCAGCGCTTCGCCGTCTGACGTGTACACGGAGAAATGGAATGTCTGGATCATCGGCACGAATAACAACGCCTGGGGCAATTACGGCACGAAGAGCTCGGACTATGCGGCGGGGAAGCTTGCGTATAGCTGCCGCTACGCCGTGCCGGACGGGCAGACGAAGACCGTCTTTGCCTTCTGCTCCTATTCTTCGGCGACGAGTAATAAGACGCTCGGTAATCTGATCGACAATATTCATTTCAGACTTTATCAGACCATCACGGCGGCGGCCACGGCGGGGGGATCGGGCTATATCGGCGTTTCGACCGGCAACGAAAGCGTGCTTTACAAGATCGAAGACAAGATGCGAGAGCTGGTAGTGGCTGACGGCAGCACCATCACGGTGCAGGCGGTCGAACCGGAAAACGGCGATGTTCAGTTTGTCGGCGCGTATGTCACGCGCCAGACGAAGAACGGGCTGGAGAAGAAGTTTATTCCCGCAGCGAGTTGGAGTTGGGATAAAGTTAACAGAACCTATACTTATGAGCACCCTGTGGAGGAACCGGCGGATATCGTGCTGGTCTTTGTCAAAAAGCCTATGGTCATATATGAGGCCAACGGCGGAGACCAGTATACCTACGGCGACAATAGAACAAATGCGGTCTCCTTTGCTCAGCGGGTGAACGATGATGGCAGCACAACAGACCGCGCTCCCTATGTGTCAGAGGCGGCCACAACAACAAAGGACGGCTGGCGCTTCGACGGTTGGCTGCTTGCACGAAACAATAAAGTGCTGCCCGCGGTCCACACCGTGAAATATGACACGGCACACGAAACCTTTACCTTTACGGCGGATGATGACACAAAGGAAACGCTCCACTCCGGCGGCGCGACGCTCATCGCCCAGTGGAAGTGGTGTCAGAGCTTCGTCACCGCCTCGCGCGTGAAGGACGAGAACGGCACGGTGAGCGATGATTTTCTGGTAAATGAGGACTGCGGCAGCATTACAGTAAAGAGCGACGGATTGGCTGTTGCACCAGAAAAGAATGGAGCGGTCACCGACTACTATTCTCAGGCCAACGAGAAGATCACGGCGACTGCGACGGCCAAGAATGGTTACCGCTTTGTCGGCTGGTATCAGCAGCTGGACGGCGAGTTCGTCAGCAATCAGGCAACATATACTTATACGGCAAAGGCTGAGGGCGTGCAGACGATCTACGCCTGCTTTGCCCCCACGCATACGGTGACGTATCAGTGGACAGAGAATCCAAACGAACGCCCAACGGAAGATGAACTGAAGGCGGCAGGAAAGACGCTGCCTGCCGCTGCTACCGTGATGGACGGCGATAACTATCCTATTTCGACGGTTTACAAGGCAAATGAAACGAGCATTCCCGGGACCAAGCGGGAGAATGACGTGACGGTTTACGGCGAATGGACGTTTTCCGGCTGGCGTGATGAGCAGAACCAAATCCGCGAGGTGAATCTTGTGAACATCCGCGGAAACCGCACGCTGACGGGCTACTGGACGTTCGAGCCGAATACCAAGTTTACGCTGACCTATCAGGTGGCGGAGGACGGCATCTGGACACCGAGCATTCTTTCCGCACTGGCTGCTAAGAAGCAGTATTTCCGCACGGAGCCGGTCACTGCGGCAAACGCGCCGACATACACGTCGGGTGAGCTTTACGTCGATTCGGAGCTGACGCTCAAGGGCACGTGGACATTTCGCGGCTGGAAGCGCAACGATACAGGGGCGACTGTCGAAGCAAACGGCAAGTTTGAGATGCCGGGAAATGATGTGACGCTGACCGGCCAGTGGAGCTTTACACCCGATACGTATACGGTGTCGTATGATATTGGGAAAGGCACCGGCACGAAACCTGAGCCGCATAACAGCTATGATTATTCTGCGCTTCCGGATAAGAGTGGTTGTGTGAAAGCGAGCGGTATTCCGTTCGGCGCGTCGATCAAACTGAGAGACTTTAACGGTACTGCGCCGGAGGGGACCTACTTTGCCGGTTGGAGCCTTGTAAAACCGACAAGTGATAAATTAGACACCATCCAGACGCAGGGCCCCGGCGCGGTGGTCGACAATGAGACGCTTCAAATCACGAAAGATGGCAGCCATCATGTGACGCTTTACGCCGTCTACAAGCCAGTGGGCACAGCGACTGTGGAGTTTGATGCCACACCGGCTGAGGGCGGCACCGTGAGTCTCCGTAGCGGCAGCTTCACAGTAACGGGCAGTAACGTTACAGGCGTCGATGTTGTATCCACTGCTGAACCAAAGGCGGGTTGGCACTTTGTCGGCTGGTACGAGGAAACGGGAAGCGACAAGACAAAAGTAACCGAAGGCCTTAGCGGGGATGGCCTGACACTGACCGTTACGTCCGACATGATGCAATCGCTCACGGAGAACGGAACGCCCGTGCGCGAGGTGCGCTATGTCGCCGTGTTTGAAACGAATACGTTTACCGTATGTTTCGATGCGAACGGCGGCGAGGGAAGTATGGGCGATCAGACCTTCGGAGGTGCCAACAGTCCGCGAAATCTGACGAAAAATGCCTTTAGCAAGGCAGGCTATGAGTTCGACGGCTGGGCGGAATATTCCGATGAGGAAAAGCCTTCCCACGGAACGGGAACGATCTATCGTGACGGTGCGCTCTTTGAGAATGTGACGACCTATCAGGGAAAACAGATCGAGAACGGAGATACGATCATCCTCTACGCGCAGTGGAGAGAGATCGAACATGTGACGATCACCTACACAGCCTTCCCCGATTCGCTTGGCAGTGTTGCGCTCAATTCGAAGAGCGAAGCAGCGGTGCAAAATGACCCTGCCGTGCAGAGCGAGATCATCTATGAAAAGGTTAATCCTGAAACGGGTGAGATTGTCGGCGCGACAGCCAAGGTGAATCACGGCAGCGTGTTTACAGGCTGGTATAATGACCTTACAAAGGAAAATGTGGAGACCAGCGAAACGTTTGTCCCGAAGAAGCAGAACGACCGCTATGTGAGCGCAAGCTATGTGGCCTATTTCCGTCCGTACCGCTACACGCTGCATTATGAAGCCAACGGTGGTACAGGGAAGAAGATGGATGATCAGATCTTCCAGCACGGACAGATCCTCCCGCTGAATGACTGCACCTATTCCCGCGAGGGATATGACTTCATGGGCTGGTCGATGAGCGCAGATAATGTTAAGCAATTTGATAATAAGGCCGAGGTGGGCTTCAGCAGCCTGTTGCAGACCAGCGATGAGCCGAAAGACAATGCCGAGGCGACCCTTTATGCCGTCTGGAAGGAGCAGAGCGTGACGATCGGCTACGTGTCCAGCGACACGGAGCTCGGCACGGTGAGCAGCGCGTTGGAGACTGTTGCCGCCGTGAAGGGTACGGCCAAGGGCTCGACCGCGCAGCCGAAGAGCGGCGCGCGGTTTGATGGCTGGTACAGCGCCGACGGCACGCTGCTTTCGACTGAGCTTAAGTTTGTTCCGACGAGGGTGGACGGCACCGTCTGGCAGGGAACGACCTATTACGCGCACTTCAGTGCCAAGAGAAGTCCCTCGACTCCGTCCACACTGGCAAAGCCAGACGAGACAAAGCCGACGCTCGCACCCATCCCGGAAATGCTCAACGGCGAGGATCATTACGCCTACTTGCTCGGTTACGAGGATGGCACCGTTCGCCCGAACGGAAGCATCAGCCGCGCCGAGGTGGCGACCGTGCTCTTCCGCCTGCTCAAGGACGATGTGCGCATGCAGAATTTGACGAAGGACAACGCTTACAGCGATGTGTCGGATACTGCGTGGTACGCCGCGGCGGTGTCCACGCTCTCGAAGATGGGCGTCATCAGCGGCTATCCCGACGGCACGTTCCGCCCGAACGCACCCATCACGCGCGCGGAATTCGCCGCGATGATCGCGCGCTTTGACGAGACTGCCAAGTCGGCCGACACGCCGTTCACCGATATTTCCGGCCACTGGGCCGAGAATGCGATCGGCAAGGCTTACGGCAATGGCTGGGTGGAAGGAAGCAGCAAAACGGTGTTCTGTCCGGAAAGCAACCTCACCCGCGCCGAGACAGCGACGCTTCTGAACCGCGTGCTGCACCGCCTGCCGGAGAAGGAGAGCGACCTGCTCGCAAACCAGATCGTCTGGCCGGACAATCCGGAGACCTTCTGGGGCTATCTTGCGATCCAGGAGGCGACGAACTCGCACGAGTACGAGCGCAAGGCGGACGGCGTTCACGAAACGCAGACCGCCAAGCGTGAGAACCGCGACTGGTCGAAGGAATTTGAGCAGTAAGCATATAAACCGCCATCTCAGGGAGCTACTGCACCCCGAGATGGCGGCCTTCTGTTATTGCGGCATATAGCATTCTTCCGGGGCATTCGCAGGCAGCAGCTTTTCAGACCACGCTTCATCTGTTTCGCTCAGACCCGGCGCATTTCGCAGAACCCAAAGCAAGTCCGAGACGTTCAGCGCAGATCCGTTCGAGTATGAGTTCATGTATGCCCCGATGGGCGATGGCGGCGTTTACGAATATGTTGAGCTGTGGTACGGCTTTGCGGTCAAAAAGGAGAGTGACGCGCAGGACTACGCGGTCGAATTTCTGCGCTTTATGGCCCGTCAGGACGAGCTGAACACGCTTGCTTCTATCAAGGGCGTTCCCTCTGCTGCTAAGGAAACGACGGATGAGCGCTACACCGCGCTGAACGATATCGATAAGGTGGAGATGAAGGTCGTCATCGATGGAACGGTTCCGCCCTACATCGGCACGCTCCTGAGCCATGCGGCAAACGAACTGCTGGACGGCAGCATCGCAAGCGCCGATGACGCAGTCGCGTCGTTCGTCGCCCGCTGCGCAGAGTCCACGCAGGGCGCGGATTGAGAGCAGGATTAATAAAGGCAGGCACTTAGCGAGTACCTGCCTTTTTGCGTCGCCGGCAGATATTTTAAGGTTACTTTTATTTCACTGCTTGCTGATATGAGAACATTTTATTTGTCTCCCGCTCGTTTTTTCAATACTATGCTTGGAAATCTAGGGCAAATCGTTATTGCTAATTGAGATGACTTTTCGGATATAATTCCTAACCAAGCATGGCTCATGCCTCGCGTGGATGATTTGGAAATGTCTCGCAATATAATTATGCATACAGGGGGGCTTCCTGCAGACGAAATTGACCGGATTGAAAGTATCGTCAGAGATTTGTTGAGACGGATAGGCTAATATATTGGAATACTGATTGTTTCCGTCCGATACTCTTTTTTATTCTTTTGATTTGATGAAATCTTATAATTCTACTTGAGCCAAAAATCGGCAAGTTTCTGTAGAAACTTGCCGGTTTTTAATTTTATTCGGTTTTTTCTTCGCACAGCAGGTCTTTAAATAGGACGTTCATGTAATCGCTGCGGCCATACAGAACGCGGTCAATGTAGACATCGCAACCTTGCACACGGTAAAATACCATATAATTGCCGCTGACAAGAAAACGATAGTCAGTTCCTACATCTGCAATAGAGGATAACGGGGTTCCCATTTCTGCAAATTTTTTCAACGGGTCAACCGCGTTCATAATGTGATCTATCACGCGCTCCGCAGCAGAACGATTCTGAAGTTCCAATACGATGTAATCCCAAATATCATCCAAATCGCGACGGGACTCGGGTGAATAATGAATTTTATTCTTCATTCGCTCTTGCGCGGAAGTGCGCTCTCATATCGTCCGGTGTCAGCCAGCCTTCCGTTTCGCCGGAGTGGCGGCCTTTTGCAAGCTCATTCATCAGGCGGATGGTCGCCTGTGTTCTCTCATAGTCCTGCATATCCACGATAGCGTACCGCCCGCGCCCGTTTTTCGTCAAAAAGACAGGAGCGCCCACAGTCACATCATGCAGTACCTCGCTGTAATTTCGCAGGTCAGAAATGGGTTTAATGTTCGGCATTATCTATCAGCTCCTTTCAAACATAGTATATCCCATTTTGCTGTAAAATTCAACGGCAAGTTTGCAGCGCTCGCATATTTAGAATAGAATACCTCTTGCCGACTGCCAAAAAACCGTTGATATATCTGCGTTTTCTGAAATCCTATAATTACACTCTAACTGACTAAAGTCCTCTTGAAGCCACGCGATTTCAATACTTTTTGCAACTTTTGAGAGTGAAATGCAGGATTCTAAATTGCGTGAAAACCCCAATTGTGCACAAAATGCGCACGACTGCAAAAATAGCACGTGAAAGTCATTGATACGAGATTGTGGAATCAGTTACTTTCCATTAAAGGTTTCCCTTTGTTTTCCCTTTTCCATGCTGCATAAACAGTGACAGCTAAAGAAGCTGATCTGCAAGATCCCTTTTGTAGAAATGCTCTTCCGGCAGACAGATAAAAGCCGTGGGCGCTTTGACGGCGCTCACGGCTTTTTTTGTTTTGGGATGGAGGTTCAGATCACGCGGTAGCTCGTGCCGGATACCTCGCGGTAGAAAGCGGCATACGCCGCCTCGCGGTAGGGGCGCAGGGCAAGGTTGCCGAGCCCAAACGTCAGCGAGCAGAGGATCGCCCAGCCGATGAAGCTGAACTGCAGGCAGAAGAAACGCCAGCGGTTGCCCTCCATCATCGCTTTCGAGGCTTTTAGCACTTCGCCCGGCGCAAGGTCCGGATGCTCGGCCAAAATGTAGCTTGTCATCGCATAGGTATAGCCCATAATGATGCCCGGTATGACAAGAAGGATCGTTCCCAGCAGAATATACAGGCTCTTCAAGAGCTGGGTCAGAGCGGTTGTTTTCCAGTTGGAAAAATAGGTGAACAGCGCCTCAAATCCCTCCTCTGTGCGGTCGACAAGACCGAGGTTATATCTGGCGTATCCTGTGCTCACGATGCTGCTGAGGACAAAATACGCCGCTGCCAGCACAAGCGCGATCACAATGAGGTAGACCGCGCCGCCGATGAGAAGTCCGCGCCACCTTGGGTCAAAGCCGTAGCTTGTTGAGTAGAGAGTCTGGCCCGCATAGTCGAAGGTTGTGGAAAGGCCGGTGGATGTGTCGTAATTGAGCTTGATCTCCGGCCCGTTACTTCCCGCACCGCCGAGCAGCGCCGCCACAAGGCCGATCACGATCGCGATGGGCCACTTTCCGCGCAGCGCTTCACGCGCCTCCTGTCTGAAATCTGCCGCAAGTTTCATCAATGTTCTCCTCTCAGTCTGGTTGGGGATACTTCCTTTTCTATCTTAGACGGATATACGCCTGTTTTTGTTGCACTGTCCGAAATATTTTTGCCTCTTTTTAAGATGGGAGCTCAGCGCACGTTCAGAGCAGCAACAGTATCCTATCACAGAAAAGCAAAGGAGGGAATCCCCAATAAATCCGCATAGGAATCGCAGGTTATCCTTCCAGCGCCTTTTCGATCGTGCGGCCGCCGAGGCTTTCGTAGATGCGGTGCGAGATGGAGAGCACCGTGCGCCCTTGAGACGCGCGGCGCAGCGCATCAAGTACGCGCGCTTCGGTTTCGGCGTCGAGGTTTGCGGTGATCTCGTCGAGCAGCAGCACGGCGGGGTCCGCTGCCGCGGCGCGCGCAATGGACAAAAGCTGCCACTCGCCCTGCGAGAACAGCCCGTCCGTGCAGGGGGTATCGTAACCGTTCGGCAGCGCGCGGATGACTTCGTCGAGGCCTGCGAGCTGCGCGGCGTTTTCCGCCATGGCGCGGGGGATGCGCTGATCGCCCAGCGTGATCTGGTCGAGCACCGTGCCCGGCACGCGGGCAAAGTGCTGCTCGACGCAGCCGATGCACGCGCGGCGCTCCTCGTCCGTGATGGCGGAAACGTCCACGCCGCCGATGGTGATCGAGCCCCCCTGCGGGTGATAGAGCCCCAGCAGCAGACGGAAGACCGTGCTCTTGCCCGCGCCTGTGCGGTCGATCAGCGTGACCTGCTCGCCCTGCTTAACGGTAAAGGACAGGTCTCTGAGCACCGTGCGCTCGCCGTAGCCGAACGTCACGTGCGAGAGGACGACGTCTCCGCGCGCGGCGGCTTCTTCACGCGGCGCGGGAATGTCGCGCTCCAGCTGGGCGAGGAACGCGTCGATGCGCTTGACGCCCGCCATCGCGGACTGGATGGTCTGGATCTCCATGCCGAGGCTTTCGATCGGCGTGAAGATACGCAAAATATAGTCGATGATCGTGACCGACGTGCCGACGGACATGCCGAACAGCGCCAGCACGCGCGCGTTTCCCGAAGCAGAGAGCAGCATCACCGCGCCGACGACGGCGGCGCTGAGCACGAGTACGACGGGGGAGTAGATCGCGTCGTAAAAGTTTGTGCGCTCAACGGCGGCGTAGCTCTCGCCGATGCGGCGGTCGTAGCGCTCCGACATGTAGTCTTCGAGGCCGAGGGCGCGGATGGTGCGGATATTGTGCAGCGCCTCCGGCACCTGACCGGAGATGGCGGCGACGGCGCGGCGGTTGTCGAGCTGGGCCGCGAGCATGCGCTTTTGCACATTGCGGGTGAAGAGCGTGAGCAGCGGCAGCACGAGCAGGAGAAGCAGCGCAAGGCCCGGATTTTTGAGCGCGATGACGACCAGAATGGACAGAATGCGGCACGCATCCGCCGCCATCGAGATGACGCCCGAGGTGAACAGCACCTCGACCGTGTCGACATCGCCGGAGAAGCGCGCGGCGACCTCGCCGGAGGCCTGCGCAGAGAGCGTCGCGGCGGGGAGCCGCGTCAGCTTGGCGGAGAGCTCGGAGCGCAGCGCGTGCGTCATCTTCTGCCCGAAAATTTCGAGCAGCGTCTCCTGCGCGGAGGACAGCACGCTCTCGAGCGCGAGAGAGCCGAAGTAGAGCAGCGCCGCCGCGCTGAGAAGCTTGTGGCTGCCCGCTGCGTCACGGATGGCGGCAAACACGCCGGAATTTTTGTTACGCTTCATGTTCGTCGCCTCCTGTCTGGCTTTCGTAGAGAGCGCGGTATGCCGCAGAGTGCGTAAGGAGTTCTTCATGCGTGCCGACGATGGCTTTGCCGTCCTCCATAAAGACGATCTTCTGCATCTCGGGGAAGTGGTACAGCCGGTGCGAGATCAGGAAGATGGCCTTGTCGCGCGCGTAGGTCTTGAGATTGGCGAATACCGCGTCCTCCGTCGCGCGGTCGAGCGCGGAGAACGGATCGTCCAGCACAAGGATGGGGCGCGGGTGCGCAAGCGTGCGCGCGAGTGCCAGACGCTGTGCCTGACCGCCGGAAAGGCGCACGCCGCTGCTGCCGACCACGGTGTCGAGCCCCTGCTCCATCGCGTGGACTTCACCGTCAAGCGCGGTGAGCTTGAGATAGTCCATCGCGTCGCCGTCAACGCCGCAGAGGACGTTGGCGCGCACGGTGTCGTTCCACAACTCGGGATCGTGGCCAAGGTAACCGACTGCCGCCGCGACCTCGCGCGGCGCAAATTCTGACAATTCCCGCCCGCCGATCATTACCGAGCCGCCGTAGGGCTGCTCGCAGAGGAAGACGCGCCCGAGCGTCGACTTGCCGCAGGCGACAGGGCCGGTGATGCCAATGATCTCGCCGGGGGCGGCCGAGAGGGAAAGCCCCTCGAAGATGGGCTTTCCGCCGTCGTAGGCGAAGGACAGATCGCGGAGCGCGACTTCCTGCGCCGCGGGAATGGCGAGCGGGGCGAGCGGTTCGGGCTGCTTCATCAGCGGCTTGATGCACTTCCACGAGACCTCCGCGCGCTGCACGGAGTTGAAGAGCTTGGCGGCCTTCGAGGATTTGACCGACATCTTCATAAAGCAGGAGAGAAACGTCGTGAATGCGGCGATGTCCCACGCGCGCCAGCCCATGCCGAGCACGTTTCTCGCGCCGAAATACAGGATAAACAGCACGCTCAGATTCGACACCGCCTGGTAAAGCGGCAGCAGTGCTTCCTCCTTTTCAAATTCGCGCGAGCGCGACAAAACAAGCTCGTGCAGCGCGCGGAAGTCGCAGGCGGCCTCGCCGTCGCGCAGAATATGGAGCAAAAAGCGGGGGAGCGTGTCCGTTCCGGTGATCTCTTCCGACAGCGAGCGCATGACGTTCTGCGTGATCGTGAGACTGCGGTAGTCGAGCGTTTCGTCGCCGCACTGCTTGCGGGCGTGACTGTCGCCGGGATTGAGAAGCAGCAGATCGCCCGCGCTGCGGTGCTCGTCTTTCATGCACATCCCTCCCTTGCAGGGCCATTGTAACATCGCGGCGGGAAAATGGCTTGTACGATATCTTCATTTTTACAGAGAAAAATGAAGTCCAAACGGAACAATTTTGCCTGATGGGGAAAGACAAGCGGCAAAAGCTGTGGTATACTGCCAAACAGTTAGAGATGACTAACCTGAAAAGACAGGAGCGGAAGAGATGACCGCAGAGAAATTATTGGAGCATCAGGACGCTATTTTGCTGGCGCAGAGCGACGGCTGCGCGGTCTGGCAGTTTCGAAACGAGACCGGCGACGGCACGATGACCACCTATGAGATCTTTTCGGGCGTGATGCTCGCGTTCAACGACTTTCACATGGAGCGCTACGAGTGCGATTTTGTGGCCGACCGGCGGATGCTCGCCATCGACCACTGCCGCGAGGGGCGCATGGAATACCCCGCGGGCGACAACTTAGTCGCCTACACGGCGGCAGGGGATATGAAGCTCGATTTGCGCGAGCAGCACACGGGCACGTTCCACTTTCCGTCCTGCCACTCCCATGGGCTGACGGTCGCGTTCGACCGAAACATTGTGAAAGAGTCGCTGCCGTGCGAGGTCAGGGACTTTCCCGCGACGCCGGAGAAGATTGTCGAGCGCTGGCAGCTCGGCAGCACGCCGCGTGTCGTCCGCGGGGCGGAGCGGATGGAGCACATCTTCGGCGAGATGTACCGCGTGCCGGAAAAGATCCGCATCCCGTACTTCAAGGTCAAAATTTTAGAGCTGCTGCTTTGCCTTGATGCCATGAGCATCCCGCAGGAGGAGAGCGAGCGGCCGTACTTCTACAAAACACAGGTCGAGAAGGTCGAGGCCATCAAGCGCTTTCTCATTGAGCATGTGGCGGAAAACTTCACGCAGGAGGAACTCTCGAGCCGCTTCAACATCCCGATGACGCCGATGAAGACGTGCTTCCGCTCAGTCTACGGCGCGGCCATCGGCACGTGACTGACGAATTACCGCATGAATCTGGCGGCAGAGCTGCTGCTGAAAGAAAAGGGCATGAGCGTCGCCGAGGTCGGCGGGCGTGTCGGCTACGACAGCGCGGGCAAATTCACCGGCGCGTTCAAAAAGGTCATGCATTTGACGCCGTCGGAGTACCGCAGGGAAAGGGGAAGACGATATGAAGAGTGAAAAAAGAAAAGCTGGATGAGCACGCTCTTTGCCTACGCGGAGGGCGAGAAAAAGCGGATGTACCTGTCGGTCGTTTTGTCCGTGCTCAGCATGGCGGCGGGGCTTGCGCCGTTTTACTGCATGTACGCAATGCTGTGTCTGTTCGTGGCGGGAACGGCTACGGCGGCGGGAATTATAAAGTGGTGCCTGCTGGCGCTGCCGGCCTATGCCGTCAAAATTCTGCTCTTCAGCCTGTCGACCGGCGTGTCGCACGCGATGGCCTACACGATCTTGGAGGCGCTGCGCCTGTGGCTGGCCGACCGCTTCCTCCACGCGCCGCTCGGCGATGTGGAGAACCACTCCATCGGCGAGATCAAGAGCATGATGATCGACAAGATCGAAAATCTCGAGCCGCCGCTCGCGCACATGATCCCCGAGGGGGCGGGACACATCGTGCTGCCCGTCGTCAGCATCCTCGCGCTGCTGTGCATCGACTGGCGGCTGGCGCTCGCGTCGCTCGTGACGTTCCCGCTTTCTTTTCTCTGCATGGGGCTTACGTTCAAGATCAGCGGCGAGAGCTTTTCAAAGTACGACCGGTCTACAAGCTACATGAACAGCACGATCGTCGAGTATATCGAGGGAATCGAGGTCATCAAGGCCTTTGGCCGTGCGGGTGTCAGCTATGAAAAATACGCGGGCGCAATCAATGACTTTCGCACGTTTGTCGTCCGGTGCTCACGTCCACGTTCGTCACGATGAAGTTGAGCTTCGCACTCTTCCCCTCGACGCTCATCGGCACGCTGCCGGCCACGCTTGCGCTGGCGAACCGTGGCACGATCACCGCGCCGCAGGCGGCGCTCGCGGTGATGCTGTCGATCTCGATGGTCGGCTCGCTGGCGAAGTTAGAAGTGTTTTCCGAAAATATGCGGCAGGTCAAGTTCACGGTGGAGAATTTGCAGGAATTTCTCGAGATGCCGTCGCTGCCCGAACCGACGCAGCGCGCAAAGGTAGAGCACACGGACGTCGCGCTCAAAAATGTCCGCTTTTCCTACACGGGAGAGGAAAAGGACGAGGTGCTGCACGGCATCGACTTAACACTCCCCGAGGGCAGCTTCACCGCGCTCGTCGGCCCGTCGGGCGGCGGCAAGTCGACGGTCGCGAAGCTCATCGCGCGATTCTGGGATGTGAGCTCGGGCGAGATCACGGTCGGCGGCGTGAATGTCAAGGATATGCCGCTCTCTCAGCTCTCGGAATACGTCAGCTTTGTCACGCAGGATAATTTCCTCTTCAACTGTTCGCTGCTTGAAAACATCCGTCTCGGCGATCCGGGCGCGACGGACGAGCAGGTCCGGGCCGCGGCGCGCGCCGCGCAGTGCGAGGAATTCATCGAAAAGCTCCCGCAGAGCTACGACACGCCTGCGGGCGAGGCGGGCAAGCGCCTCTCCGGCGGCGAAAAGCAGCGCATCGCCATCGCGCGCATGATGCTCAAAAACGCGCCCATCGTCATTCTGGACGAGGCCACGGCCTTCACCGATCCCGAAAATGAGGACAAGCTCCAGCGCAGCATCGCCGCGCTGACGAAGGGCAAGACGCTGCTCGTCATCGCGCACCGCCTGTCCACGATCAAAAATGCCGACAACATTGTCGTGCTCAAAAACGGCGCGATCGAGGCTGCGGGCACGCAGGAGGAGCTGCTTGCCTCCTGCCCGCTTTACAAGGACATGTGGCTGGCGCACATCGGCGCGCAAAACTGGGCGGTCTCAGCCGCGGAAAAGGAGGCGTGAGCAATGTTCAAAACGGTAAAACGCATCATCGACTGGTGCGGCGAATTCAAGGGCAAGCTGTACCTCGGCTTTGTGATGACCTTTTTCTCCCATATCTTCACGGCGCTGCCGCTGGCGCTCGCGGCCTACACCGTGGGACTTCTGATCGAATCGCAGTCGGGCGGCGCGGCGTTTGACGCCGCGTGGATCTGGAAGACGATCGTAATTCAAATCGTGCTCGTGCTGCTGCGTTTTCTCTTCAATTACCTCCGCGCGAGATTGCAGGAGCCCATCAGCTACCAGCTCACAGCGCGCGATCGCCTTGCCGTCGGCGGTGCGCTCAAGCGCGTGTCTCTCAGTTACTTCCAAACAATGAGCACCGGCAATATCTTAAATTCCATCACGACGGGACTTTCAACGCTTGAAAACATGGGCATCCGCATGATCGACAACTTCATCGGTGGATACTTAAATTTCCTCGTCATCTTCGTCGGCCTTGCCGTGTGCAGTCCGGTCACGGCGCTCATCGCGCTCGCCGCGGCGGCACTGTCGCTCGGCTTCATGCTCATCATCTCGCATTACAGCAGCGTGAACGCGCCCGTGGAGGCGCAGGGGAACCGCGATATGACCGGCGCGGTCATCGAGTACGCGCGCGGCCTTGCAGTTGTCAAGTCGTTCGGCAAGAGCGGCGCGGCGATGGAATCGGTGACAAAGGCCATCGGCGACAGCAAGCGCATCCACTTAAAAATTGAGTGGGGCTATGTGCCCGCCAACGCCCTGCATCTGCTCACGCTCAAGTGCGGCAGCGTGGGCCTCGCGTTCGCGGCGGCGATGCAGTGTTTGAACGGGCAGATGGATTTCCCGTCATGCTGATGTTCGTCTTCTTCTTGTTCAGCATTTTTGCGAGCCTTGAGCCCATCAGCGACAGCGCGCACACACTCGGCGTCATCGACGACGCGATGGACCAGCTCGACGCGCTCAGAGGTGAGCACTTCATCGACGCGGACGGCAAAGATATCAAGCTCGACCACTATGATATCCGCTTCAACCACGTTGACTTCGGCTACGATACGAGAAAGGTCCTCAAGGACGTGTCGTTCACGATCCCCGAAAAGACCTCGACCGCCATTGTCGGCCCCTCCGGCAGCGGCAAGACGACCATTTGCAGCCTGCTCGCGCGCTTTTACGACCCGCAGGGCGGGAGTATCTTCGTCGGCGGGCGCGACCTGCGCGAATTCACCTGTGACAGTTTGCTCTCCAACATCTCGATGGTCTTCCAGAACGTCTACCTCTTCAACGACACGATCCGCGCAAACATCCTCTTCGGCAAGCCCGACGCGACGGAGGACGAGATGATCGCGGCGGCGAAAAAGGCGCGCTGCCACGACTTCATCATGGCGCTGCCGAACGGCTACGACACCGTCGTCGGCGAGGGCGGCGGCACGCTCTCCGGCGGCGAAAAGCAGCGCATCTCCATCGCACGCGCGATCCTGAAAAATGCGCCCATTATCATCCTCGACGAGGCGGCGAGCATCGACCCCGAAAACGAGCACCCCATCCAGCAGGCGATCTCCGAGCTGACGCGCGGCAAGACGATCATCACGATCGCTCATCGCCTGGCAACCATTAGAAATGCCGACCAGATCCTCGTGGTGGAGGATGGCCGCATTGAAGAGTTTGGCACGCACGATGAGCTGGTGAAGCAAAACGGCGTCTACCGTCGCTTCACCGCCATCCGCAAGCAGGCCGAGCTCTGGCGCATCGCGGCGGAATAAAAGGAAATATGCAAAAGCTCCGCAACTTCTGTTGCGGAGCTTTTGCTGTTCACCACCGGTGGACGATTTGACCAAAAATGTGCAATGGCTTTCGCCCTTTTGATGGTAGCGGAATAACAGGTGCTATGCTATATTATAATAAATCGCGTCGAATAATATGGCTTGCTTTGTGCAAGTGTGACGAAATGAGAGACTGAAGCGGTGTTTTTGCAGATCTGCCTCTTGCGGAACGCAAAATAAAGTGCTATATTACGGTAGTGCGATAAAGTGAACGGGGGAATACATCGACTTTGCAGACAAAGCGGCATTCGTTCGAACACTGAAAATTTTAGGAGGAAACAACACATGAAAGGAAGCGTACTCAAAAAGTTTCTCTGCACCTGTCTGGTGACGGCCGCGGCCTTTGCCGCGACGACCATCAGCGCCTCCGCCTGCACGACGATCTACGTCGGCGGCGACCTCGTCGAAGAGGGCACGCCCTTCGTCGCCCGCACGGAGGACTACGGCTCTGACTACAACAAGCTCTGGTTCATCAGCGAGAGCGGCAAGTGGAAGCAGGGCGACCACTACGTCGGCTGCCCGGAATACGGACCGTTCGAGTGGGATTTCACCCACGACAGCTACCGTTTCACCTATTTTACGAACGATATCTACTATGACGGCATCTGCCCCGAGTGCGGCGAAAAGGCCGACCACTACTCCTACACCGAGTTCGGCACGAACGAAAAGGGCGTGTCCGTCTCCGCGACCGAAACGCTCTACGGCAACGAAAAGGTGACGGAAGCCGACCCATACCGCGACGCCGAATGGGCGGAAGCGAACAAGAGCGAGCGCATCGGCATTGAAGAGACCGACATCCCGACCATCATCCTGGCCGAGGCCTCTTCTGCGCGCGAGGGCGTGAAGCTGCTGCTCGACATCTACGAGAATTACGGCTGCGTGGCCGCCTCCGGCGTGTTCGTTTGCGACAAGGACGAGGTCTGGTACGTTGAAAATTGCAGCGGCACGCAGTATGTCGCCATCAAGCTCAACAACAACATGATCTTCCTTGAACCCAACATGGCCGTCATCGGCCGCGTCGATCTGGACGATGAGAACGTCATCGCCTCCAAGGACCTGATCGCGGTGGCGAAGAAGGCCGGAACGTTCGTCGGCGACGAGGCAAAGAACATCATCGACTTCCGTGCGTCTTACGCCCGCATCAGCGAGAAGATGGACCAGCGCATGATCGACGGCCTGAACTACCTGAACGCGGCTTACAAATATGACAGCGACGCGCTCGTGGCCGACAACACGAAGTTCACCATCTCCAACCTTGACGCGAGCGACAAGCTCGTCGCGCTCTACACCAACATCAAGGCTGACCGCAAGCTCGACAAGGACGATGTGTTCGGCTACTACAAGCTCTCCTCCATCGGCAAGGCCAGCAACCAGGAGATCGAGATCTTCCAGCTCTTCAAGGATCGTCCGGTCGAGACCGCGACCGTGGGCTGGGTCGGCGTCGGCAACATGTCCTACAACGTGTTCGTCCCGTACTATCCCATGCTGATCGACGGCATGTACAAGGGTTATCAGGTCAGCACCGCGTCCGCGAAGTTTACGACTGAAAAGCCCGACACCTTCTGCACCTACGGCACGAGCTGGGCGCAGGATGCCGAGGGCAACTGGCAGCGCGTTTCCGGCTTCAAGGCGTATCCGAGCAACTGGAAGGATTCCTATTACTTCACGTTTGAGGGTCTCGGCGGTTACATCGCCAACGCCGACAAGATCACCGGCAAGCCCCTGAAGGCCGAGGCCAAGGCCTACGTCGCCGATAAACTCGCCGCCCTCCAGCAGGAGCTCTACAAGGACTTCGTCACGACCGACCAGCTCGCCAAGGCGAGCGACGCCCGCGCCCTTGCCACCGAGAACGGCAAGACCATGGCTGAAAAGGCGCACAAGCTGGGCGTTGAGCTCGTCGAGTACATCACGAAGGATGAAGCGCTCCAGCCGAGCGTGTTCACCGATGTCAAGGAAGGCGCCTACTATGTGGACGCTGTGAACTGGGCCGTGGATAAGAAGGTCACCTCCGGTAAGACCGAGACGACCTTCGCCCCCAACGACTCCTGCACCCGCGCGCAGGCCGTCACGTTCCTGTGGCGCGCCGCCGGCAGCCCCGAGCCGACCGCAAGCGAGATGACCTTCACCGACGTGAAGGCGGACAGCTACTACTATAAGGCCGTCCTGTGGGCCGTCGAGAACAAGATCACCTCCGGCATGAGCGACACGCTGTTTGCGCCCGACGCGACTTGCTCGCGCAGCCAGATCGTGACGTTCCTGTACCGCATGCAGAACAGTCCTGAGAGCAAGGCAGAGAATCCGTTCACCGATGTCAAGGCGGACGCCTACTACGCAAACGCCGTCCTGTGGGCCGTGGAAAACGGTGTGACCACCGGCGCGAGCGCGACGACTTTCGACCCCGCGGGCGACTGCACGCGCGGTCAGATCGTCACCTTCCTCTATCGCTGCCTGAGCAAGTAAGCGATAAAAGCGAACAGGAGAGCCCCCGAAGAAAACCTTCGGGGGCCCTTTTTTTGCGGAACGGGTGGGAGAAATATCAACAGAAGTTGATGTTGCGTTGAGAAAGAGTTCATCTGCTTGCGGTAAAAATATAAAATCTGATGTTGTAAGTTCCGGCGGGGATGCCCGCAGATGAGGTTTTTATCTTTCAGGAAGGAAAAAACGAACGATGCGAGTGAAGATTATTTCCGACAGCACGTGCGACCTGTCGCCCGCGCTGCTCGAGCGCTATGATATTGCCGTCACGCCGCTGTGCGTCATCAAGGACGGCAAGGACTTCCACGATGGTGTGGACATCACGCCCGCCGACATTTTTGCCCACGTGGACGGCGGCGGAGACCTTTGCAGCACGTCGGCGGTCAGCCAGTACGAGTACGGCGAGATGTTCGCGCGCTACGCGAACGAGTATGACGCGGTGGTGCAGATCACCATCGGCGCGAATTTTTCCTGCTGCTATCAGAATGCCTGCGCCGTGGCGCAGGAGTACGAGAACGTCTTTGTGGTCGATTCGGAGAATCTGAGCACCGGCCAGGGCCTTCTGGTCGTCGCGGCGGCGAAGCTCGCCGAGCAGGGCCTTTCCGGCGCGGAGATCGCCGAGCGCGTGCGCGCGCTCGCGCCGAAGGTCGAGGCGAGCTTTTTGATCGAGCGCCTCGACTACATGCGGAAGGGCGGCCGCTGCTCGGCTGTGGCCGCGCTGGGCGCGAATCTTCTGCACCTGAAGCCCTGCATCGAGGTGCGAAACGGCAAGATGGCCGTGTGCAAGAAGTACCGCGGCTCGTTTGAAAAGTGCATCCGCCAGTATGTAAAAGAGCGCCTTGACGGGCGCGAGGACATCGCGCCGGAGCTCGCGTTCATCACCCACGCGGCGGCGGACGCGAACGTCGTGGCCGCGGCGAAGGAGGAAGCGGCACAGTACGGATCGTTTGAGACCGTCGAAGAGACGCAGGCGGGCTGCACCGTCTCGTGCCACTGCGGCCCGAACACGCTCGGCATCCTGTTTGTGAGAAAGTAAAGGAGAAACCACCGTATGGCGAGCCATACGGTGGTTCTTTTTCAGCATTTTGCGCTTTTTCGCCAAAAGATGACCGCGAGCGCGGTGCAGACCGCGATGGCGGCGGCGTAGGGGATGACGAGCAGAAACGCGGTGCTCGCCGGTGCGCTGTAAGAAGCATAGCGGATGCCCCAGAGCATGTCGCAATAGCTGAATGCGACGGCGGCGCACATCACATCGGAGAGCAGGATCGCCAGCGCGGCGAAGGTACAGGACAGAGCTTTCATGGAGAGACCTCCTTATTTGTGTTTGGTGCTTTTGAGCAGCAGCGCCGCGCCCGCGGCGATGGCCGCGACGCAGAGCAGCAGAAAAATGCCACTGCCGTCGATGCGGATCATCGACGATCCGCTGATCTGCGCGGGAACGGACGGGACAAGGATCGACAAAACGCCATAGACGATCAGCGCGACCGCGCCGCCGAAGCAGAGAATGAGGCTCAAAAGCCGCATCGTCCGGTGCTCCTCCTGCGCTTCGGCGGGCGCGGCATCCGGCGCACCGTCTTTTAGAAGGTAGTCGAGCGAGACGCCGAAGTAATTGCTCAGCGCGAGGAGCTTGTCGCTCTCAGGCATCGCGCTGCCGCCCTCCCATTTAGAGATGGCCTGACGCGAGACGTTCAGCGCCTCCGCGAGCTGCTCCTGCGAAAGACCGCTCTTTTTGCGCAGTGTGTAGAGTTTTTCAGGTAGTGCCATGGTTCCTCCTTTCGCAAAAAGCATAGCGTTAGTGTGCGCAAAATGCCATGTATTGCAGTAGACAATTGCGCAACCGTGGGTAGCAATGAAGACTTTTTGCGGAAAACAGTCCTGTTTTTGCCCATTTTACCATGCGGAGGGGGAAAGCGCCAGCGGAGAGCAAAAAATCGCCCGAACTGGAATTTGTTCGGGCAATTTTGGTTCAGTTCTGTTCCTCGGAGGGGGCGTTCTTCTTTTCAAGCTCCGCGCGCAGCATGCGGTTTTCAGCCTGCAGGGCGTCAAGCTTGTCGTTCAGCGGGGCGAGCTGCTTTTTGAGCTCGCGCGCGACGATGCCCTGATAGAATTTGTACCGGCTCGCTGTGCCGGCTGCGGCGCACACGACAGTCACGCCGCCGGCGATGAGGCTGGCCTTTTTCCAGTCGACCTTGCGGACGACTTGCAGCACGGCGCGCTGGTCGAGCTTTTTGCCGCGCAGCGGCGCGGGCACAGCGCTCTCCGCGTGCACGGGGAGAATGTGGATGGTTTCGAGCATTTTCATCGGATCGTCCTCCTTGATCCATGTTATTTTTCGACTCTAAAGGTATCATGCCGCATGCGGAATGTCAACTGCGGGGATGCGTTGCAATGGATAGAAAAACGTGCTATGATGACCGAAGATTTTTGATTCGAAAGGAAGCGAGGGGAGCGATGCTCCCACGTTGACATGATCGCGATTCTGCTTGCGCCGGTGTACCTGCTGGCGAATTACTATTTACTGCGCCGCGTGATGGGCTGGGTGAAAGCCTGGTTCCCGTTTTTCCGCACAGCGCGCCACTGGGCGCTGCCCGTGGCTGTGCAGGCGTTTCTGGCCTGCTCCATCGTCATCGCGTTTTTCCTGCCGGAGGGGCGGGCGCGGCGCGTGATGAAGCTCATCGGCAACTACTGGCTCGGCGTACTGCTGTATGTGCTGCTCGCGGTCATCGCGGCGGACCTGCTGCGGCTGCTGCTGGGGTATGTGCTGCCGTTCAAGCACATTTTCGTCACGACACAGATGCACCGCATCGCGGGCTGTGTGTGCGCGCTGGTCATTTTGATCGCATCCATCTGGGGCGTCGTCAACGCGCGCATCATCCACGTGACGCCGTATGACGTGACGGTCGATAAGACTGTTGAGGGCATGGACGAGATGAAGGTTGTGCTCGTGGCCGACCTGCACCTTGGCTACAACATCGGCGAAAAGCAGATGCAGCAGATGGTAGACAGAATCAACGAACAGGACGCCGACCTCGTCGTCATCGCGGGAGACATCTTCGATAACGAGTGGGAGGCGGTGGAAGCCCCTGAGACCATCGCCGCCACGCTGCGCAGCATCCGGTCGAAATACGGCGTTTACGCCTGCTACGGCAACCACGACATCGAAGAGCCGGTGCTCGCAGGCTTCACCTTCCGCCAGAGCGAGAAGAAGGAGAGCGACCCGCGCATGGACGAATTCTTGAAGGACGCGAACATCACGCTCCTGCGTGACGAGGGCATGCTCATCGACGGAAAGTTCTACCTTTATGGCCGCCCCGACGCGCACCGCCCGGGCCGCGGCATCGAGACGCGCAAGACGCCCGATGAGATCACGGCAGGTCTGGACAAGGATAAGCCCATCATCGTCCTCGACCACCAGCCCAAGGAGCTACAGGAGCTCGCGGACGCGGGCGTCGACATAGACCTCTGCGGCCACACACACGATGGACAGATGTTCCCGGGAAATCTCACCATCAAGCTGATGTGGGAAAATGCCTGCGGGTATCTTCAAAAGGGAAAGATGCACAACATCGTCACCTCCGGCGTCGGCCTGTTCGGACCCAACATGCGCGTGGGGACAAAAGCAGAGATTTGTCCTATTACCATCTATTTTGCATAAATGCAAAGCACTTTGCGGCACTTGTGCCGCGGGGATCGCAGCGCCGAAGGCGCTGCACGAGTCAAAGGGGCCATTCTCTTTCGCGAAAGAGAATGGCCCCTTTGGAACCCCAAGAGAAAGGCTTAGATTGGCAGTCTTGGGCTCGAAGGGGCTTTTTGCCTCCGGAATGCAACTGCCTGCGTAGCGGTATTGCTGACGCTCACCGCCATTGGTTCTGCTATACGACTTGCCTCTGCTTCTATTATCCGCTGCCGCTCTCGAATCTTGTTTCGGTGCGGTGTAATCGACTGCTATCGAAAGTGCGCATATCGCGGCAAGCCCCAACAATGCTGCCTTGGCAGGCAGAAGCAAATCTGCACAAATCCAAAGTAGGCGGAGATTGCGTAAGGGTAGCGAATTGCAGGCAAAGCGACAGCGAAGATAGAAGATAGTCAAGTCGTTTAGATACACTGCTTGGTAGGTACCCGATTCGGCAAGCATTGCAGCTCTTCGAGCTGCTCGCTTGCAATGGGGAACGCCTTTCTTTTGGACGGGCGACGCCCGTTTTCTTTCTCGGGAAAGAAAATGG
>ERZ773133.1632-NODE-1632-length-24359-cov-3.256048_pt1 | contig 24359 bp, 24 predicted proteins | sample MGYA00580861_ERZ773133 | MGnify/ENA primary metagenome ERZ773133 (study PRJEB29015, sample SAMEA2737844) | human gut metagenome | biome: human gut; feature: human-associated habitat; material: faeces | place: China | collected 2012 ...
TGAATTGCTATTAATAGGAACAATTCTTTCCTTACTACCTTTTCCTTTAACCCTTAAGAAAGCATTATAAAAATCAATATCATAAACAGTAAGACCTATTAATTCTGAAACCCTAAGGCCTGTGCCGTACATCAATTCTAACATAGCCTTATCACGATAGTCAAATGGACTCTTAAGTTCTATATCAAACAACTTATCGACTTGACTAGTACTTAAAGTGTAAGGCAAGTGTTTAGCTAACTTTGGTCTATCAATAAATTCTGCTTCATTTTCTTTTACGACTTTTTCTCTTAAAAGATACTTATGAAAATTATAAATGGTAGTTATTTTATGAGAAACAGTTTTACTATCTTCTTCTAGTGAATAACAATATTTCAAATAACTTTCAATGTGTTCTTTTTTTATATCTTCTACATCCATTATACTTAATTTATCTTCTAAATAATTCTGATAAGCATTTAACTCATAATTATATGACTTTAAGGTATTAGTAGCTAATCCCTTTTCATACTCACAGCAGTTAATAAAATCTTCTTTTTTTACTTGAAACCTCATAGCATAATTCCTTCCTATAACAGTATACCATAAAGCTTAAAAACGTGTTATAATAAGTTAACTAAAAAGGAGGAAACTTATGAAAGTAGTTGGAATCGTCGCAGAATTTAATCCATTTCATAATGGACACTTATATTTACTAAATAAAGCTAAAGAAATGTTTGATAATGCCATCTATATACTTATAATGAGTGGAAATTTTACACAAAGAGCAGAGCCTTCTATTCTTGATAAAAAAAGCAAAACGGAAATAGCTCTTACTGCTGGTTTTGATTTAGTAGTAGAATTACCTTTTCCATTTGCTACTGCTTCTAGTGAAATATTTGCTACTGGTGCTACTTGTTTAGCTAACTCTTTAGGAGTTACTGATTTAATCTTCGGTAGTGAATCAAATGATTTAACTTATCTTTTAAAAATGGTTGATATTGAACTAAATAATAGCAATTTTGACCCATTAGTTAGAGTTTACTTAGCAAGTGGAATGAATTATCCATCTGCTAGAAATGCTGCTTTTTTAGACCTTACTAATGAGAGTATAAAACTACCAAATGATATTTTAGCTAGTTCTTACATCAAAGCAATAAAGAAGAATAATTACAAAATAAATGTTCATGCTATTAAAAGAACTAACGATTATAATAGTAATGTCTTAGAAAGTGATATTTCAAGTGCTAGTAGTATCAGAAAAGCCTTAGCAAAGAATGAAAATATCGAAGATCAAGTACCTAGCTATGTTTTACCATATCTAGAAAAAATAAAAGATAAAGTTTTAACCAATGAAGACTATTTTAAATATATTAAATACAAGTTATTAACGGAAGATAATGAAAAAGAATATCCATCACTAGATAGAAGTCTTATCAATAAATTAAAGAAAAATATCAATAATGTTTCTTCCTATGATGAATTAGTTAATAGTGTTAAAACTAAAAATCTTACTTACCGAAAAGTAGCAAGAGGACTTTTATACTATTTATGTAATTATACTAAAGAAAAGCGTGACATGATGGAAAATATTCATTATATAAGAATTTTAGGTCTTAATAAAAAAGGACAAAACTATTTAAATAAAATAAAGAAAGATTGTTCTTTACCATTAATTAGTAAGTTTACACGTGAAAAAGATGAAATGTTAGAACTTGAATATAAAGTATCACTTATCTACTGTTTAGAACATATAAATGGTAATAATATTATAAATGATGAGTTTAAAGCTTTTCCAATAAGAAAGGAATGATAAAATATGGAATCAATGCTAAAAACAAAAAAACAAGGATTATTAGTTGTCCTATCAGGACCTTCTGGTTGTGGTAAAAATACTATTATTAATAAAGTTATGGAAAATAACAAAAATATTTGGTTATCTATTTCTTGTACTAGTAGAGCTCCTCGTGGAGAAGAAAAAAATGGTGTAAACTATTACTTTTTATCAAGAGATGAGTTTGAGCAAGAAATTGCAAATGATGAATTTTTAGAATACGCTGAGTACTCTAAAAACTACTATGGAACTCCCAAAAAATACATTAAAGAGCATTTAGATAAAGGTGAAGATGTCATTTTAGAAATAGAAATTCAAGGTGCTTTAAAGGTAAAAGAAAAAATTAAAGAAGCAGTATTTATCTTTATTTTACCACCTAGTATGCAAGAATTAAAAAGAAGATTAGAAGCTAGAAAAACCGAAGATCAAGAAAAAATCGATATGCGTTTCAAAAGAGCGTATGAAGAAATAAATGAAGTTAGTAAATACAACTACGTTGTTGTTAATGATGAAGTTGATCAGGCAGCTAGTAAGGTTCAAGCAATACTTGATGCAGAAAGGTGTAGAGTTGATCGTATTGAAGAAGTTTATCTAAATACTGAAGAAGAACGTCTACACGAAAAATTATTAGAAGATAAAAAAGAATTTAATAATGAGGAAATATCTCTATGAAAGATTTAATAAAGATTTATCAGAAACAAGTTGATGACAATCTTAAGAATAAAAGTTTTACTAAACAAGACTTAGAAGATTTTAAAGTAATAATCAGTTATTTTCAACATGAAAGACTTATTCATTTACTAGTTACTATAACCGTCATCTTTGTTACTTGTTTCTTCTTTTATTTATTAACTATCAAACCATCTATTATATTATTTATATTAGTTATTATTCTTCTAATTTTGCTTGGGTTTTATCTTTATCATTATTATTTTTTAGAAAATAATATTCAAAAATTAGAAGAAAAATATTTGCAAATCAAAAAAGCCCTTAAATGAGCTTTTTATTTTGTCTTAATTAATCAATAACTTCAATCTTCATTAAGTTAGTTGTTCTAGATACTGCATTATTAGGGAAACCTCCAGTAGTAACTACGATATCTCCACTTACTAATTCAGTATAATCTTTAGCACAAGCAACACTCTTTGTAAGAACTTCATCAGTTGAATTACAAACTGGTAATAATGCTGGATAAACACCCCAGTTTAAAGCTAAACGGCGCCCTGTTTTTTCATCAGGTACTAAAGCAAGAACAGTTGCTTTTGGTTTTAAATTACTAATTACTCTAGCTGTTGAACCACTAATTGTAGCAGCACAGATTAATTTAGCATTAAGTCTTTTTGCTGTATCAACTACAGCATCAGCAATAGCAGATTGAGCATCAACGACACGTTCATTTTCATCTGAATAATTAAATTCAGCATATTTTTCAGCAGTTTCACAGATGTTTGCCATAGCAGCTACTGTTTCAACTGGATGTTTACCAATAGTAGTTTCACCACTTAACATAACAGCATCAGTACCATCAAATACAGCATTAGCAATATCACTAGTTTCTGCTCTTTTTGGACGGTTATTTTCCATCATTGTTTCAAGCATTTCTGTAGCAACAATAGCAATCTTTCCAAGTCTTCTACAAGTTTTTATCATTTGTTTTTGAACGATAGGTAACATTTCACTAGGAATTTCTGTACCTAAATCTCCTCTAGCCACCATAACACCGTCTGATACTTCTAGAATTGATTCTAAGTTTTTAATACCTAAATCACTTTCAATCTTACAAATTATTTGTAAGTCTTCTCTATTGTGTTGTTTTAAAATTTCCTTAATTTCTAGAACATCTTCTTTACAAGATACAAATGATAATGCTAGGTATTCTCCACCATTTGCACAAGCATATTCGATATCTTTTCTATCTAATTCACTTACATAAGGAATATTTAACTTAACACCAGGAACACTCATACTTTTTCTGTTTCCTAAAGTTCCACCAGCGATAACTTTACAAGTAACACCGTCTTCTTCTTTGCTGATAACTTCAAGTTTCATCTTAGCATTCTCAAGTAAAATAAAGTCACCAACAGATAAACTATCAATAGCTTCTGGATGGTTAACTGAAAATCTCTCAGTAGTTCCAAGTACTTCTTCTTTAACCATACGAATAATATTTCCGTTAACTAATTCGATAGAATCATTTTCTAACATACCACTTCTGAATTCAGGACCTTTAGTATCCCATAATATTGCTACCAGTTCTTTTTCTAACTTCACGAACTGAAGTAATAGCTTTATCTCTTTCTTCGATTGTTGCATGGGTAAAGTTAATTCTAGCAACATTCATACCTGCTAAAACCATTTGTTCCATTACATCGGCTTCATTAGATGCAGGTCCAATACTACAAACTATTTTTGTCTTTTTCATTTACTACTCACTCCTCTTTCAAACAGTAATAATTATACTATAAATTTATCATTTTGTATAGAATTTTTTGCTATTTTTGGCAATTTGGACAATAGTAAGTTCCTCGTCCACCAACTCTTGTGAAAATGATTTCACTGTTACAAATTTTACAAGTCTCATTCTTTCTACCATGAACTATTAATTCATTTTGAAAATTACCATGAACTCCTTCACTAGATTCAAAGCTTTTAATAGTTGTACCACCCATTTTAATAGCTTTTTTAAGAACAATTCTTGTGTTTTCAATTATTTGCTCTGCTTCCTCACTATTAACCGTTTTAGCAGGTCTTAATGGGCTTAGATGACTTAGATATAATATTTCATCATCATAAATATTACCAATTCCAGCAATAATACTTTGATCTAATAAAACAGTCTTTATTGGTGTAGTTTTACTTTTAAATCTATCTAATAGATACTCTTTAGTTAATCTTTCATCATCAAATTCATAACCCAAATCACTAAGTGGTTTTTGTTCATTAATCTTATACTTAGGAAGAAGCATCATTCTACCAAATTTTCTAACATCATGAAAGCGCATTTCAATATCATTATCTAATAATAAAGCAACGTGTTCATGTTTTGATACAACTTCATTTTTATGTCTAAAATAAAATCTTCCTTCCATTCTAAGATGTACTAATAAAGCATAATTCGTTAGATAAATAACTATCCATTTACCTCTCGTTGTAACACTTTCTATTTTTTCATTCTTTATCTTTTCTAAAAATTCATTCTTATCACCAACTATTACATTATCATAATAAACATAAGCTTTAGTAATAGTATGTCCAACTATTCTTTTTTCTAACATTTTGGCAACTGTAATTACTTCTGGTTTTTCTGGCATATTTTATCACTTTCCTTTACTACTTACTACTATTTAGCTTCATACCAATCGCTACCAAGTTCTATATCTACTTTTAACGGTACACTAAGTTTAACTACTTGTTCCATCTTCTCACGTACTAACTCTTTCATTATGTCAAGCTCATCTTTATAAACATTAAATACCAATTCATCGTGAACTTGAATTAACATTTTACTCTTTAAGTTCCTATCTTTCATTGCTTGATATAATTCAACCATTGCTTTTTTTAAAATATCAGCAGCGCTTCCTTGAATTGGCGTATTTAAAGCCATACGCTCACCACTACTTCGTACCATATAGTTACTACTCTTCAACTCATCTATTTTTCTTCTGCGATTCATTATTGTAGTAACAAAACCATTTTTATAAGCTTCGCTTTTTTCTTGCTCCATATATTCCTTAATACCAGGATAAGTATTTAGGTAGTTTGATAAAAACTCCTTTGCACTAGCAACATCTATTTTTAAGTCTTCACTAAGACCAAAGCTACTTATTCCATATAAGATACCAAAGTTGACGGTTTTAGCAATTCGACGCATTTTTTTATCAACTTCATTTATTGGTACCTTGAATATATCTGAAGCAGTTTTTGAATGAATGTCTTTATCTTCAATAAAAGCTTCTTGTAAGTTTGTAGCATTAGCCATATGTGCAAATACTCTTAACTCTATCTGACTATAATCAGAACTCATTAAAAGGCTATCTTCTTCTGGAATAAAAGCTTTACGAACAAGTTTAGAGTAATCACTTCTAATCGGAATATTCTGTAAGTTTGGTTTGCTACTAGATAAACGACCAGTTCTTGTTAAACATTGATTAAAAATAGTATGAATTTTTCCATCTTCTCTTATTTCATCTATTAAACCAATCGAATAATTAGCATATAATTTATAAAGATTTCGATATTCTAATACTTTTTCAACAATAGGATGTTTATCGCTTATTTTATCTAATATATCTTTACTAGTAGAATAACTAGTATCATCTTTTTTTCGTTTTTTAGGATATTCTATCTCTAACTTTTCAAATAAAACTTCTCCTAACTGTTTAGGTGATAAAATGTTAAATTCACAATCAGCATCTTCATATATTTCATCTTGCATAAGTTTCATTTTTGCTTCTAGTTCTTCTTTTTGCTTTAATAAGTAGTTTTTATCAGCCCTTATACCTGTTAACTCCATATCAGCTAATACAAAAGCAAGGGGCATTTCTATTTCCTCAAACAATTTTGTTTCATTATAAGCAGCTATTTCTTCAAGAATTTGTTCTCTACTATCGTAAATAAACTCACTTTTCATTATAGATTGTTTCTTTGTCGTCTCAAGAGAAGCTTCTCTTTTTTTTCTTTCTGTTCCATAAGTTTCCTCATAGCTTGGACAGTCATAGTTAAATTGTCCCATTAAAACAGTAATATCATCATCTAATTTATAATCTAATAGATAAGCACCAATCATTGCATCATAGTTACAATTATTTATGGTTATATCATACTGATTTAAAAGAATAATCATTCTCTTGACATCATATGTATATTTAGTTACATCATTATTAAATATCTCTTTATGATTAATAATTTCTTCAATAGTCATAAAACAAGAACTATTTTTATTAGTAAATGCTCCACCAATAATTTTACTTTTACTATAGGTATGTCCATCCATTTCTAAGTAAAAGGAAAAAGGTATAGTAAAATCAAAGTCATTATAAGACACAAATGTTTTATTAACTGGTTTTTCTTCTAATAATTCAAAGCTTTGTTGACCTGTCAAAACAGTATTATCTATACCAACGCTTATTTTCTTTAGGAGTGATTTAAATTCTAATTTCCTTAAAATAGCAATATACTCTTCTGTATTAATTCCTCGATAAATACACTCTTCTAGGGTAAAAGAAATAGGTACTTCCCGGTAAATAGTAGCTAAGTCAAAACTTGTATAGGCATCATCTTTTCCTGTTTCTAATTTCTCAGCTGTCTTACCACCAATATTTTCTAGATTATTATAAATTTCATCAAGACTACCATATTTTTTCAAAAGAGTAATTGCTGTTTTCTCCCCGATTCCTTTTACTCCTGATATATTGTCACTAGCATCTCCCATTAGAGCTTTTAAATCTATCATATGAATTGGTGTTGTTCCATAATATTCTTTAAAAGTTTCTTCATCAAATCTAATTGAACCTTTTGTTTTTAAAAGTTTAACTTCTACTTCATTACTTATTAGTTGTAATAAGTCTTTATCACTAGATATAATTGTCGCAATAAATTCATTTTCTTCATCAACTATTTTAGCAAGCGTACCAATTATATCATCAGCTTCATAATTATCTATTTCAAAATGCTTTATTCCCATAGTATCAAGAATTTCTTTGGCTTTTGGAAATTGTAGTTTTAACTCTTCTGGCATTTCTCTACGACCAGCTTTATAGTCTTTATACTTTTCGTGTCTGAAAGTTTTTCCTTTATCAAAAGCCACCAAAATATAGTTTGGTTTTTCTTCTTCAATTATTTTATTCATCATATTAATAAAGCCATAAAGAGCATTAGTGGGAAATCCCTTACTATTTCGCATAATAACTCCACTATAACTTGTTGCATAATAACTTCTAAATAGCAAATTGTTTCCATCTACTAATATTATTTTTTTCATAATGCACCTTCTTTTCTCTAATTATTATAGCAATCTTTCTAAATTTTCGAAAGCAAATTAGCACATATTATTAAACTAAGTATGATTGCTATCACATATAAACCTATTATTAATATGATCGTTTTTATAATTTCTATGATGTTATTTTTCATTAACTCCTCCATCTCTTCTTTCGATTTTATTAGCAAACATAAGTTTTGTCAATATATTTTCGAAATTTTGTTTGACTTTTTCCTATTAGACGTGTTAATATTGAGAAAAGGAGGAAAAAAGATGGAGAAATTAACAGATAGACAGTATGATATTTTACAAATAATTAAGAAATTAACAGCAAAGAAAGGTTATCCACCTACAGTTAGAGAAATTGGTGAGGCAGCTAACCTTCATTCCCCTGCTACTATTCATTTTCATTTAATGCAATTAGTTAAGAAAGGTTATATTTCTAAAGAAGATGGTTCTAATAGAACAATAGAAATACTAGTACCAAACGAGTTTTTAAAAGAAAAAGAAGATGTAATTAAAGTACCTCTTCTTGGTAAGGTTACAGCTGGTACACCGATTGAAGCAATTGAACATCCCAATGAAACATTTGCACTTCCTGTTGAGATAGTTGGTAATAAAAAGGAAGTATTTACTTTACGAGTAAGTGGTGAATCAATGATTAATGTTGGTATCTATGATGGTGATATCATAATAGTTGAAAGACAAGAAACCGCAAAAAATGGTGATACTGTAGTAGCAATGAACGAAAATAACGAAGCAACTGTTAAAACTTTTTATAAAGAAGATAATCATTTCAGACTACAACCTGAAAATGATACAATGGAACCAATCATTCTTGATAAAGTTACAATTCTTGGCAAAGTTGTTGGTTTATATCGAAAATTCAACTAAAAAGAACAAGCTAGATATCTTATCTATTCTTGTTCTTTTTTATTGTATCTTTAACTACTTCACTAGCTATTACCATTCCTGCTGTTGCGGGAACAAAAGCACAAGAAGCAATTATATTACTATCTAATTTAACTGGTAATTCGCTTGAAAAACACACTTTTGTTTTTAATGATAATCTATTTTGTTTTATAAAATAACGTAATTTTCTTGCTAAAGGATCATTATAAGTCTTTTCAATAGTAGTTATTTCTATCTTTGTTGGATCTAATCTTTTTCCCATACCCATACAAGATATGATTGGTATTTTTTTCTTGTTACAGTAAGTTAATAATAGCTCTTTAGCTTTTATGTCATCACACGTATCTATTACATAGGTGTAATCGTTTAAAAATAATTTTTCTATATTATCCATAGAAACTTTAATCTTAAGAGCTGTAATGTTTGCTTCTGGATTAATATCTATAGCTCGTTTTTTTATTAATTCAACCTTGTCTTGATTAATTGTGCTAGATAAAGCGATGATTTGTCTATTACAATTAGTAATATCTACTTTATCGTAATCAACTATAGTTAAATCCAAAAAGCCGCTTCTTACTAATCCTTCGATAACATAACCACCAACGCCACCACAACCAACTACTAGTATCTTTTCTTTTCGAAAACTAGCAACCATTTCCGTTCCTAATAAACAATTTATTCTTTCTAGTCTTTCCATACTAAGCGACTTTCTCTTTAACGTATTGTTTTTGTGGTAATTTAAATTCCATATATTGTCTATTATTAAGTAATTGATAATAATAACTATAGATTAAATAATTTTCTTCTCCTGTTTTTAAGTAATTAAACATATTCTTCTTCATCTTAGTTTCAGTATTAGCAAACGATTCTAATATTTGATCATAACTATCTCTTTGTTTAACACTACCATCAACTGGAGTAAATTCTAATGTATCTAAAAATTCTAACCATTCAACTTGGGCAGTAAGCCCTGTTGCTGATAACTGATAGAAATAGTCTGCCTTTGTAACTGATTTTTGTCTCAATTTTAGCATTTCTATCTGGTCATGTTCATTTAACTTAGAAACAATTCCAATGTCGTTAAGAGAAATAGTTCTATCATTTCGTTTAGCATTATTATTAAATCTTAGGTCATTTACTAGTATCCCATATAATGTATCAACATATATATTTGGTCTTTCTGGAGGTAGAGGTATTGAATATTGATCACAAAAGTCACCATCTCCATATTTTTTACTAGTAACTTTAATAACGGATGCATAATTGTTGTACTGATGAACTGCATTTCTAATATCATTAGTTAATTTAATAGGTTGATCTTTATAATATCTAGCATCAACACTATCATTTAAAGAAACTTTTCCAATTAGTACATCACTTTCACTACCCTTTTCTGATTGTAATTGCATTTCTTCTTTATAAAGATTACGAAATGACACTTCTAGTTCTGACATATATTCATTTGTTGCTATTGGTAAAATTGTCATAACTACCGCCTCCTTGGTTAAGATTAATATTATATCATATTGATGTTTTAAAAGCAAACATTTTTAGAAAAAAAGAGAACTTTTTTTAGTTCTCCTATAAACTATCTGGTAGCCTGTACGGGGTTCGAACCCGTGAATACGAGCTTGAGAGGCGCGCGTGTTGAACCACTTCACCAACAGGCCATAATAAAATCTTCAAAGAAGATATTATTATTCTAACATACTTGAAAAGGTTTGACAATCGATTTAGTGATTTTTTTACTATTTTGTTTTTCTGTTAATTTTTGAACTATTAATCCTTTACTCATTGGTAAATTTTCTTCTTCTAGTTCATTAATAACTTTTACAAAATTAGCTGGTTCATAATTGACTGTTTGATTTTCAAAAGTAAGTATAGAGTTTTTACTATACATAGCTATTTCTTTTGCATCATAACAAGTAAACGCATTAGGGTGCATTACAACATACTTTCTAAATTTTTCAGCAATATTATCCAGTTTTATGGCTCTTAAAAATTGAAAGACTTCATCTTTATTTAGCTTTTGTTTATAAAAATAATGGTAATCAATCGTATCGATATCAGTATTTTCATCAAAAACATCAACTAACTGAGCAGCTAATGGTTTAACTTTATCTACTTCATCAAGTTTTACTAGTGAAAGTTGTTCTACTTGTTTAGCTAAATCGAATTTAAAGAAATCAGAATTCTTTGCTTTTTGTAACCTGCAATATCTTCTAACCATACTTGTAGGTAAGTCATTTTGTTCACAAAATGCTACAAAGTTTTTATGATTTTTTGGTAAATAGTAATCTTCATCAAGTGATGCTACTTCGGTTATAATTTGTTTAGTATAGCCATTACCTTTAAACTCTTTTGGTTCCTTCATAAAATCATCTTTATTTAATGAATCATAAAATTCATAAGCATTGCTTCTTAAAAATTTATATGAATCAATTATTTCATCCATTTGAATTCCATACATTTTTTTCAAATCTGTTGGTGACGGACAATCTGCTTCTAAATATATATTAATTTTTGCTTTAGCTTCTTCAATTCTATGTGCTAATTGTCTTTCTTTTAAATCATTTTGTGGATAAACCTTTAAAGTATACGCAAGGAAAGCTTCATCTATTTCATCTTTATTTTGTTTCTTTAGTAAAATTTCTCTTATTTCCCACCAAGCAAGTTTGGTATCAATTGCTGTCAAATCAACTACATTTCCTTGGACTTGTTTAACAAAGTTTAATAATAAACTATTACGAACTTCTTGTTCCCTTTTTTGGATTTGTTCATAATAAAATTCATCTTTTTTGTTTTTCATTAGGTCTAAATAGTCATCTTGTTTTAAAGTGTTACCGCATTTTTCTAATTGCCAACCAGTTGCGATAATTTCTTCAAGAGTATTAGCTTTCGCTAATTTTGCTAGTAAAGTATCTCTCTTTTCAATCATATTCATCATAATCACACTCCCAAATCGTTCTTTATTATACCAAAATATCAGTTATAATGCAACGAAAAAAAGCAGATGATTCTGCCCTTAGTCACTATTAATTATTAATAATTCCATTGCTAGTTCTTTATCAACTTGACCACTTTTTAATTTCAAATCAAGGTCAGCTAACTTTAGTAAAAAGTTTTTTATTTCTTTAATAGTAGTAGTTCTTCCTAGTTCTAATATTTTCTTAGCACGATAAGGATGAATTGCTAATTCTTTAGCTATTTCTCCTTCTCTATAACCACGATTATTTAAAAGTTTAACTTGATATAGCACTCTATACTGACTCTCTAAAAGACCCATTAATGCAAATATTTCAATATTAAATTTCTTTAGTTTCTCATATAGTTTTAAAGCTTCTCTTTTATCTTTAAGACCAATCGCTCTTATTAAATCAAAAGTTAATTGATCTTGTTTTTCTAAAGGAGCGGGTAACATATTTTCTACATCACTATTTGTTATTTCTTTACTATCAACTTTATAAAGTTTTAGTTTATCGCTTTCTTGATAAATCTTGTCATAATCATCTTCAACTCTAGAAAGAATATTAGAAATTACCCCCTTTTCCAACTTATAACCAGTTAGTAGACTCTTAAGATATTCTTCCTTATCTGGACTAATATTTAGAAAAGTCATTTTCTTCTTTAATTCTTTACCAATCTTTTTTCGCTCATCCATCTTATCAACTGTTAAAAAGAATAAAGTCGTCTCAATATTTTGGTCCAAATATTTTAATAAATGATTAAGACTTGCCTCTTCTTCGCTAGCTCCCGCTGTCAAAAAATTAGCATGATTAGCAATTACTACTTTCAAAGGAGTCAAGAAAGAAACAGTATCTAACTCTTCTAAAACATCAACTAAAGTTACTTCTTCTAAATCATAAGTTATAATACTTGCTTCTTCAAATTTTTTCTCTTCAATAATTTTTTCTATTTCTTTATCTAGTAATATACCAGAGGAAGAAAGAAGCAAATAATTATTCTGCTTCATTTATTTGCTCCACTAAATATTTATATATTTCTTCAAGATTAGCACTAGTCTTTCCACCACCTTGAGCGAAACTAGTACTTCCACCACCATTTCCGTTTGAAATAGCAGCGATTTGTTTGATTAAATATCCAGCACTTAGACTAGCCACCTTATTACGGCATAAGAAATTAACACTATTATCTTCTTTAATATTAACAATAAACACTAATGAATTATCAAGTTTGTTAGCTACAGCATCCATTATAGCTTTTAAAATTTCCATCTCTTCATGTTCGAAAGTTAAATATAAGAATTTCTTACCATTTATATCTTTTAGATTAGTTAGATATTCATCTACTTTGCCTAGACTTTGTTTTTCTTTTTCTTCTTGGAATTTTCGCTCTAATGTTTTAACTTCGCCTTGAACATAAGAAAGTTCATTACGATTAAACACTATATCACGGTAGCTCTTTGGAGCACTATTATCAATAGTAACATCAAAAGTAAGATTGATTCCTAACCCTCTTGCTTGTTCAAGTATTTCCTTAGATTTCATTAATAATTTAACCATCTCATCATTATAAGGTTTGATAATATCAAATAAAGTTGTTTCTATCTTTTTATTAGTACAAGCTTCTATACGATAAGTATTACTTCCTTTAGATTCAAATGAAGAAATAGCAAATCTGTTAACATCTTTAGTATTAGCAATATGTGTACCACCACATAATTCGATGGACTTATCAATTTTAACAACTCTTACAGTTTCTCCATATTTTTCTCCAAATAAAGCCATTGCTCCCAACTCTTTAGCTTTATCAAGTGGCATTACTTCTGTAGAAGTGATTATTCCACGATTAATCATATCATTAACCATATCTTCTACTTTATATAAATCCTCATCAAAAATCTTACCAGTATAAGTAAAATCAAAACGAAGTTTACTATCATCAACATAACTACCAGCTTGCATAATCTTAGGACTTATAACTGTTTGTAGAGCATATTGTAACATATGAACACTACTATGATTAGCTTCAATATTATGACGACGTTCTTTATCAATAATTACTTCACACTCATCACCAGTAGTAATTTTACCTGATAATAATTTAACTTTATGAATATGTTGACCATTAGGACCTTTGAAAACATCAACAACTCTAGCCGTAAAGTTTTTACCCGTAATCATACCAGTATCTGCTACTTGTCCACCACTTTCAGCATAAAAACAAGTTCTCTTTAAAACGATATAACCATCATGATCAAGTGTCTTTTCAAGTGTATCTTTACTAATAATTGCTAAAACACTACTTTTCAAACGATATAAGCCATAAACAAAAGTTGAAGGCTTCTTAAAATCCATTAAAACTTGTTTTTGTTTAGCCATTGATGTTTTATTACGATTACTCTTCTTAGCAGCTTCTTTTTGTTTATTCATATAATCAACAAAGCCTTCAGAATCAACTCTATAACCCTTCTCAGTAGCAATTTCTTCAGTTAATTCAAGTGGAAAACCATAAGTATCATATAGTTTAAAAGCATCATAACCAGAAATAACGCCATCAGTAACAGTTTCTAAGATATCATCAAGTTTTGACATACCTTGTTCAAGTGTTTTTAAGAATAATTTTTCTTCTTCTAATATTAGTGCTTCTACTTCACCGCGTTTTTCGTATAGTTCTTTATAAAAGCCTCCCATTGTCTCACAAACAGTACCCACTAATTTATAAAGGAATGGCTCATTGAAACCTAATTGTTTACCAAATCGAGAACTTCTTCTTAAAAGACGTCTTAAAACATAATCACGTCCTGTATTTCCAAAACTAGCACCATCTGATAAAGCAAAGGTAATAGCCTTAATATGATCAGCAATTACTTTAAAAGCCGTTTGACCATTATAAAGAATTGCTGACATTTCTTCTATCTTCGCTAAGATTGGTGTAAATAAATCCGTCTCAAAACTAGAGTCTACATCTTGGAATATTGTACACCATCTCTCAAGTCCTGCCCCAGTATCAATATTCTTATGAGGAAGTTCTTTATATTTTTCACGTGGTTTTCCTTCTTCTGATTGAAACTGACTAAAAACATTATTCCAAATTTCAACATATCTTTCCTGTTCATCGTCATTTTTGAACTTTTCTAAAGCATCATGATTAGGGTCATATTTTTCACCACGATCATAGAATATCTCACTATCAGGTCCACAAGGTCCACTACCAATCTCCCAGAAATTTTCATCTAGTTTAATCATATGAGAAGGGTCCATTCCAAGTTCTACCCATTTATTTAAAGCATCTGTATCATTAGTATAAACAGTTACATAAAGTCTATCTTTTGGAATAGCAAACCAGTCTTCACTAGTTAACAATTCATAAGCAAAAGTAATCGCTTCATTCTTAAAATAATCACCGATTGAAAAGTTTCCCATCATTTCAAAGAAAGTATGGTGGCGTCTTGTTACACCAACATTCTCAATATCATTTGTACGAATGCACTTTTGAATATTAACAATTCTTCTATTTTCGGGAATAACAGTTCCATCAAAATATTTTTTTAGTGGAGTTACTCCTGCATTTATCCATAATAATGAATCATCATCACGGGGAATCAAGGGAGCACTTTCTACATATTTATGTCCATGTTCTTCAAAGTATTTTATCCATAATGATCTAATTTCATTACTAGTCATCTTCCTCATTTTCATCTACTCCTTCTATTAAACTCTTAATTCTTGTTAAGTCTTTTAAATATTGTTCCATACCACTATTATTTAAAATGTAATAGTCAGCATAAGCGATAGGTCCCCCTTTAGCAGAATTTTCTATCTCCGCTACATCACGAGCAATAATTTCTTTTTCATTAAATGCTCGTTCCTTTCGCTTCGATATTCTATCATACCTTAATTTTTTATCGCAGACGATAGCAATTACTACTAAATCTTTAAATTCTTCTTTTAATATTTTATATTCATCCCAAGAATACAAGCCATCTAAAATGACATTTCCTTCTTGATAAAGTTTTTTAATCTTTGGAAGTAATAGTTTAGCAACTACTCCCATACCATGTTCTTTTCTAATTTTTTCTCTATATTCTTTTTGACTTTCCGGCGTTATTTCGATATTTTCTTCTTTCATTTTTTCGTAAATAACTCCCCCAAAATAAACTAAGTTATAACCATTCTCTTCAAAATAAGAAGAGGCGATACTCTTCCCACTTCCAGCCATTCCAACAATTGCTACTATTTTATTCATTTTCTTCCTCCTACTATCTCTTCTGCTTTTAATAAAAGATTATCTATACCTTTATTCTCGACAATGTAATCAAAGTCTTTATAACTATCTAAATCTGTTTCTGTCTTATGTTTCTTTTCCTTTTCAGTCAACAAATTATCTTTTTCATTAGTTAATAGAATAGTTTTAATTGAAGGATATTTAGCTTTTAACACTTCTATTTCGTGAACTAAACGTCCATCAGTAATAATTCCTACATCATAAAAATTATCAAGTATTTCAATAGTAGTAATCAAATAATCTAAAAGGAAATCTTTCTTTTTAAGCTTTGTCTGAAGTAAGTCAAAACCTATTGTTTGTAACAATTCTCTTGGTTTCTCATCTTTCGTACTATCATAATCAAAGTAGTCTTCTAACCATCTATATAAAGGAGCAGTTAATTTCAAAATACATACTTTTTTATTATTTTTTTCTTCTTCTTTTTTTAGAGTTCTACCAAACGTATCTTTACCACTTCTTGCTTTTCCACATATTAAATAAAGTTTCATCATGTCACCTCAACTTAGTCTATCACTTCTTTTTTATTTAGAGAATGGAACTTCTCACCAAGGCCAGTTTTCTCATCGATAAACTCAAAAATTATCTTTAAACTAGCAATAACTGGCGTCGCCACTATCATTCCTATCATACCAAAGAAGTAGTTAAAAATCAATAGTCCAAGCATGATAGTAACGGGGTGTAATTTCATTGTTTTACCCATAATTAAAGGCTGATAGAAGTTATTTTCTAAAGTCTGACAGACCATTATAGAGATGATTGTTAAAATACCAACCCGTGGATTCATTGAAAAACCAACTAAGACAGCGGGTAAGGCGCCAATCCAGGGACCAATATAAGGAATAACATCCGTCACTGCACAAAATAAAGCAAATAGTAATGGTGCTTTTATACCAGATAAGGTAAGCCCTATCGCCTGGGTTAAAAAGACAAAGAACATAACAATCAAAACACCTTGAACATAATTTCTTAACTTACCATTAATTCGGCGCATTAAGTCTTTAGCATTGTCGTGATAAATATCCGGCATAAATGATAAAGTATGTTTCTCAACTTTTTTAAAATCAAACAAGATATAAAAGCCAATCATGAATCCTAGAAGAATAGTTGCTCCGCCACTTATCACTTTACTAATAGTTTTAATTAGTAAAGTTGGTAAAGTCTCCGTTGCATTTTTACCAATTGTTTCAATTTTTGTAATAATATCCGCTTCATAACCAGCTATTAAAGAGTTATGACTAGCAGCAAAGAAATTATCTACAGTCTTCTTAACTTTGTCAATCAAACTAGGTAAAGCATTAACAAGGTCAGTTACTCCCGTAGCAAAAGATGGTATTACAAAATAACAAAGTAAAACGCACATAATGATTAGGATAAGATAGGTTAAAATGCACGCAACTACTCTATTCATTTTTTTCTCCATTTTAGTAACTAATGGATCTAAAAGCCAAGCAATAACAAGACCAATAAAAACAGGAGAAATAACTTTTATTATATTAAAAATAAAATCTAAAACTTTCCATTCTTTAATAACATAGGTAACTAAAAGGACTACTAAAACAAAAACTAAAATATAAATTAGTTGTAAAACTTTATTAGAAGTCTTTATAAATTTGTTAAGTTCTTTTTTATCAACTTTTTCACGGAACATCATATCACCTTCATTTCTATTTCCTAGTATACCACTTATCTTTACATTTAAAAAGAAATTTAATAAAATATAGATGGTGAAGTAAATGCAAACAATTAAGGAAAATGTTATTTATCAAGAAGAGATAAAACATTCAAAGTTTATCACGCTTTTATATAAAGTTAATAGTAATGAAGAAGTTAATTTCTATCTAAAAAAGGTTAGAGAAGATTATAAAGGAGCTACTCATTACTGCTATGCTTTTAATCTTTTAAATACTAGCGGTTATAGTGATGATAGAGAGCCCAAAAATACAGCTGGTCGTCCAATGCTTTTTACCTTAACTTCTCTTAATATTGTTAATGTATTAGTAATATCTGTTCGTTATTTTGGGGGCATAAAGCTAGGAACAGGTGGACTTTTAAAAGCTTATACGGGTGGACTTACTTCTGTTCTTACTAAAGCTACTCTTGAAGAAGTAACAAACGGTTACTTAATCACCTGTGAGTTCAGTTATAATAATGAAAAAAAATATTCCTATCTTTTTAAGGATAAGAATATTATAGCTAAAAGTTATCAAGAAAAGTGTATTTATCAAGTAGAAGTAGATGATACTTTTCTTAATGAAATACAAGCTCTTCAAGATTTAACTATTACTGCTAAAGTTAAACAATTAATCGTAAAGAAATAATTATTTAATAAACCAAGAAGCAATTGTATCATAATCACGATACCCTACTTCTTTTTTTATTAGTTTACCATCACGATACACTTCTAAAGTAGGAATACTCATTACGCCATGACTTTTAGCAATACTTTCAAACTCATCAACATCAATCTTAACGATTTTTACATTTTCAAAGTGTTCATCTAATTCTTCTAACACTTCGCCTACCATCTTACATGGTCCACACCAAGTAGCATAAAAGTCTACTAAAACATCTCCTTTAGAAACAAGTGATTCAAATTTACTTTCATCTTCTAAATATATCATTTTATCAAGTCCTTTCTAATATTTATTAATTACCGTATCAAGTCCATCAACATTAATTATCTTTCCATTAGTAGCTAACTCTTGTACTTCATCTTTTGTAATAATTTTATTCTTTAATAGTATGTCAATTACTTTTAAATTTAAACTATTTTCAGTATCATTCTTGTCAAGTTGTAGTACTTCTTCTAAGCTAGTATTAAGTCCACCAAAGCTATCTTTCAAAATTGGTGTTTCTTCCACAATATATTTTCTAACTCCTGAATCCATAAAAGTTGTATTACTACTTAACGGTATCATTAAAACGTTTAAAACAATAAACATCAAGACATAGCCTTCAACTATTCCTAAAAGAAAACCAATTATTCTATTCGGTAGTAGTAAAATTACTGTAACATCCATTATTTTTCCTAACAAACCAGATAAGTTGATAATTATTCTTAATAAGAAATGAAATACTATTAATAGGGCTAGAAAAGCAATCAATTTGTAGAAAATAATAGTTAAAGAACTAAGCGGTCCCAACACTGAATTAATTTTATAAGTTGGTAAGGTGTTCATCAAATAGCTTGCTAACATATCTTTAAAGAAATAAGCAATAGCTATTACCAAGATATTTCCGAAAACAATTACTGCTTCTTTCAAAGCTCCTCGTTTAAGTCCTAAAAGGCCAAAACTTATAATTATTAAAACAATCGCTACACTAATATTATTCATAACAACAATCCTTTCCAATTTTATTATAACGATATTTTTGAAAATATGCTATACTAAATTGAAAGAGGTGAAAGATGTGAACGAAGTAATTAAAGTTAGTGATGAAACTAAAGCAAAAATGATTGAATATTATAAAGATAAAGTTAAAGATAAAAAGATACCCTATGTTGTATTTCAAGCTGTTGATATGGATACCACTATCACAATGTATGAGTCAGGAAAAGTTATGTTTCAAGGAAAAAGTGCTGATGTCGATGCTGCTATGTGGAAAGAAATGGATGGTGTAGAAACAACTACTAAGGAAAGAATTGATGATAGTAAATATCACAATTGTTCCTCAGTTGGTAGTGATGAAGTAGGAACTGGTGATTATTTCGGACCTATAGTAGTAACTGCTACTTATGTTAGGAAAGAAGATATTAAATTTTTAGAAGATTTAGGTATCAGAGATAGCAAAAAATTAACAGATGAATTTATTTTGAAAACTGCTCCTACGCTTGCTAAAAAATTAACTTATCGCAGCATTATTTTAAATAATGTTGATTATAATAAAAACTATACTAAAGATTTCAATATGAATAAGATTAAAGCTATAATGCATAACAAGGTCTTATATCAAATAATGCATGAAGTTAATCCTGAAGTTGACTATATTATTGTTGATGAATTTGCAAGAGAAAAAAGATATTATGAATATATCAGTGATGCCAAAGAAATTCAACGTGGTATTACTTTTATGACTAAAGCTGAAGATAAAAACTTGGCAGTAGCAGCTTCTTCCATTATTAGCAGATATATATTTTTAAAAGAGTTTGATAAACTAGCTGATAGTGTTCATCTTCCCTTACCAAAAGGTGCCTCAAAAGAAGTTGATAAAATTGGCGAAGAAATAGTAGCAAAATATGGCGAAGAAAAATTAAAAGAAATTGCTAAATACAATTTCAAAAATACAGAAAGAATATTAAAGACGGTCATTTTCTGATCGTCTTTATTTTTTTATCTAGTACGTACTAGTCTTTTACTTACACTGATATTATCTTTATAAGTTTCATCATTAGTAAGTTCTACTGTTTCCATTTGCATTGGACATAAGTAATTTAATGGTTGCATTATCTTTGGACAACTATTACCCATTTTTACGATACCACCACTAATTAGTAAATCTGTCCCACTGCTAAGAGTTCTAACGCCACGAACATCTTTCGGAAACAACTCTTTCTTAGGACTAATTAATCCTCTTTTGGTGTTGAAAATTCCGAATGGTACACAACCATCATGATCATGACCACCAAGCAATAAGTTATATTCTTTCATCAATTCAACATTTTTCTCATCTTTAGCAAATTCTGGTGAGTGAATTAAACCAACAGTTGGAACATCTTTAGGAAGATTTTTATATAAGTTTTCTTTTGTAACCATATCTTCATAAAAAGCTTCTAAATCTTCAATATGTGTTTTCTCAATATTATTGTAATAATATTTAAGAGTTTGAACATATCCCATAAAAAACATTTTTTCATCTTGATATGTTCTATCTAATAAAATATGAACATCTTTTATATCATTTAGTTCTTGCCAGAATTCACCATTAGCAACAACGGCATTACCACTTTTACTTTCAAGAACAAAGTCGTGACTTCCAAGTATAACGATGGTTGGTGCTATAGTAGCTGATCTTTTGATTGTATTAGTTAACAATCTTCTACTATCAGCGTTATCTAAATCTTTTGGACTATCAATTAAATCTCCCAAGAAAATATTATAGTCAGCTTCTTCTTTTTCTATCTGATTAATAACTGGTTCTAACTTTCGTTCACTAACTAATGGACTAATATGCAAATCTCCTAAAGTAGTTAATTTAATATTTTCTTTTACCCTAGGATTATAGACTTTTAAATCTTTTATTTCAATTACTTTTTCTGTTTTAAGCATTTGATTTTCCCCAATCTAACGCAAACAATTATCTTTTCTTATAATAAGCACCGGTAAATTGTCTACCAGCTTTATCCTTGTTATTTCTAGCTGCACTATTTGAATAATAATTATTATTAGTTATAGTATCGTCATTATTTACAATGTATGACTCAAATTTTTCAGGATTTAGTTGATATAATAAAGATTTTCTTAAATCAATTTTGTAGTTTCCATCCTTAGTTTGTTTAATAGCTCCAGTCTCTTCCCAAAAACTTTCTTTAGCGAAAGGCGGCATACAATCATATGTCCAACTATCACCAGCATGACTACCTATATAGATATAAATATCATCTAATTTACTATCATATTTACTTTGAAGTGCTTCTACAGTCATTTGTGGTAAATATCTATCAATCATTTCAGCACCACAATGAGCAGTTGCTGTTACACCATTTTTCAAGTCACTTGCTATTAGAACAGGACAGTCAGCAACAGGATATCCCGCTACAACACCTGGTGTTTTATCTGTTACAATTAAAATGTCTGATTTGATATCTAAATCCCAACCATCTTGATAAGCATCAACCATTTCTTGTGTTAAAACAGTAGCTGAACCGTCTTTTGTTTGTGATGGCATATAAAATTTATATGGATCAAACTCACTATTATTTGCTAAGCTTACTAATTTACGATGCTCTAAAAATAAAGCTTTCCTCTCTTCTTTAGTAAGTCCTTCTTCATAAAATCTTTCTGCAGTATTCATGCATCCAAATTGTTTAGTAGTATCAATCATTCTAACGCTATTTACTGGCAGTGTTCCTGCCTTATAAATTGCATACTTACCAACTTTCACATAATTATTTCTTCTTACATCTAAATTTTTCATTTTTATTTCCCCCATATTTCTAAATTATCTTTTATTCATCATATTAAGTAAATTAATCTTAAACATATCTCTTTCTGGATCTGTTTTAGATATCATTACACCTTTATATGTAGAAAGTTCTGCTCTATGTCCTTCATCTAGGATACCTTCTGGTGTTATATTTGTTAACAATACAACTTTCTTATCAAGATATACTGTATAGTGAACAATAATTTCACCATGTACCTTAGCAAAAGACTCGTCAGTAGGTAATTTTAATTCATAACTTTCTGTGTTATTATTTTTATCTTCCCCTACTAATTTTCCTAAGAATTTCCCTGCACGAATAGTTGGATAATATTCAAATGTTAATTTTTTATAAGCTAGCATATTATATTTTCTAACGGAACGTTCTCTTTTCTTGAAGTTATTCTCATCCAAATATTCAAATATATATGACTTCTCCATAGCCGTTACCCCCTTTTATTAACCCCTATCTCTGAAGTTGCTAATATTATACTACATAATGATTATTTTGTCAAACTTTTTTTCGAATAAATTTTATACAGCAAAAAAACTAAGCAATAAATATCACTTCTTTATCACTACTCAGTAGGTTTTTTTACCTTCGTTTTTTCACTACCTTTTTTGTCACTCATAAACATCTTATCAAGAATATTCAAACATTTTCGATGACCAAAATCATTTTCATCTATGTTCAATTTCTTATCACCATACATATTAGCTGGAAAGGTATTAAATAATTTTTGAAACACTGCTTTCTTTTCTGTCTTCGATAATTCAAACGGTTCAAGGGAACTATTTCTTTTAAGTAGATAGTAATAACACAATTCTTCTGCCTGCAAATCTACATTCAACTGTTTGGCTATAGAATTAATTTGGTGTTTTATTTCTGGACTGATAAATTTAGAATACTGTTTTAGTAATTTAGCTTCTTCCATAAATATTTCCACACTAGAATCGTAAATGAATTTAAGCTTAGTATTTTCAATATAATCTTTAGAATTATATGCCTCATCGATATTTATTTTCTTAGAGCAAATATCTAATAGTTTTTGATTAGCAGTTACATAATTAACTAACTCACTATCATACATCCCAATATATTCAATCATACATTTTTTTATTCCATAAGAATCTAATTTAGCTTTTTGTGGAAATCTCTTTACAACATTTTCTAAGAAACCACTCTTATCAATTATAAATAAATTAGCTAAAAAATGCCTAGCAAAATATTCTAAAACTGATGGTTCAGTAAACTTGTGAGTAAAATATACAAATCCTAGTCCAAAATTTTCAATGCCATCCTCTTCGCAATAACTAGAAATTTGTTTCAATGCCAAAGTATAATTTTTCAAAATATAAACTTGCATATCATTGTACTTCTGATATCTTTCTTCAGGAATTAGTGATTTTGTTCCTAATCTATTTAAGAGCATAAAGATAATAGTCATTATTGGTTCTTTAACCAAATCAATATATTCCATAAAATTATTTTGATAATTTTCTAAGAACTTTTGATTATTATTTTTTAAATACTTATCTACTTCATCACAAATCAAACCATAATCAAAACTAGTCCTAATAAGTTTTTTTAATTTATTATATTCATCCATAGTTTATCCCTTATGCACTACTTATTTTTTGACTTTTACCTTTTCTTTAATCATAGAATCCAAACATTCATTTAAAGATTCTTTGCATTTTTGAATTTTAGTATTATTAATAGCAGTAACATGAGCATCGATATCTGACCCTTCTATAAGTTTAAACTTCTCATTATATTCAATGCTACCACTATTTATTATTACTTGACCATGAGCTCTTACATTTGCTCTTTTTACATCTTTAGCAAATTTATAATTATACTCCAAATCTCCACTATCTATTATCACCTTACCATGTGCTCTTACATTTGCTCTTTTTACATCTTTAGCAAATTTATAATTATAATCTAAATCTCCACTATCTATTATTATCTGACTAGACTTTTCTACATCTGCTTCTTTAACATCTCTAGCAAATATATAATTATATTCCAAATCTTTACTATCTAGTATCACTTGTTCATGTGCCCATACATCCGCTCCTTTGGCATCTCTAGCAAATTTATAATTATACAGTAAATTTCCACTATCTGCTATAACCTTACCATGTGCTTTTACATCTGCTCCCTTAACATGAGTAGCAAATTCATAATTTTCCTCTAAATCTTCACTATCTATTATGACCTGTCCATGAGCATTTACATCTGTTCCTTTAATGTTTACA